>Ga0105048_10010000_pt1 | contig 15041 bp, 10 predicted proteins | sample MAT05_FD_78382 | JGI IMG/M metagenome (GOLD analysis project Ga0105048, IMG submission 78382) | Freshwater microbial communities from Lake Fryxell liftoff mats and glacier meltwater in Antarctica - MAT-05 | ecosystem: Environmental > Aquatic > Freshwater > Ice > Liftoff microbial mat | place... | reverse complement strand
CGCGTTCCATGGCGTGGCCGTCGTCGTCGAGGACTTTAAGAAACGGGCCTTTGTAAATCACCGCTTGGTTCCGCTCGAAACACGGGCCTTGCTTGCCTTACCATGCTCGGATGGTGACGGACCGGAATTCGATGCTCTCGACGGTTTGCCATGGGGCATCGTCGCGCTTGAGGATTTCGATCCCGTGAAATCCCGCATCGGCGAAGGCTTTGAGAAATCCTTCTTCCGTATAAGCGCCGCTGATGCAGCCACTCCAAAGATAAGGATCGTCCTGAAGATGCGCGGGGATTTCCTCATCGGAGACAATGTCCGAAATAACAGCCCGTCCCCCTCTTTTCAGGACCCGGAAAATTTCATCGAAGAGTTGGCGCTTGAGGCGGCTCTCGACCAGATTGAGCACGCAATTGGAAACCACCACGTCGATGGATTCGGTCGCGACGAGCGGCTGTTTGACCCGGAGATCGGCGGCGATTTCGTCTGCTGCGAGAAATGAGGCGGCGCTTGAGATCGGATGATTTGCGAGTTCCTTGTCGAGCAGATCAAGATCGAGCGCGAGGTCCTGGATGCGGCCCTTGCGGAACTCGACGTTCGCGTGGCCGATGTTCTTGGCGACGATCGGGGCGTTGCGGTTGGCGACTTCCAACATGTCATCCGTCATGTCCACACCGATGACCCTGCCGGTCGGCCCGACGACCTGGGAGGCGATGAAACAGATTTTTCCGGTGCCGGAGCCGAGGTCCAGCACGGTCTCGCCGGGATGAAGGTGTTTCGAAGGATCACCGCAGCCGTAGTCTTTCTCGATGACTTCGGCGGGGATGGCCTTCAAGAACTGGGGATCATAGTCCACAGGACAACAAAGGGCGGCTTCTGGGGCGGCGGCGGCAGCGGCGTAACGCTCGCGAGTGGCGGATTCTGCGGAGGACATGGATGAAGGGGGTTCGGTTCTGGCGGATTATAGATCTTGGGAGCAGGAAGCGATGACTATATTCCGGAATTCTGCAAATTTCCCGGATTTTTCTAAGATTGATTGGAATAGAAATCACGATAGAACCTCCTCCATCGGCCCGCCGGATGCTTCGGCATCAAGGCTTTAGGGGATATCGCCCCGATTCAATTATCCGAACCTCCTCCGGAAATGGCATCCATCTTCTCCAATTATACTCACTGGCTTCACGGGAAATGGCCATCCGGTGCGGTGGAAAAAGCCCCGCAAGCAAATGACGACGGCACCTGCAATGTGCCGGGCGTGCGGATCGTGGGGGACCTGACCGGAGTTCCCCTTCTCAAATTCTCGGCGGACACCGGAGCGCGCGCGGTGCGTGAGATTCTAGCGGAAACAGGTTTCTCCGTGGGTGGCGCCGCCGGGGTGTTTGATCTCGTGATCATCGGTGCGGGGGTTTCAGGGATTTCCGCAGCGATCGAGGCAAAGAAAGCGGGAATGAATTTCTGCCTCTACGAATCCGCCGAGGCGTTTTCCACGATCAAGAATTTCCCGAGAAAAAAGCCGATCTTCGCCTATCCGACGGACATGGTGCCTGAGGGCGAGATGCGCTTCGAGGCGAAGGTGAAGGAGGAGCTTTTAACAGAGCTCGCCGAGCAGCAGGCCGCCCACGGAATCGAGCCGGTCGCCGCCCACATCGAGCGCATCGAGCGGACGGGCGCTGAACTGAAGGTCCATTTGGTCAAAGGCGATGCTGTCCGGGCGAAGCGGATCATCATCGCCATCGGGCGCACGGGAAATTTCCGCAAACTCAACGTGCCCGGCGAAGGACTTGATAAAGTGAGCAACCGCCTGATCGACTCCAAGGGCTTCGACGGCAAGCGGGTTCTCGTCGTCGGCGGCGGGGACTCGGCATTGGAAGCGGCGATCTCTCTAGTGGAATCCGGTGCGGGCGTGGATCTCAGCTATCGTAAAAAGGAATTTTCCCGTCCCAAGGCCGGGAATTTGGAGAAGCTCGAAATGTTTTCCAAAGAAGGAAAACTCCGCCTCCATTTGAGCACGAACGTGCAGGACATTTCTGAAGCGCAGATCACGCTCTGCGGCGTGGATGGAAGCGACGAGGTGATTCCCAACGACCATGTCTTCGTCCTCATCGGTCGCGAGGCGCCGTTGGATTTCTTCCGCCGCTCCGGCATCCACATCAGCGGCGAACACACCCCGAAGTTCTGGCTGACGCTTGCCGGCAGCCTTCTTTTTTGTATCTGGCTCTATCATTGGAAAAAAGGCGGGGTTCCCGCGTTTCTCAATCCACAGCCGGGCGCATGGTTCTCCGGCCTATCGGGTTGGTGGAATACGGCGGGCACGGTGGGAAATATTACCAAAGGAGCTGTCTCCGACCCGGGTTTCTACTATTCGCTCGCTTACTGCCTGTGCGTCCTGATCTTTGGAATCCGCCGTATCCGCCGCCGCAAGACACCCTATGTAAAACTCCAGACTACCGTTCTCACACTTATTCAGTGGATTCCATTATTCATTCTTCCCTACTTTGTCTTCCCATATCTTGGTGCGAACGGAGCCTTCACGCACGGCGGCTTCGGCCAATGGTTTGGTGAGACGTTTCTATCAAACGGCCCCGGCACCGCGCCCGATCAATATTGGCGGGCCTTTGGCTTCGTGCTGGCGTGGCCGCTTTTTGTATTCAATTTCTTCACCGACGCGCCGTTGTGGGGCTGGCTCATCCTCGGCTTTATCCAGACCTTCGTGATCATCCCGCTCATCGTCTGGCGCTGGGGAAAAGGTGCCTACTGCGGCTGGATTTGTTCCTGCGGCGCGCTTGCGGAAACCATGGGTGACGCGCATCGCCAGAAGATGCCGCACGGGCCGTTCTGGAACAAACTCAACATGGTCGGCCAAGTGGTGCTTGCCTTCGCGTTTCTCATTCTAGCTGTCCGCTTGGTCGGCTGGTTTTTCCCCTCCACCGGATTGAACGCGGCGTTCAAGACGCTGCTTTATACTTTGCCCCTTGCGAACTATTCCTATCTCGTCGATCTCTGGCTGGCGGGAGTGATGGGCGTGGCGTTCTATTTCCATTTCTCCGGGCGCATCTGGTGCCGTTTCGCCTGCCCGCTCGCCGCACTGATGCATATCTATGCTCGCTTCACCCGCTTCCGGATTTTTGCGGAAAAGGACAAATGTATATCTTGTAATGTCTGCACCACGGTCTGCCATCAGGGCATCGATGTGATGGCCTTCGCGAACAAGGGCAAGCCGATGGAGGATCCGCAGTGCGTGCGCTGCTCGGCCTGCGTGCAGAGTTGTCCGACGGGCGTGCTCACCTTCGGGCGGCTCGGCCGGAGAACCGATGTGGGTTTCGAGAAAATCTTCGACACGCTCCCCGCTTCTCTCGTACAACTCGCCGAGAAGCGAAAGACCTCCTCCAAACCCTGATCATGCTCCAATTTTTCCTGGATCTATCATTTGTCCTCTATCTGACTGCCAGCGCGGGTCTCCTGTTTTACGGATTGAATTGTTACGTGTTGCTCATTCTTTTCGCTCGAAAGACAGGAGAAACCCGCATCCGCCAACAACTTGCGGAGGACACGTGGAACCAAGCTCACCCACCGGGCGATGCCAGCCAGCTCCCGAAAATCACCACCCAACTCCCGCTCTACAACGAGTTCAACGTGGCCGAGCGGGCGATCCGGGCGATCGCTGCATTCGACTATCCGCCGGAGCTTCATCAAATCCAGATCCTCGACGACTCGACCGATGAAACGCGCGAGCTTGTGGACGGCATCTCAGCCGAATTGCGCAGGAAGGGAATCTGGATCGATGTCGTCCGCCGCGAGACCCGCAAAGGCTACAAGGCAGGTGCTTTGGGCGATGCGATGGCATCGGCGCACGGCGAGTTCATCGCCATTTTCGATAGCGACTTCGTGCCCGAGCCGGATTTCCTCCGGCGGATGCTGCCCCACCTCGCGGATGAAAACACCGGCCTCGCGCAGGCCCGTTGGGGCCACCTGAATCGCGAAGAGTCACTCCTCACCCGCGCCCAGTCGGTGGGCATCGATGGTCACTTCGCCATCGAGCAAACCGCCCGTTCCGCGAATCATCTTTTTTTGAATTTCAATGGCACCGCCGGCATCTGGCGGCGGGCTGCGATCAAAGACGCCGGCGGCTGGATGGCGGACACACTCACCGAGGATCTGGATCTATCGTATAGGGCACAGTTGAAAGGCTGGCATCTGGAATACGTGCCATCGGTCGTGGTGCCGGCCGAACTTCCGGAAACCTACAGCGCGTTCAAGAGCCAGCAGTTCCGTTGGGCGAAGGGATCGATCCAGACGGCGATCAAGCTGTTTCCCAAGGTCTATCATTCTGATAGAAGCCCGCTGGCCAAGGTACAGGCCATCTTTCATTTGTGTCATTATTTAGCACATCCGCTCATGTTGTTGGTCGCCTTGCTGGCGCTGCCCGCGCTGCAATACCTCGGTGGATCCATCCACCATCTTTGGTTGCTGGTTTTTTCAATCCCTCTGCTTTTCTCCACTTGCGGGCCGGCGGTGCTTTACACGATCAGCCAGCGCCATCTCTATCCAGCGGACTGGAAAAGCCGGATTCTGCTGCTGCCAGGACTGATGCTGGTGGGATTCGGCATCTGCATTTCCAACACCCGCGCGGTGATGGAGGCTTTATTGGGAATCAAGAGCGGCTTCATCCGCACGCCCAAGCGCGGTGCCTCCGAGGCCATGTCATACCGGACGGCGGCGGAGATCGTGCCTTGGTTGGAAATCGCGGCGGGGATCTATTGTTTGATCACGCTTGTGATCTACGTCCGTGGTGGGAACTTCGCGATAGTTCCCTTCATCTCGCTCTACGTTGCCGGGTTCGCTCTGGTGGGCGTTTCGAGCTTGCGCGAGCAAGCCACCAAAGCCTGAGCCATGGGAAGCTCCCGTAAAATTGTTTGGGCATGCTGTCTGTTACTGATGATGCTGCTCTGCGCTGCGTGGTCATCACTGCCCACACTGGATGCCTGTCCCTTGGTTCGCGTGGCATTGTTTTCCACGGCGGGTGTGGTGATGCTCGGTTTGGTTTTTTCATTTCCTGACATCAGTGATCGCGCATCCCGCCGCCTGATCATCGGGGCTGCGGTGCTGCTGCGACTGTTACTTTGGCCCGCGCCTGTTTCTGACGATGTGAACCGCTACGTATGGGAAGGTCGTCTCGTGATGCATGGCGAGAATCCCTACGCCGCCCCCGCCGATGATCCGCGTTGGGAGAGCTATCGCGATGATCGATGGGAGGCGATGAACCACCGGAATCTTCCCACCGCCTATCCGCCGGGAATCCAGTGGGTGATGGCCGCCACCACCGCTGTGTGGGATCATGTTCATGCTTTTAAACTACTGGCGCTGGCAGGCGATGTTGCGACATTGCTGTTATTGCTTGCGCTCGTCCGCCGGCAGCGGGTTCCGCTGCGATGGGCGGGATTCTATGCGTTCAATCCGGTGGTTCTCATCGCATTCGCCGCAGAGGCGCACTTCGATAGTTTGATGACTGCCGCGTTGCTTGCATCTTTGTTAGCCGCGCTGCAGGAGAAGCGTTCCGCGTGGGGGTGGCTTGGCGTGGCCATCCAGCTCAAGGTGATTTGCATTATAATTGTGCCGCTATTCCTGACGTGGCGGCTGTGGAAGGGTGCGTGGTGGTTGCTACCGGTGCTGCTCCTGCCAACGCTGCCGTTTTTAGAAGGACTTTTTGAGTGGGTATCGGGTGTTGGATCGTTCGCCTTGGGTGGCTCCTTTAATGCGCCACTCTATTCGCTCGCTGCTTTCTTCGGTATCGAGCACGCCCGTCCGTTGGTGATGTTTGTTTTTGCGATTTCCGCCGGAATGATCGTCATCCGCCGCTGGCGGGGGATGGATTTGATCGATGCCACGCTGTGGATGCTTGCGGCGCTTCTTGTTTGTTCGCCGGTCGTGCACTTCTGGTATCTCACCTGGCTGTTGCCGCTCGTGGTGCTGCGACCATCGTTCGCATGGACCACCGTATCGATCACCATTGGTGCCTATTTCATCGCTTGGTGGACCCAGGATCACGCCGGGTGGTGGGGCTTCGGCCACCGAATCACCGCCATGGTCTGGCTGCCATGGCTCGTCGCATGGCTGCTCCAGAATCGCGTGGGATTTTTCCGCTCGTTAGTGGACGACTCGGCAACGGGCCGGACGTTTCCATCGGTGGTGGTGCCGATTCTCAATCCGGGACGTGCACTCACGTTGTTGGTCGCAGAGTTAAAAGCGGCGGGCGATCTGGAAATCATCGTTGCAGACGGAGGATCGGATGAGGATTTCTGTGGGGAAATGAAAAAAGCCGGCGTTCACGTCATCCATGCACCGCGCGGCAGAGGCAATCAGATCGCCGCTGGCATCGCGGCCGCGACCTCGCCGTGGATTCTCATCGCTCATGCCGATATCCGTCCTCGCGCTGGTTGGCTGGACGATCTGGCGGACGCGATGGAACGGCATCCGGACGCATCCATGTTTGTCTTCGGCCAGCGTTTCGACCATGGTGGTATCGGCACTTTGCTCATCGAGATCCTCAATGAAATGCGGGCGGTGTTCACACGAATTTCATTCGGAGACCAGACGATGGTGGTGAGGCGGTCCGCACTTGAGGCCAGCGGTGGATTTCCCTGTCAGCCCTTGATGGAAGATGTGGAGGTTTGCCTCCGCCTCGCGCGGTGTGGTCCGGTTGTTTACATCGGCCGGGAATGGGTGGTCTCCGCCCGCAAATGGAATGCCTGTGGCCGGGCGGGCTTTGTGCTCCGCGTTTGGATGATCGTGCGTCTGGTGGTCAGCTACCGTTTCGCGCGTTTCCGCGGACCCACCCATGCGGCGAGTGTTTCAGAGAGGATGTATCGGAACTACTATCCTTCAAGTACCGCAGATCTATCAAGTCGCGCCGAAATACGTAATGCACCACTCAAGGCACCGCCGGGAGAGCCAAGCAATCCCCCGTGAGGTTCGGCACCTTTCCCCGCACTCCCGGTCCGAACTGGGCAGAGAGGCATAAGAAATCTCCGTTCTGCCGATTCAACGGCAACTGTGACGAGTCAAAGAGCATCCGGCTGGAGGTGGCAGGGCGAACCGTCTCCGTCCTGGAATCCTACTTCGTGAGGAACTCCCGCAACTCCACACATCGATTTTTAACGGCGGCATCCACATGACCCCACCGACTCATTCCTGCCTTCAGCTGCAGCTTGCTGCCCGCTTCACGGTCGATACCGGCAAAAAATACCTCCCGGGTCACTGAGTCAACGACCTCGGTCTCGACCGTTGCAGACCCCGCTCCGGGGTTACGCCCTCTCGCAGCACCTGCCACAGTACCGAGCATGCCCACATACGGCAGGTAGCCCGTTGCAAAAAACTTGGGATCTCCTGGGTGGAGATCGGTGATCGCGGCCCGAAGCGCGAGAGTCTTTTTTCCTTTCCTCGAAACCAAGCTGAACCTTGTGCCTTGAAACTGATCCTGCAGTGATGACTGAAACAGACTCCTGAGCCGGTCCAGTTCTACCTGGGTGACTTTCTTTTTCTCCATCTCTACCGGTGGATAGACTTTCACCTCCTCAATGAAAACCTTATCATAATTCCTCAACTTGCCCATGTCTCCCCTGTAGGTCACCGCATCGCTGAATTTGGATTCCTGTTTCAGTCCTTTGTAACTCTTTAGAAAATTCTGGTCTCTGGAACTTGTGGCGGAGCAGCTGACCAGAAAAAGTCCGGCAAGACCTGTGATGCTGGCGCGGATGATGGATTTCACGGTGTGATGCATTGGGGTTGGTTGAGGGTATAAGCGTTCAATGAAGTGAACCCTCACCTATCGCTGGGAATTTTATTTTTCAACTCTTTTTCATTCGTTCCTCCATCTACCCGAGCCTCGCACCAACCGCAGGGACTTTTCGGGAAAAAGCCCAAACCAGCATGGGAATAGCTGCAGAAGCAATCCGGCAACAATATCACCGCGCATTCGAAGACGCCGAGCGGGAGCACATTCGTCATACCATCGGTGAGGGCGGCAAACCGTGTTCTGAAAGCAAACGTCATGGCGGCGACACCCGAGCGGCATGATCCGAATCTGGAAAAGATTCGGATGGTTAGATCATTTGTAGCGACGGTCGTCCGGGCCGATGCGACAAATCATCACTTATTTCCACCTCCGCTCTTATTTACTTGAAGTGCCGTGAGAAGGCACGACCTTGCATCCACAGATATTTTATAATTTCTATCCCCATCGAAATCGAATGAATCCATTCCCGCTCCTCCCGCCCCGCACCGGAGAGTCCGCCGTCAGAACATCAATGATCGGGCCATCGCCGAAATCGACCGCATATTCCGCCGGGACCGTGCCTGAACGATCAAATCTATGAATTCATCCTCCGAAATAACCCTGACTTCACTTACAGGTGACGCCCTGGCACTCGGCGCACACTGGATTTACAGCCAACGGGAGATCTTCGAGAAGATCGGCCCGGTCACTGGCTACTCGGATCCTGCCACCACCTATCACCCGGGCAAAGCAGCGGGCGATTTCACCCATTATGGAGACCAAGTCATGGTCCTTCTGAGATCGTTGGCCGCTCACGGGCGATTCAATCAAGCAGCATTCGCCGACGAATGGCGGCTGTTCTGGGAGAATCCAGCGACGTTGAGTTACCGAGACGGAGCGACCAAGACGACGCTGGAGAACCTGCGGGCTGGCAAGCCGCTTGATGCCACTGCGTCTTCATCCAATGACATTGCCGGGGCCGCCCGGATCGCACCACTATTCCTGCTGGATTGGAAATCCAATGAACACCTGGTTGCAGCTGCGAGAAGCCAAACCGCACTCACTCACGGAGATCCTTCCGTGATCGAGACTGCGGAGTTCTTCGCACGAGTCACGCTCGCAGTTCAGGAAGGGGCGGAAATCCGGGATGCCTTGCGAGAGGTCGCCATGCGCCCCCATTGGAAAGCCATTCCGGAGGAGTGGTTGGGCAATGCGCTGCAATCCGCAGATTCTGACAACTCCGACCTTGCTGCCGTCAAGGAGCATGGCCTCGGCTGCCACGTTTCCGATGCATTTCCCGCCATCTGCCATTTGTTGTTGCGGCACCCGGGCGACACCGGAGCTGCGTTGGCGGTCAATGTGGAAGCGGGAGGGGACAGTGCCGCCCGCGGTCTGTTTCTTGGCATGATTTACGGCGCCTCAAGCCACATGAAGAGCCCGCCCGCCGAATGGAATTCCGGTCTGCGTGCCCATGATGAGATCCAGCAACTCCTCCAGAAAATCAACTCCCATGCTTGAAACATTCGACCTCATCGTACTGGGCGGTGGCCGTGCCTCCTCCCTCGCAATCGCCGCAGCAAAAGCCGGCCTGAAAACCGCCCTGATCGAGCGGGATCTGTTAGGCGGCGTCTGCCCGAACCGTGGCTGCGTTCCATCTAAGCTGCTCATCGGTTTCGCCGAGGCCGCCACGCACGTCCGCCACGCGGATCGCCATTTCCTCGATGCAGAGTTTCGGGGTGCGGATTTGCAACGGATTTTCGACAGCGTGAACAGCTACGTCGCCGCCGTGGATCCGCGATACCAAGATCGCGTGGAAGGTGCTGGAGTGATTCTCATTCGGGGGGAAGGTCGCTTTGCAGGAATGAAAACCCTCGCAGTCGGCGGACGTGAGCTGACAGCGGAAAAGATCGTGGTTGCCACCGGATCGCGGCCTGCCAAGCCACCGTTCAACGATCTGCCCGTATGGACCAGCGACAGCCTCTTCCCCATGCGGGATCGACCGCCGCAGAGCCTGCTTGTGATCGGCGGCGGTTACATCGGCTGTGAGATGGCCGCCTTCTTCGCCGCCGTGGGAACGCAAACAACCCTGCTCACGCGGGGTGATCGATTGTTAGGTCGGGAGGACGCTGATATCGAACGGGTTTTCCAGACGGAATTCGGACGGGCGGTCAAGACCCACTGCCATTCCACAATCAGCGGTTTGACCCATGACGGAGATGAATTCACCGTCATCTGCGACATTGACGGGGTGAAGGAGACCTTCAAGGCGGAGCGAGTGCTATTTGCCACGGGTCGCGTGCCCAATACCGAGGGTCTCAGCCTTCAAAGCACCGGTCTTGAGGTGGATGAGAAAGGGTTTCTGCCGGTAAACGAACATCTCGAAACCGAGGTTCCCGGCATTTTCGCGACCGGCGACGTGAACGGACGCCACATGCTCCAGCACGCGGCCTCTTTCGAGGTCCAGTATCTGCGGCAGAAGTTTCTCAAAGGCGGGTCTGGTCCCATCAATGAACGCCTGGTCGCACATGCCGTCTTTTCCCATCCCGAAGTGGCATCCATCGGTTTCACCGAAGACCAGCTCAAAGCGGACGGCACACCTTACGTTGCCGTATTTGAAGATTGGCTGGCAAGTGCCCGCGCGATGGCGATGCGTATCGACTACCCACGTCTCAAGCTTCTTGTTTCCCCGGCGGATTACTCTATCTTGGGTTGCCATCTCGTCGGCCCGGAGTCCGCCACCCTGCTGCATCAGGTCATGATGCTCATGCGGCTGAAAAACGATGTGCGCGAGCTGGCAAACATGATCTACATCCACCCCGCTCTCAACGAATGCCTGCTGGCAGCCGCCGTGAAGGCAGTGGGCGAGGTCAAACGACACCCAGCCAATATCTAACCCCCATAACCCGCGACGGTGTCGGAAAAGGCGGTAGTGGATCCGCCTATCGATCACAGACACCACTGGGTGTGACTTCGCCTATCTGCACGGCGTGCAAGACAAAAATCAAGGAAGGGCGAAACGCGTTCGGTGGTGGCGGCGTTTTCGAGGAAGGCACCGATCACGATCCCCCCGCACCAAATCCGGGTCAGCTCTGATCGGGTGGACCTGCTCGACGATTGCGTGTTGCTCAAGGTATTCCGCGAGGCGTTGCTGGCGAATCAATAGCCTTTGGTGGCGTCCACTTGGTTCTTGAGGGGGAGGCTAGAGGCGAAGCGGGCGATGTTTGTTTCAATGAGGGTATTTTGCCGCTCGCTGCGTGCTTCTGAAACTCCGGCGATGTGGGGAGTGATGAGGACGTTTTTCATTTTCCACAAGGGGTGCTCGGGTGGGAGTGGTTCTGGATCGACGACATCAAGCCCGGCGGCGGCGAGGCGGCCTGATTGCAGGGCTTTGACCATGGCGGCGGTATCTGCCACTTTGCCGCGTGAAACATTGATGAAGTAGGCACCTTGTTTGATTTGGGAAAACTCTTTCTCGCCAAACATTCCTTCGGTCTGCGGGGTGTGGGGAATACAACTGACGACCACATCGGCGGTTTCAAGAAAGTACCCGAGTTCATCAGGTTTGCCGCGGTCATCGAGGTTTTGGGTGAGGGGGATATCTTTTTCATCGATGGCATGGACGATCATCCCGAAGGCTTTGGCCCGCTCGGCCACCTGCACACCGATGCCGCCGTAGCCAACGACCAGCAGAGTTTTACCACGCAGCTCGATGAGGGGGAGAGCGGGGGAGCCGGCTTTGAGCCATTTGCCTTCGAGCTGCGCTTGTTGGTAGCTGGCCATGTTCCGGGTAAGGCCTAACAAGAGAGCGAAGGTATGATCGGCAATCTCCGGCCCTTGATAGATCTTGAGGCTGGTGAGAGTGACTTGGCCATCCTTGATGCGGGGTAAATGGGTATGGTTTTCGATCCCGGCCGAGAAGATATGGACCCAACGGAGTTTTACCCCGGCATCCATCAGGGCCTGATCCGGGCCGCCGATGTAGGCATCCGCAGTGGCGACTTGGGTGAGTGCTTCCGCAGCATCACGATAGCCGATGAGCTTGAGCTGGGGGTGGTCCTTTGTTAGACCATTCATGCGTTCCAGCATTCCCTGTGGGAGGAGGATGCTTTGTGCTTGTGCCCATGCGGTGAAGAGAAACGAGATAACTATTAATTTCATGTTAGGGGGCGTTGACTACGGAAAGAAGGATGGCGGCGCTGTCGTTGCTTTTGCGATAAACCAGAGGGATGCCTTGCTCCATCCACTTGCGGCCGGTTTGCGCTTTGCGGGCTTGGGGATCGAGGCGTGGCTCGCTATCGGCAGCGGGAAGATTGATTTCCGAGATCTCATAGATTTTATCGGGATCGAGGCCACGGATGGGGGAGGTGGTGGAGATGGAGCTTTGATTATAGCCTAACTGATAGGCAAGCAGCAGCGCTTGGGATTGATCTTGGGCGACATAGTTGAGCGAGGGAACGGTGGACTCGAAGGGCGAGAGATGGCGGAATTGGGAGCCGAATTGGACGATTTCCCGAACTATCTTATAGGCTTCGATGCCGGTCTTGGCGGCATCCTGGAATTCCGGCTCGGCGCGGCGAGGGTCCACCTCAAGGCCGAGCTGGCCCATCATAGAAACATCGAAGCGGAACTTCGGTCTGAAATCTCCGCTATGGGTGACGTGGCAGGTGGCGGCGATGGAGGGTAGGAAATTGGAGAAATTCCACTGGGCGCGGAGGCGGTAGAGTGGGTGGGTGTTATCGCTTACCCAGAAGGTGTGACTATAGAGAAGAGCGCCATGATCGGTGCGCCCCCCACCGGAGGAACAGGCTTGGAAATCCACGCCGGGATGTTTTTCCGTGAGGGCCTTGAGGGCACCATAGTAGCCATCGAAATATTGCCAAAGCAGTTTCCCCTGTTGGCTGGGGCCGAGGTGGGGGGAGTAAGGATTGAGGAGATCGCTATTTGCATCCCATTTCACGAAGCGGAGGTTGGGGCTTTCTGTTAATATATCATCCACGCTTTTGAAAACGAATTTCCGAACCTCGGGGAGCGTGAGATCGAGCACGGCTTGGTTGCGCTGGGTGATTAGCTCACGGCCCGGGTGGCGAAGCACCCAGTGGGGCTTGAGGTTATACAATTCGCTGCGTGGATTGATCATTTCCGGCTCGAACCATAGGCCAAACCGGATGCCTGCTTCCTTTGCCGTTTGCACCAGCAGCGGGATGCCGTTCGGAAACCGCTCTTTGTTCACCTGCCAATCGCCGAGGCCGGAAGAATCACCGGTGCGGGCGGTGGCTCCATTGCCGAACCAGCCATCATCGAGAACATATAACTCGATGCCGAGTTTGGCACTTTTTTGGATCATCTCAATCACGGTGGCCTCGGTGACGTCGAATTGGCAGCCTTCCCATGAATTGTTATCGATCAAGCGAATCCGCTGGCCATCGCGCATGCCGTAGCGGCGGGTCCATTGATGAAGATTGCGGCTGGCATCGCCTTTGCCATGGGGGCTGAAGGTATAGATGGATTTGGGGGATTCGAGAGAGGCTCCGGGTTCAAGTGGGTAGGCTCCGGTGTGCGAGCTCACTCCCATGCTGGTGGCGAGGAGGTTTTCCTTCGTGAGATCGAAGCTCATGGCCATGCTGCCGGACCATGCGAGCGAGGCGATGAGGCAGGGGGTCTTTTCCTCATCGGGAAAACCACCGAAGGCCATGACGAAGGCGGGGATGGCGCCTTCAATATGGCGGATGCCGGAGCGGCTTTCCAAGGTGCGGCAGCCATGAGTGAGCTTCTCCAACATCGGGACGGCGGCTTCATTGGCCCAGCGGCTGTCATACCATTCCAGGTGGGCATCCGCCGTGGCGGGTGCTTGCCAATAGGCGGAGTTCAGGCGTTGCACGCGGAGTGGCTCCAGCAGGCCGTTGCGCAGGACGGCCCATTGTTGGAGCGTGTTTTCTTGTGAGAATGTTTTGAAATGGAGATCCACAAAAATTTCATCCACGCGATCCTTGAGGGTGATGATGTGGTGGCGAATGCCGGGGGATTCTTCCGTGCTGGATTGTTTTTGATAGATCAAGCTCAAGGCACTGTCCCCATTGGCGCGGGTGATGGCCACGGGCGCCTCGTGAAACTTACAATCACTGGTGCCGGGGTAGGCGGGACCCTTGAAAGGGCTTTGCCACGAGCCGTCCTTGGCACCGAAGTAGGTGAGATGGAGCAGGCCTTCCTTGCCGGCGTTGAAACGGAGCGAGAGGGCATCTGTCTCGATGAGGATTGGCTCGCTGCCCGCACGCGGGACCTTGCCGGAATAGCGGATGGTGGCATTTGCCCAATTCGCATGATCACCGGCCACACCGTCTCCTGCATCGTTGACGGTGAGGAGGAGTTTTTGAATCCCCTTGAGATTGACGGCCACGGGCATGGGCGGGGATTCCGGGGTTATCACGCCGGAGTTCCAAAGCTCGCGGCCATCGCCCTTGATGGCGAAAATCATGGTGGCCATGGTGCCCTTCTGGGAATCCGAGGCGCCGACGATGGCGTTGAACTCTTCGGCTTTGCCATCCAATGTTAGATCGATGCGGCTATTGGCGTGGGTGCCGATCCCTTTCTGATAGACCACACCGCCCATGCTGATTTCCTTATCATCCGTGGAGCGCCCGATCTTCGCCTCACCCCAGGATTGTTCGATGGTGGCGGGATCGATTTGATCAAGCTCGAAAAGCTCCGCAGCACAGAGCGTGGAAACGAGAAGGAGGCAGGCGAGGATGGGGGAGGGGTTCATGAAATCTGAAAAATTTGTCAAGCAGGCCGTGTCAGCTCGAGGGCCAGCAGGCAGACATCGTCATCGAAGTGCTCGGACTCGGAAAAAGCAAGCACACTGGCAAGGATGCCGTCCAACAATTCATCCAAGGGGGCTGCTTGGCATTGGGTGATGATCTCCATCAGACGGTTTTCAAAAAACGGTTCACCTTTGATGTTTTCCGCTTCGAGCACGCCATCGGTGAACATCACCATGCGGTCCATTTGATCGATCATTATTTGGTTGGTGGGGAAAACCGCGCCACGAATCAGACCGAGGGCCGGGCCTTTTTCATTGCGGCAGGCGGCGAGCTGTCTGATGCCATCCTTGCCGGCAATGATCGGCCCCGGATGGCCGGCGCAGGCATATTTGAAAGTGCCGTCCGCGAGATCAAGCACGCCGAAGAATGCGGTGGCAAACATGGTGGTTTTCGCCCGTTCAAGAATGGCGGTGAGTCCATCGTTCAGGCCATGGAGAAACAAACCGGGATCGTGGGCCTGT
>Ga0105048_10009999_pt1 | contig 15041 bp, 10 predicted proteins | sample MAT05_FD_78382 | JGI IMG/M metagenome (GOLD analysis project Ga0105048, IMG submission 78382) | Freshwater microbial communities from Lake Fryxell liftoff mats and glacier meltwater in Antarctica - MAT-05 | ecosystem: Environmental > Aquatic > Freshwater > Ice > Liftoff microbial mat | place... | reverse complement strand
GTCCTCCGTCCTCCGTCCACCGCCCTCCGTCCTCCGTCCTCCGTCCTCCGCCCTCCGTCCCGCTTGCCCCGGAGGACATTCGCCGCTTAGATTGCACCCACTCGTCCCCCGTACGGCGCCATGACAAAACCTTGGGCCCTCTTCCTTGTTGCCAGCCTGGTCGCCTCCGCCGACACGCCGGTGGAGTTCGAACGTGACGTGCTCCCCATCCTTCAGAAGCACTGCCACGCGTGCCACGGGCCCGAGACCCAGAAGAGTGGCTACCGCCTGGATCTCCGTGACACCGCACTGCGCGGCGGCGACAGCGGCAAACCGTCCATCGTCCCCCACGACGCCCAGGCGAGTCCCCTGATTCGTTTTGTCAGCGGTGCCGATCCCGAGATGCTCATGCCGCCCAGAAAGAGCGGCCAATCGGGCCTCAACGCCTCGGAGGTCGAGACCCTGAAGCATTGGATCAACGCTGGCCCCGCCTGGCCGGAGGCGCTCGCCGGAAACTCCGAAGAATCCACCCTGCTTTGGTCCCTCACCCCTCTCCAGCCACTGCCGGTCCCTCCGGGTCGAATACACCCGATCGACGCCTTCATCGTCGCGACGCTAGCTGAGAAAGGTCTCGAACCCGCGCCAGCGGCGGATCGAATCACACTCCTTCGGCGCTTGAGTTATGACCTGACCGGATTGCCGCCTACGGAGGATGAACGGACGGCGTTCGTCTCTGATGACCGCCCGAACGCCTACGACACCCTCGTCACCCGCCTCCTCGATTCACCACGCCACGGCGAGCACTGGGCCAGGCATTGGCTCGACATCGCCAACTACGCCGACACCCACGGCAACGACCACGACTATGCCCGCCCCAACGCGTGGCCCTACCGGGACTACGTCATTCGCTCGTTCAACAGCGACAAGCCCTACACCCAATTCGTGCTGGAACAGGTCGCCGGTGATGCCCTGTTTCCCGACGACCCGGACGCCACGGTCGCCCTCGGTTTTCTCGCCGCCGGCCCCTGGGACCACACCCTGATGGTCACGGTGCGCGAAGACACGGTTGACCATCGGATGGCGCAGAACCTGGACCGCGACAGCATGGTGAGTGCCGCCGTAGGCACGTTCCAAAGTCTCACCATCCACTGCGCCCGCTGCCACAACCACAAGTTCGACCCCATCAGCCAGCGCGAGTACTACACCCTGCAAGCCGTGTTCGCAGGCGTGGATCGCGCCGATCGCCCTTTCGACCCCGAGTCCCGCACCCACGCCACCCGCCAACGCTTGCTGGCGGAACGTCGACTCATCGACACCCGCCACCCCGCCCTCCTGGCCCGCCTGGAATCATCCGAGGTGATTCGCACCGTCCAGTCCTGGGAAGAAGCCTGGCAACACCGCGAACAGGCGTGGTCGGCCCTCGACATCCTCAGCGTGATCTCCACCGGCGGCGCCACACTCACGCGCGAAACCGACGGCTCGTGGTTCGCCAGCGGCAAACGCCCCGATCGCGACACGTACATCGTCACCGCCCGCCGAAAAGCCGGCACCCTGCGGGCCGTCCGGCTCGAAGTCCTGCCCGATGATCGACTGCCACAACGCGGCCCCGGTCGCTGGGACAACGGAAACTTCCACCTGAGCGAGTTCCGCGCCTTCGCGTCCACCAACGGGACCCAGGAATCCGGAACGCCCATCGTCTTCGCCCGCGCCGCCGCAGATTACAACGAAGGTCCCGCCATCTCCGCCGCGCAGGCGATCGACGGCAAAAATGAAACGCAATGGGGCGTTCATCCGCGGTATGGCCAACCGCACGAAGCGGTCTTTGAACCGAAGGACCCGCCCGCGTCACCCGACGGAACGATCCTCACGCTCTTGCTCGAACACCAGGACGGCGCACCCGGGCACGGCATCGGACGCTTCCGCCTCTCCACCACGGACCGGGATCCTGCCGGCTCAATCCTTCAACCGCTCGCCGTCGAACTCACGGCGATTCTCCGCACGCCCTTGGCCGAACGAACCCCGGCCCAGCGACAGGACCTCGCCCTCGCGGTACTGAAATCCAATCTGCAACGCGCCCTCGCCGGACTTCCCGAACCCCACCACGTCTACGCCGTCACCCGCGACTTCCCACCCGACGGCCCCAATTTCAAACCGTCCCCCCAGCCACGGGCCATCCACGTGCTCGCCCGCGGCGATCTTGCCAAACCCGGCGACCTCGTCGGGCCCGGCACGCTCGGTTGCGTTCCGGGTCTGCCCGGCGAACTGACGCTCAGCGCGACGGAAGCCGAGGATGAATCGCTTCGCCGCGCGGCGCTGGCGCGGTGGTTGGTGGACGAACGCAATGTCCTCACCTGGCGCAGCATCGTGAACCGCGTCTGGTCGTATCATTTCGGTCGCGGCCTATGCGACACCCCGAACGACTTCGGCCGCATGGGCGGCACCCCCAGCCATCCCGCGTTGCTCGATTGGCTCGCCGTCTGGTTCCGCGACGACGCGAAAGGCTCCCTCAAGGCGCTCCATCGACTCATCGTCACCAGCGACACCTGGCAGCAATCCTCACGGGCCAAACAAGTGCCGGAGTTCGACAGCGACAACCGACTGCTCTGGCGCCAGAACCGTCCCCGCCTCACCGCCGAACAGGTGCGCGATACCGTCCTGAGTCTCGGTGACCGACTCGACACGTCGATGGGCGGGACGTCCGCGGTGCAGTTCAATTCCCGAGGCGACGCCACCTTCAATGCCGGAGGCAATCCACCGTACCTGGACTACGAGCACTTCGATCCCGACGCCGCCGCCGCTCGACGACGCGCCGTGTACCGCTTCGTGTTCCGAACCGTCCCTGACCCATTCATGGACGCGCTCGATTGTCCAGATGGCGCCGCCGTCACGCCGGTGCGCAGTGTCTCGACCACCGCCCTTCAGGCGTTCGCCCTGCTCAACAACCCATTCCTGATCCGGCAATCCGAACATATCGCCGCCCGTATCGCCGCCCAGGCCAGCCAACCCGAAGCCCAGGCCAACACCGCTTTCCAACGCATCCTACTACGGGACGCGCGCGCGCCGGAGCGCGTCCGGTTCGCCGCCTACATCGAACGCCACGGCCTCGCCAACGCCACCCAACTGCTGCTCAACAGCAACGAGTTTCTCCACCTCGATTAGGCTATGAACCATGCCCTCCATCGCCGGGATTTCCTTCGGTGTTTCACCACCGGCCTTTCGGGAATCGCCCTGACGTCGTTGCTTCAACGCGACGCCGCCGCCGCCGCCCTGCCCCATCACACACCCAAGGTCAAACGCGTCATCCAACTCTTCATGAACGGAGGCGCCAGCCAGTGCGACCTCTTCGACTTCAAACCCCAGCTCATCGCCCGTCACGGACAGAAATTTGATCCCGGCGCCGGAAAACGGGTCGAAGCCAGCATCAGCCTCCCGGGTGCCATCATGAAGAGCCCGTTCGATTGGGCCCGCCATGGTCAGTCCGGCCGCTGGGTCAGCAGCGCCTTGCCGCACCTCTCCCGGCATGTCGACGACATGGCCTTTCTCATGGCCATGCAGTCCGCCTCCAATGTGCACGGACCCGCGGCCTACTTGCAGACCAGCGGCTACCTCCTGCCAGGATTCCCCTGCGCCGGCGCCTGGATCTCCTACGCCCTCGGCAGCCTGTCGGACAATGTGCCCGCATTCGTTGCCCTGCCGGACGCGCGCGGGCTGCCCTACAACGGTCGCAGCGCCTTCACCTCCGGCTTCCTGCCCGCCAACCACCAGGGCACGGTGATCCACGCCTCCGCTCCCCAGCCCGTCACCCATCTGCAACCACCCGCCTCCGCACAACACATCACCGCCTCCAGCCGATCCGAGGGCCTCGCCCTGCTTCGTGACTTGAACGCCTCGCACGCCGCCGAACGTCCGGACGACTCCCGACTCGAGGCCCGCGCTCAAAGCTACGAACTCGCCGCACGCCTCCAACTCGCCGCCCCCGAATTGCTCGATCTCGCCGGCGAATCGCCTGCCACCCAAACCCTCTACGGCATCGACCAGAAAGAAACCGCCGACTTCGGCAAGCGCTGCCTGCTCGCCCGACGCATGATCGAACGCGGGGTGCGCTTCGTGCAGGTCTGGAGCGGCCACGGCGGCGGTTCGGACAACTGGGACAATCACACCGACATCCCCAGGGAACTCGGCGCCGCCTCACGCAGCATGGACCTACCCGCCGCCGGCCTCCTCATGGACCTCAAGGCCCGCGGCTTGCTCGAAGACACCCTGCTGGTCTGGACCACCGAGTTCGGCCGAATGCCCTTCAGCCAAGGAAACACCGGCCGCGATCACAACGGCGGTACGTTTGTTTCCTGGTTCGCAGGAGCCGGCATCCAACCCGGCGCCGAACTCGGCCAAAGCGACGAATGGTCGTGGAAAGCCATCGACGGCGTCACCACCAGCTACGATTTCCACGCGACTCTCCTCCATCTGCTCGGCATGGATCATCAACGATTGACGTTCCGGAACAGCGGCATCGACCGCCGCCTGACCGACGTGCACGGGCGCGTCCTCCATGAGATTCTGGCGTAAGCCGGTCCCGCCCCGACCCAAAATTCTATTCATTCAATTACAATGGGTTACACCTCGTGGATTCGGTGCCCTCAGCCCCCTCCAACCCTGTCCCTGTTGGCTCCGAAACGGTTTCGGGGGAACAACTGACGGCCTCGATGCGCCAACTCATCGTCGCCGACCTCCACTACTCCCTTCGCCAATGGGACTGGGTGGTCCGGAACGCCGGTCGTTTCGATGCCGTGATCATCGCCGGCGATCTGCTCGACATCACCTCCCCGGTCGACCGCGAAGCCCAGATCATCGTCATTCTCAAATACTTGGCCCGCATCGCCCAGACCACCCCGCGGTTGCTCGTCACTTCCGGAAATCACGACCTCGACGAACCCACCGCCAACGGCGAACGCACCGCCGGTTGGCTCGAACAAGCCCGCGCCTCCGGCGTTCTGGTCGACGGTGACTCCTGCGTGAGCGGGAATTGCCTCATCTCCCTCTGTCCGTGGTGGGAAACCGATGCCTCCCGTCAGGCCATCGAAGACCAGCTCTCCCGCGATGCCGCACGTCCACGCCGCTGCTGGATCTGGATTCACCACGCCCCACCTCTCGGGTCACGCACCAGCTGGAATGGCCACAAGGACGTCGGCGACGCTGCTCTCACCGGCTGGATTCAAAAATTCAACCCCAACCTCGTCCTCTCCGGCCACATCCACCAAGCCCCCTTCCAGGAGGGCGGTTCCTGGGTGGACCGTGTCCATTCCACCTGGGTCTTCAACGCCGGCTATTACATCGCCGCCGAGCCTCCCTTCCTGGTGCTCGACCTCGTACAACGGCGCGTCGAATGGATCTCCGCCGCCGGCCACGAACAGATCGACCTCGATCGACCCCCTGCCCGCAAAGACTCCCCATCCAACGGATAGGACCGCTCTTCATGAACCGCCCCCAACTCAACCCTCCGAAACCCTCGGTGCGCTTTCTCCCTCGCCCTCCGGGAGAGGGCCGGGGTGAGGGCCGCTCGCGGTCTTCCTCGCTCCCCGGTTCATGGTCCCAATCCGTGTCCAAATTTTGGAAAACGGTCCTCTCCATGAACCGTCCGTCCGTACCGCAGACTGCCAGTCTGCCGTATCGCCGACTGCCAGTCGGCCAAGCGCCACCTCGATTCCACCACCGCAGGCTGGCAGCCTGCGCTACGGCAGGTTGGGCAACCTGCGCTACCGAAGACGCCATGCGTTCTCCTCCGCAATACCCCAAGACCGATCCTCGAAAACGTTCCGCGCGCTTCGCTGCATGGCCGGTGCTCAGGTCAATTTGAAACAAGCCGCTCTCCCGAATCTCCGTCCGCTCCACCAGCGCTTAGCGCCCCCGCTTGGTCTGAAGCTGTAGCAGGCTCTCCAGCACCTCGTCCACCATGCCCAGGTGGTCGTCGCGGTCTTCATATTGCCGCTTGAGATCCACCAGGTAGGTCGTCACGGCGTTCAATCGGCGCGCCAATAACCGCGCCACGTGCACTGAGATCGCCGGGTTCGTCTCCAAAAACTCCTGAGGATTCTCCACCACCCGACACACGATCTCCGTTCCAGCCCGTACCGTCGCCATGTGGGGCTGCTCCAACAACACCGAGACTTCCCCAAACACCGCCCCCGGTTGGCTCACCGAACTGATCAAATGCCCCAGCTTCAGAATCTCCACCGTTCCCGATTCCAGGAAATACATCACCCCGGCCCGCTTGCCCTCCTCCAACAGCACCACACCCGACGAAAACACCCGACGCGGACAATCGGCCGTCACCGCCAAGACCTCTTCGAAATTCGGCACGGCTCAGACCTACCTGATTCCCACCGCGGCGAAAAGTCCCGAAGCCGCTAACGGTAGATATCCACCAAATAAACCAATGCCTCTGATCGCCCGGCATTGATGATCGCATGCGGTACGTCCGCCCGATAACTCGCCGAATCCCCCGGGTTCAATTCGTCCTGATCCCCCCCCGATTCCACCCGCACACGCCCCTTCTGCACCGTCAGATACTCATGCGTGCCCGAAAAATGCGGCGCACTGCGCAACGCCCCGCCCGGCCGCAACAGGATCTCGTAAAACTCCACATCCTTCTCCCGGTTCAGCGGCGACAACGTCCGGATCTCACAGTCCGGATCCGACCGGAACACATAGGCCCGGTCCGCACCGCGGATCACCTGGATCGACGATTGTGCCCCCGGCGTCTCCAAGAGGTCCGACAACGACATCCCGAAGGCCTGCGCGATCCGGAACGTCACCGCCAAGGTCGGGTTCGCCTCGTTCCGCTCCACCTGGCTCAGCATCGACCGACTCACCCCCGACGCCGCCGCCAATTGCTCCAGCGACCACCCCCTCGCCTTGCGCAACTCCCGCACCCGCCGGCATAAATGCTGACTCAACGCATCCGCCGCCGGCATCGGCGCACTTTCACCCCCGCTTTTCACATCCGAGCCACTCATGAATTCTCCATTATAACGGAATAATGTCTTGATTAGAGGAAGTCGATTTCCGATATTCCGTACGCGCCTTCCGAAATACCGGAGTCATCCAGCCCCGATCGGACGCCCCGCGCAAGACCAATCTCCCCCGACCATGAAAGCCCTCGTCAAAGCCCAAGCCGAACCCGATCTCTGGCTCCAGGACATCCCACAGCCCGGCATCGGCATCAATGACGTCCTCATCCGCGTCCATAAGACCGGCATCTGCGGCACCGATCTGCACATCTGGAAATGGGACGCCTGGGCCCAGAAAACCATCCCCGTCCCCATGGCCGTCGGACATGAGTTCGTCGGCGAAATCGTCGAGATCGGCTCCAATGTCCACGATTTCTTCCCCGGCCAGATCGTCAGCGGCGAAGGTCACGTGGTGTGCGGTCGCTGCCGCAATTGTCTCGCCGGACGACGCCACCTCTGCGCCGACACCCAAGGCGTCGGCGTCAATCGGCCCGGAGCGTTTGCCGAGTACCTGTCCCTTCCGATGACCAATGTCTGGGTCCACTCCCCCGACGTCGACCGCGACGTGGCGTCCATCTTCGATCCCTTCGGTAATGCGGTGCACACCGCCTTGTCCTTCGACCTGCTCGGCGAGGACGTTCTCGTCACCGGTGCGGGCCCAATCGGCATCATGGGAGCCGCCATCGCCAAGCACGCGGGCGCCCGCTACGTCGTCATCACCGACGTCAATCCGTGGCGCCTCGCCCTCGCCGAGAAACTCGGCGTCACCCGGGCCGTGAACGCCCGCGAGAAGAGCCTGCGCGAGGTGCAGAAGGAACTCGGCATGAAGGAAGGCTTCGATGTCGGGCTCGAAATGTCCGGCAACCCGCATGCCTTCAGGGACCTCGTCGCCAACATGGCGCACGGTGGAAAAATCGCCTTGCTCGGCATCCCTACCGAGCCGATGGCCATCGACTGGAATGCCGTGATTTTCAACATGCTCACGATCAAGGGCATCTACGGGCGTGAAATGTACGAAACCTGGTACAAGATGACCGTCATGCTCGAAGGCGGCCTCAACATTAAACCCGTCATCACGCACCGTTTCCATCACACCGAGTACCGCAAGGCCTTCGAGGTCGCGCTGTCCGGCGAATCCGGCAAGGTCATCCTCGACTGGCAGTAACTCCTGGTCTTCACGACAGCCACAACTCGTCGCACGAGACCAACTGTCCGAGCTATCAAATCCCATTCCTGCGAACCCCTGGTCCATCCCTCCGAAACCCGCGGCGCGGATTCTCCTTCTCCCCCCGGGAGAAGGCCGGGATGAGGGCCGCTTGCAGTCTTCCTCGCTCCACGGTTCACGGCCTCACGACCTGTCCCAATTGCGGAAAAATGTTTCTACCCATGCACCACGCCTTCCAACAGCACCTCACCCGCCAGATCGACGAACTCCGCTCCGCCGGCCTCTACAAGGGCGAACGGGTTCTCTCTACCGCGCAGGGCGCCCGCGTCCGCGTGGTCGACGGAGCGCCTGTCCTCAACCTCTGCGCCAACAATTACCTCGGCCTCGCCCAACATCCCGCCATCCGCGAAGCCGCCCATGAAGGTCTCGATCGCTGGGGTTACGGCCTCGCCAGTGTCCGCTTTATCTGCGGCACCCAGGAGGTTCACAAACAACTCGAAGCGCGCCTCGCCTCCTTCCTCGGCACCGAGGACACCATCCTCTACACGAGTTGCTGGGACGCCAACGGAGGCGTCTTCGAAACCTTGCTCGGTCCCGAGGACGCCGTTCTCTCCGACGAACTCAATCACGCGTCCATCATCGATGGCATCCGCCTCTGCAAGGCCCAACGCCATCGCTACCGCAACAACGACCTCGCCGACCTCGAAGCGAAACTCAAGGACGCCGCCAATACCCGCTTCAAGCTGATCGTCACCGACGGTGTCTTCAGCATGGACGGCACCATCGCCAACTTGCGCGGCCTCTGCGACCTCGCCGACCGCTACGGTGCCCTGGTGATGGTCGACGACTCCCATGCCGTCGGATTCCTGGGAAAGTCAGGACGTGGGACGCACGAGCACCACGGTGTGATCGGCCGCATCGATATTCTGACGGGCACGCTCGGCAAGGCGTTGGGCGGAGCGAGCGGCGGGTACACCAGCGGACGGCGGGAAATCGTCGAACTTCTGCGCCAGCGGTCCCGTCCCTACCTGTTCAGCAACACCGTCGCGCCCTGCATCGCGGCGGCGTCGATTCGGGCCCTGGACCTGTTGGCTGGCTCGACCGAGTTACGCGACCGGCTTGAGACCAACACCCGGTACTTCCGTGACGCGATGACCCAAGCGGGATTCCAGATCGTTCCCGGCGAACATCCGATCGTGCCGATCATGCTCGGCGATGCCGCCCTCGCCCAACGCTTCGCGTCGGCGATGCTGGAACGTGGCGTGTATGTGGTGGGGTTCTTCTATCCGGTCGTGCCCCACGGCAAGGCACGCATCCGCACCCAGATGTCCGCCGCCCACACCCGCGCCGATCTAGAATTCGCGGTGGAGCAATTCTCCATCGTCCAACGGGAACTGGGACTGTAACCGAACGGTCCACGAACCGCCGGCCCGCAGCGCCGACTGCGAACCGGGGCCCCTCATCCCAAGGCCCGGCCCTCCAGGCCGAAGGCCTCCTTCAATCCAACCCAACCCAGGGCAAAGCCTTGGGCCACGGAATCGACACATTGGGACCCTGTGGTACCCGAATAGCGTCCATGCCTATGTCACGGATGACAGATTTTCCCGGCCTAAATGCTGGAACAAGACGGATGCCTGCCGCAACTTCTCCGGGACATCCTCCCCAGACGTCCGCCGACGTCCCACATCCGGCCCATCCAGCAAGCCCATGATTGACTCTGAAGCGCTGATGAAACCACCCGTTGCCGCCGCAGCTGCAGTCCACTCCGGGAACCCGCTATGAACCTCTGGAAACGCAAACTGGCCGCCTACCTCCACGACCCGCCCAGCAAGACTCTCGACATACGCAATCACGGTGAACGCTCCGATGCCGCCTTCCGTCAGGCGAATTTTGTCGATTCCGAAATCGGCGAGTACTTCAAACATGCGGACCATGCGGGCGCGGCTGCGGATCGCCTGCCCTTCCCTGCCTCCCAAGCCTCTAATCTCGCCTGCGCCTTCGACGGCGTCCGAAACGCTTTCCGTCATCCATTGTCGGGCCACACCCTGCCATTCCACGCCGAGTTCCCTTCAACAGCGTTCGCATTCGACGGAGAATCGTCGGTGCAACCGGGTCTTTCACCCGAGTCTCTGACGTCGTTTCCGGACGAAAGCACCCAATGGCAGGCCCGATTCTTCGCCCATTGGCGGCTGTGGCCCGCGCAGGCGGCGCAACGCGACTATCGGTTCACGTTCCTGCCGGCCGACACCCGAATACCGGACCATACCATTTGGACCCACATGCAGGTGGTTTCGGCATTGGATGGCTGTCTCGACGCTCAGAATGTTTGGCGGCCCGCCTTCCTGAAGTTCCAGCTCGGTCCGGTTCAGGAATTCATCGGGGCCGCACGCAGCACCCGCGACCTGTGGAGCGGCAGTTACCTCTTGTCCTGGCTCATGGCCGCTGGGTTGAAAGCCCTCTCGAAAGAGATCGGCCCCGACGCTATCATTTATCCAAACCTCCTGGCCCAACCTCTATTCGACCTCCATTGGCGCGACGAGCTTTGGACCAAGTTCTCGATCGGCGACCGCACCGTCTGGGATTCCATCGGATGGTCCCACCGCGACCTACTCACGCCGAACCTTCCCAACGTCTTCCTCGCCATCGTGCCGGCCCACCGGGCCAAAGAACTCGGCGTCAAGGTGACCGAGGCGATTCAGGCGGAGTGGAAAAACATCGCGAAGCACGTGTGGGATTCCTGTGAAAAGGCGGAACTCACAGCCAGCGAGGGCAACTTCACGGAAGACGAACGCAAGAGACGGTTTGATTCTCAGATCGCCCAATTCCTCTCCCTGTCTTGGGCCTCGACCGATTGGCCCGAGTCACTCGAGGACGCCCGGAGGCTCGCCGAGGATTTCGCGCCGGAGATGCCCGTCCGCCAGGCCCGGGAGCGCATCCAGGCCGTGGTCACCATGGCGACGAAGCACATGCCGGACCACCACCGGGACCATCGCTTCTACACCGACGCTTCGAAAACCCAACTCAACAACACCGGACTCGCCTGGTCCCTACTCGTCGCCTTCAATGGCTGGCAATTGGACGCCGTGCGCCAGATCCGCACGTTTCCCGCGACCGGCTCGGGTGGGTGGCGGATCGGAACGTTCAGCAACAAGGATTCCCTCACCGGCCGCGAGGAAGCCGTCGCTGGAGGCACGGAGTGGGGAAGGCGCGCCGACCTTGCCAAAGGTCATTGGCCCGCCTTGTTCAAGAAGGACGATTGGCTGGGAGCACCCACCTTGGTGAAGCGAGTCTGGCACGAGGCTTACCTCTCCAAGGTCTGGCGCCTTGCCGCAACTCCCAGGGACTTCCCCATGCCCAACACCCGGGGCATCGCCGATCACAAGCCCAACGAAGATAGCGACGGCGACGCCGAGAACGGTTCGCGCGAGGAGCCCAAGTATTTCGCCGTGCTGGCTCTCGATGGCGACGAGATCGGGAAATGGGTCAGCGGCGAAAGGAACCCCACCTACGCCACACAACTCGCTGCTTACGACGACGGCTCTCACACCTTGAAACTCGGTGCCAAACCCTACTTTGAACGGCCCGAATTCACGGATTTCTTGGAGAAACAACGGCTTCTCTCACCGAGTTTCCACCTGCAGTTCAGCGCGGCACTCAGCCACTTCGCCCTGCGCTGCGCGCGGCCCATCGTCGAGTCCTACGACGGGCGTCTGATCTATGCAGGCGGGGACGATGTGCTCGCCCTCCTGCCCGCCGATACCGCCCTCGCCTGTGCTCAGGCCCTGCGACTGGCTTTCCAAGGATCGCCCGACCTGCGGCACCCCGGGCCGTCGGACAACTCCCACTCGCACGCCCTCGTCGCGTACAGCGGCCATCCGGGCTTCCTCGTGCGTCTCGACGATCAAGGAAACCCCGATCGAACCCGCCTGCGACTGGAGGAACGGTTCTCCGACGACAGCGGCCGGCCCATCCCCTTCATCGTGCCCGGCCCCACCGCCGACTGCTCGGTCGGTATCGCCATCGCCCACTTCAAAGCGCCTCTCCAGGACGTCGTCCGCGCCGCCCATGCCGCCGCCGAAAAGCGGGCCAAGACCGCGCTGGACCGCTCCGCCGTCGCGGTCACCCTGATGAAGCATTCCGGCGAGACCATTGAGTGGGGCGCGAAATGGGACGGCGGCTTGGACCTTTTGCTGACGCTGGGCGAAGCGCTGAAGGCCAATCAGCTCAGCAATAAATTCCCGCATCGCTGGGCCGAACTTCTCGCCGCCTACGTGTCCCAACCCACTCCGCTCACCCAGGCCTCAGGAGCCGTCGGGGGCGCGGATGGATTCGATGCCGACGCCATCCTTCGCATTGAGTTCGAGCACACCCTGAGCCGGCAGCGAGGATCCAACTTTCCCACGGATTCCAGCACCCGGGAGGACTTGAAGGCCCGCCTCCGGTCCGGACTCGACTCGTATCTTGCTGCGCTCACCCGCGCGCGCGCCCTGGATCCAGAGGCTCGTTTGCAGTCGTGCATCGCCCTCTGCCAAACCGCTGCCTTCACCCACCGGATCTCCGACCGATCCGAGCAGCCCTGAGCCGATGCCGGACCCTGCGCTCGCCAACCACCCACCGACTCTTTCCGGTATGAATACCCTGCTGCTCCAACCCACCGACGTCCTCTTCTTCCGCGACGGACGCCCCATGGAAGGCTCCCTCGCGGGACACGGCGCCGCCTGGCCGCTGCCGACGGTGACCGATAGCGCGCTCCATGCCGCCCTGCATCGGTCAGGACTCGACGGTCATCGACATGACCACATCGCCACCGGCCAGCGCTCCGCCAAGGACGTCCGCCAGTTCGGTTCCCTCGTCTCCGCCGGTCCGTTCCCCGTCCAGATGCCCGCGGAGAGATCCGTTGAAACCTCACCGACTTGGTACTTTCCCTGCCCGCGTGATCTGCTCGACGGAACACTCGAACCCGCCCTGGCGCCCGCCCGCGGACCTTGGTCGGCGGAGAGTTCACTACCAACTCCCCTCCGCTACGCCGTGGGCAGCCGAGTTCCGCCCAGTAAGGAAACCGCCAAGGCCAACCCGACAACCGCCAACGCAGGATCGCCTCAACCCAACAAACGCGCTCCCTGGATTTCCGGCCGCGCCGTGGAGCAGTACCTCCGACCGGCGACCGTCCCACATAAAACGCTGCCCGATTCCGGCGTCGACGATGGAGCCATCTTCGATTCCGAAGCCGCAGTGGGCATCGCGATCGACCCCGAAACCGCCACCACCGGCCAGGGTTCAGCCCAAGGTGCCATCTATGCCGCCCACTACCTGCGACTGCGGGAACACTGGCGCCTCGGGGTGCTCGCATCGACGGCCGAGAAGAACTCCTCGTCACGGGAGCGTGACGACCTGATCGGCCGACTGCTCGACCCGGACGGATTTCTCCTGATTGGCGGCCAGCAGCAGTCCTGCACTGCTGTGCTTGAACCACGAACAACGCACGGACGCCTTCCCCTCCCGCTAGGCCGGCAGGACGGATTCCCCTGCGATGTGGAATCCGGTTCCCGTTCCTGGCGGGTGAAATGGGTTCTGCTTTCCCCAGCCATCTGGCCCGAGATTCAGGCAGCTCCCGACATCATGCGCCATTCCGGCGGCTGGCTGCCCAACTGGATCGACGGCGACACCGGGCAGGTGCGCCTCAAATCAGGCGACACCTCCCGACCCTCCGGCATGAGCCGCGAAGCATGGAGAAAGCACGTGCAAAGCCTTCCGTCCATCGAGGCCAGCCTCGTCGCCGCCGTCGTGGCCAAACCCTTGCCGGTGACAGGGTGGGCCTCCGCCCATGAGGCGGCAGAACGCCCAGACGGCGGCGCCAAATCGACGCTGCTCGCCGTCCCGGCAGGTTCGATTTACTACTTCGAAGCCCCTTCTGAAGCCGCTGCCAACAACCTCGCTCAAGCCCTCAACTGGCATGGTACGACCGCGGGCACCGCAGTCCGTAACCGGCGAAGCACACTCCTCGGGGAAAAAGGATTCGGCCTCGGCGTCTGCGGGACTTGGGACTTCTTCCCCGGGAGGCCACGATGAACCGCCTCCGACGATCAACCCAACCCTTTGAACCGGCTCATCGCCCATCCCGCAGTTCCACCCACGTCCCCAGACGTCCCAACATCGGACGAAACCCCCGATCTCCACGAATCTCACCCCATGAATAACACCCGCGTCCTCTACCTCTTCACCCGCACCCCTCTGCACGTCGGCGCCGGATCGAGCGTTGGCGCCATCGATCAACCCATCCAGCGAGAGCGCCATACCGGGTTCCCCATCATCCCCGCCTCCAGTCTGAAGGGCAGCTTCGCCGATCAGTGGCCGGCTCCCTTCTTGGATGCGAAGAAACAGCGCTCACGTGTCAGCACCGAGGTTCGTGACAACAGGACCGAGGTAGCCGAAGCCAGCGACGCCGCCTGGCTTTTCGGATCCGATGCCGCCACCGCCTCCAGCGCCGGTGCCCTTCAGTTCGGTGAAGCTAGGCTGCTGGCCTTCCCCATTCGTTCCGCCCGTGGAAGCTTCGCTTGGATCACCTCCCCCCTTCTCCTGCGCCGGGCCGCGCGCGACGGAGTCATCGCCAGACAACTGCTCGACGGACTCAAAGAGCCCGGTGATGGCGAGGCGATCTGCGATGACGGCCCAGATTCCAAACTCGCCATCAAAGAGCCCGGTGATGGCGAGGCGATCTGCGATGACGGCCCAGATTCCAAACTCGCCAGAGACCAGCGTGTGGTGCTCGAAGAATACACCTACACCCCCAAGGGCTGGCTGGGACTTGGCAAGCTGGGGGAGCGGTTCGCCGAGCTCCTGAATCCTCCCGGCGCGGAGGCTGACCCCGTCTGGAAGGAAGTCCCCTCGCG
>Ga0105048_10009996_pt1 | contig 15044 bp, 16 predicted proteins | sample MAT05_FD_78382 | JGI IMG/M metagenome (GOLD analysis project Ga0105048, IMG submission 78382) | Freshwater microbial communities from Lake Fryxell liftoff mats and glacier meltwater in Antarctica - MAT-05 | ecosystem: Environmental > Aquatic > Freshwater > Ice > Liftoff microbial mat | place... | reverse complement strand
TTGCGTATACCCTGGCCGATCAGGTAGTCGACGAGCGGCAGGAGCGGCGAAATGATACGCTCGATGCCGACGTCGATACCGAAGCCCGCGAGCTTTTTCGTGTACTCGGCAAGACTCTTCGAGGTGTTGTTGGTGAGGAAGAAGATCTCTTTCTTTCCGAGGGTGCGCAGAATGAAGTCGATCGTCCCCTGGATGGGAACGTCGCCCAGGTAGACGGTCCCATCCAGGTCGAAAACAAAACAATTTTTAGCGCTCAGATCCATTTATTGGTTCGGCGAGATTATGTTCGCATTCGTTTGCATTCGTCACCCCGGCGAAGGCCGGGGTCCAGGTGAGAAACCTCTGCGTTGACTGGATTGCGGGCTGTGCACTTCCTTCGCTCGCTTTCGCCGCAATGACGGTCAGTTCATACGTCTTGTCGCCGGATCAATAAGTCAGCCATTTCATAACACGAGCGAAAGGGTCGGGACGACAGCAGCAGCAAGAGCACGAGGACTCTCATCAAGACGAGGGGCGTCACGCCGGCAAACGTAGGAATAGCAGCGGCACCGAGCATCGCCAGCGCGCAGAGAAAATCCTCCGTTTCGTGACAACCTCCATTAAGTTTCCGGATTTTATTAAGACGGTACAGTTTGTTAAACGGACGCACCAGAGTCGAGCAAAACGGGTCGCCGGCTCGGGGAATTACGTCCCCCTCAATGTGCCAGTAATTATTCATTTCGGCGATCATTTTCCGGCCTTATACGATCGCTAACGAAGCGTCGTTTTCATATTGCAACATTGAGGCGCAGCATGCTCGCGTCCCACTCTTCACTGCAGCGCTCGGCGGACCATCCGAGTTCCTTGGCCATCAGCGCGATGACACGCGGCAAGGCGCTACGCGCCGCGGCTGTGTCGACGAGCGCGAGCGCGGTGCGCCGGGTGAGCACGTCAGACGCGCGTTCGGCGAATTCGTGGCGCGCGGCATAGACGACTTCGGCCTCGATGTAGGGGTGGCCGGCGTGCAGGCGTGCAGCCAGGCCGGTGCGGCTGATCTCGGCGACTTTTTTCGCCTGGTCGCCGTAGGCGTGGTGCAGGTGATGGACGACGTCGGCGTCAAAACCGTAACGCCGGATAAGCAGATTTTCACCGTGTCTATCGAGTTCGTCGGCGCCGACGAGCGGGAACTTTTCGGTACGGCAGGCGCACCGGGACTTCAGTCCGTAGGCCTCTATCGCCCGGTCGACGCCCTCCTCGGCCATCTTGCGGTACGACGTCCATTTGCCGCCGGCCATCGACAGCAGGCCCGAAGGACTCATTTCGATCAGATGTTCGCGCACCAGTTGCGCGGTGTTCGTTATGTCGTCGGTCTGGATCAGCGGGCGCAATCCGCACCATACCGAGGTGACGTCGTCACGGGTGACCGACATGTCGAAATACTGGTTGATATGGCGCAGGACGTAGGCAATTTCTTCTTCCTTGGCCTGCGGGTGGTCGACGATTTCGGACGGGCTGTCGGTCGTTCCGATCAGTGCGTGTCCTTGCCAGGGCAGGACGAAGAGAACCCTGCCGTCCTCTGTCTTTGGAATCAGCATGCCGGTTTCCGGCGGCACGAAACGTCCGCCGAGGACGATATGGATGCCCGCTGCCGCCTTGAGGATCGGCGCCGCCGCCGGCTCGTCCATCTGCCGGATGCGATCGACGAAGGGGCCGGCGGCGTTAATGACGCCACGTGCCTTGATCGAAAATTCCTCGCCGCTGATCGCATCGCGCACGCGCGCGCCGCAAATCGTCCCGTCCTTCTTCTCGAGCGCCAGCGCCTCGACATGGTTAGCAACGATCGCGCTGTGCTTTTCGGCGGTCAGCGCCAGCGTCACCGCCATGCGCGCGTCGTTGAACTGGCCGTCGTAATAGACGACCCCGGCCTTGAGGCCTTCGCCTTTAAGCATCGGAAAGCGGCGCAGCGCTTCCTTGCGACCGATGAGATAGCTGTGGCCGAGGCCCTTGCGACCGGCGAGCAGATCGTAGAGCAGCAGTCCGGCGAAGACGTAGGGCACCTCCGACCACTTGTAAAGCGGCGTGACGAGCGGCAGACGATGAGCAAGGTGCGGCGCAATCTTGAGAAAAATTCCGCGCTCGTGCAGCGCTTCGCGCACCAGGTGATACTGCGCCCCGTCGAATTTCTTCACCGCCATTTCGAGGTAGCGAACGCCGCCATGGACAAGCTTGGTGCTACGGCTGCTGGTGCCCTCGGCGAGGTCGTTCTTGTCGATCAGCGCGACCTTCAGTCCGCGGCTCGCCGCGTCGACGGCAAGACCACAACCCGTCGCCCCGCCGCCAATGATCAGAAGGTCGAAAGGGGGGTCCTGTCGAAGCGCCGCAAGCCGGAGTGGTCTGTCCATCTGTTTTTCGTTTCCGCGCAGTATGCTCGCGCAGATCGCCTTTCGAAAACAAATCTATTGTTCGTATGCGAACATTATGAGTTCGCCGGCTCGTTGTCAAGTTCGTTCAATTGCGGCCGGGTGGTGCCTTCCCTCGGTTAAAATCGACAGCGTGCGACACTCAGCGGGACGACCAGCGTTCCGAGTCGACAACCTTGCTGGAGGGGATAATGAAAACGGCTGTTTCGCAAGCGAACCTCAGTCGGCGCCACCGCGACATCCTCGATATGGCCAAGCAGAGCGGCTATCTATCGACCGACGAATTGACCAAGGCCTTCAAGGTCACCTCGCAGACGATTCGCCGCGACATCAACGAGTTGTGCGCGCGCGGCTTGTTGCGGCGCTATCACGGCGGCGCCGGACTCGCTTCGAGCGTGCACAACGTCGAGTATTCGACGCGCAAGGTCCTGCTGCACGACGAAAAAATACGCATCGCACAAATGGTCGTGCGGCAGATCCCCGACAACGCTTCGCTTTACATCAACATCGGGACGACGACCGAAGAGGTCGCCAAGGCGCTCAGCGACCACAAGAACCTGCGCATCATCACCAACAATCTCAACGTTGCCGCGCTGCTCTGCGACAACCCGAGCTTCGAGGTGATCGTAGCCGGCGGCGTCGTCCGCCAGGACCGCGGCGTTATCGGCGAGTCGACGATCGACTTCATCCGCCAGTTCAAGGTCGATTTCGGCATCATCGGAATTTCCGGCATTGACGCCGATGGGACCTTGCTCGATTTCGACTACCGCGAAGTGCGCGTTGCCCAGGAGATCATCGCTAACGCGCGTCAGATTTTCCTCGTCACCGATCACAGCAAGTTCAATCGCAATCCGATGGTCCGCGTCTGCCATATCGCGGAAATCGACGCACTGTTTACCGATCAGCCACCGCCGCCGGAAATACAGGCCGTTCTCGCCCAGGCGAAAGTCGCCCTGCACGTGGCCGAGGCGCCGTGACGCTAGGCTGGAACTTCTGCGTCACCGCGCTGCTCTTTTCCATCGACGAAGTCGTGTCGTCAGCCAAAGGCATAAATCGGTCATGCTGACGGACAGGTGGCGAGAGCGAATAACGCTTCAGGCGCGAAATCGCACATCACCTGACCACTATTCGCACCGAGCCTGACCAGCAATCATCTGGCCGACCACCGACTGGAACGGCTACGTTGGCCCAATGAATTCATCTGCCCGAGTTGCGGCTTTATTGGCCCCCCCATCAAGAGTTCCGCGTCCGTTTGCCATCTCGATTCTCCGGTAAGTGTTTGACGTCACGCAATAAGCAGGCCGAGCGCAATCAACAGCAAGGCGAGCACCGGGCCAAAGGGTTGATCGAAGGCAAGCGCCAAAGTAAAGGCGGCAATATAGCCAAGCACCCCGATCAGCGCAGCGAGAAACAAGCCTGCGCGCCAGTTGCGCGCCCGCCGAAAAGCCAGCCAGGGCGGGACAAAAACCAGCGAAAATGCCCCCATAACGCCCATGCTCATGGTCGCCACGGCCAGCGAAAGCGCCACCAGCAGATCGAATCCGGTCTGCGTCGGCCAAGTGCGGGTGCCGCGAATCCGGAAAAAATCGGGATAGACGTGTGCCAGTAGCAATTGTTTTGATAAGGCACGCAAAATGACCAGCGCAACAATCCCCCCAATCGCAACCAGCCAGAGTTGCCCGCTTCCGGAAAAATAAAGTTGCCCATCGAACAGCGCATGTCCCAAGCGTTCTGCCATCGGATGATTGGCGGCAAGCAGCACAGCCACCGCCCAGCCACCCAGCAACAGCAAAGCGTAACTAGCGCCACCTGCCAGCCGGACAGCAAAAAAGCGTTTGCCGGCACCGGCCAACCCGGCTGCCGCTACGCCCCCCAGAGCAGGCGGCATAGCGACGACGAGCGCCAGCAACGCCCCGGCAGCGGCAACATGGGAATAGGCCAGCGCTGCCAGCCATTCATAACGCAAACGCAGATAGCAACCAAGCAGTGGCAACACAATGGCGAGGCATAGTCCGGTCAAAAACGGTATCAGGAAGAGCTCACTCCACATCGCAAGCTCCCATCACAAGGACACGATCACAGACGGCTTCGACGAAGGCAGCATCATGGCTGACGACGATCATCCCCGCCCCTGCTGCGGCTCGTTCGCGCAAGTGAGCCGTCAGGTGGGTGACGCCGGCGGCATCGAGATTATTGGTGGGTTCGTCGAGCAGCACCAAATCCGCCGGTGCCTGCAGGATGGCCCACAGCGCCAGATAGTGGCGCTGGCCGCCGGACAGTCGATCCAGACGGAGATCGATACGATCGGTCAGCCAGGAGGGAAGGCCATCGGCCATGGCGCCAGTCAGGGCGAGCAATTCGCGTCCCGATAGCGGCAAGCCATCAACGGGCGGCACATCTTGAGTCTGCAAGGCCGGCCGCAAACCGGGTTGCTGCTGGATGCAGCCGGAAAATACTTTCGCCCGCCCGGCCAGCGCGGCAAGAACCGTGCTTTTGCCGACACCGTTCGGGCCGGTCAGCCCGACAATTTCACCAGGCATCAACGTCAGGTCGACTGCCTGTGTGGCAGGCTGTTGCCAGCCCGCCACCAGTTGCTCAATTTTCAGCAAAAAACTCAACGCAAGCCCTTCAACAAACGCTGCACGGTGTCATCAAACAAGCCGAAAAGGTCTTTCGCCTCCGCCGTGCCGCCCACGGTGTAGGGCAGCATGATTGCCGGAATGCCCGACTTTTCGGAAATCCACTGGCTCGGCCCCTCCGGATTATAGGCAGCGCGCAAGACCATTTTGGCTGGCGTTGTCTGCTGCTTGCTCAACAGCTCGGTCAGATGGCCGCTGGTTGGCTCGATACCGGGTTTTGGTTCCAGCGAGCCAGTTTCCTTCATCCCCAGCCAGTGGGAGAGATAGACAAAGGAGGAATGGTGCACCAACACTTGCACCCCGCGCAACGGCGCTGCTTCCTTCTCCCAGCGCACCATCGCGACCTGCCACTTGCCGGCGAAAGTCTTGTAGCCAGTCTGATAGCTTGCCGCACTGGGCGCATCGAGTTCAGCCATGCGGGCCGCCAGGGCTGCACCGACTTTCAGGGCATTGCGCGGATCGAGATGAATATGCGGATTGCCGGCCGCGTGGACGTCGCCGTGGGCGCGGTCGAGCACCGTTGGGACTTCCAGGCGATTCACATAAGCGGTTGCCTCGAAATACCCCGGTCGACCAGTCTGAATTGCTGAATTCCCTGAATCACGTACGACCAGCGGCAGCCAGCCAATTTCGAGATCGGCACCGGCCGCCACCACCAGTTGCGCCCGCCGCGCCTGTGCCAGCAGCGAGGGTTTGGCCTCGATCCGGTGCGGATCCTGGAAGGCGGTGGTCGCGGTATAGACGGTCACCTGCTCACCGCCGATTTCCTTGGCCAGGGCGCCCCACTCCGGCACGGTCGCGAAAATATTCAGGGCGGCAAACGCCGGCGCAGCCAGCATGCCGAGGGCGCCGATGCCCAACAAGGTCGAGATTTTTTTCATCATTTTCACCTTAGAATTTGTGACCGCCATGAGCACCAAGGCTCATCACGTATTGCAGCCAAATCTGATTGTCCGTGGCTTCGGGACGTGTTTTGTCCTGGGCAAGCTGCAGGCGAACGCGCGAGAACTCGCTCGGGCTCCAATCGACCATCACGGTATTCCGACGTGGTGAGTAATTGGCCAGCAGCGGGAAGTCGGCTGCGCTCAAGGTGCCGTTATCGACCAATTCGATATTGGCCGAACCGGAACTCAGGCGGTCATAACGATAACCGACTCGCCAGTTGGGCATGAACTGATAGACCGCCTGGGCGTAATAGCCCGACTGGGCGTTCCGGAAACCTCCCTGCTGTGCTGTGGTGGCGGTGTCATAAACCAGATCACCCGACTCGGTGCGGCGGAAATATTCACCCTGCAGCTTCAAGTTGGTTCGGCTGGCGTTGCCGTTCGGTGCCCATTTCCAGAGCATGTCGGCGATCCAGGTCCGGCTGCTGCCCGTAAAACTGTTGTTCAGCCCATTGAGCGTATCCTCATACTCGCGTTCTTTGGGCTGCGAGGCAAAATAGGAAACCCCGCCCCGCCAGCTGTTCGACACGCCGAGATCGCCCCCGATGTGCACGAAGGCCGCTGCCGACATCAGACCATTCTTGGTCTTGGACTCATCCGTTGACGGGAAACTCATCGCCCGCGCCGTCTCCGCCCCGAATTCTAGGAAAACCGGCGTCGGCGCCAGCCAGCGGGCCTGGATGCCATCCATGCCCAATGCGTTACCGAAAAATGCCTGATAGGGCAAAGGCGCATTGGAAAAGTCCCACTCATGCGGATGCCGTTCATTCTGGTAGCCAACCCCAGAAAGGAAGCGGCCGGCCTTGAGATTGAAGCCATTACCCAGGCCGAGCGTCTGAATACTGGCTTCTTCGACGCCCAGGGTATTGTCCGGCGCGATGGCCAGACGCAAGGTACCGCGAAATAGCGTGTCGACGTTCGCGGCGATCATCAGTTCCGACTCGCCGAGATTGAAACTGCGCGTTTCCGGCATCAACTCGCCGTTGGAGGGCACAAAACCCTGCAGGCGGCGCTCTGTCGGATTTTTCGTCAGATTGGTGTAATTCCCGGAAAGAATCAGGGACATTTCCGGATTGAAGGCCGAGGCCGAGGATTGCGGCTGGGCAACCCGTTGGCTGGCCTGGCTGGCCGTGACTTCGGCCTGCGTCGCCATCGTTTCGGCACGGCTGGCGGTGGATTCGGCTTGCACCAGTTTCTGTTCGAGCGCCGCGATGCGCTGCTCGTAACTCTGTTTCATTTCATTGATCTGACTGCGAATGGCGGCAAGATCGGCATCAGCGGCCGCCTGCGCGCCGCACGAGGCGGCGAGCAGCGCAGCCAGGGCAAATGGCTTATGCAACATGGAATTCTCCTGAAAACGCAATAGGGTCGATGGCAGCACGAATGCCACGGTCGACGGTGAAAATGGAGCGATTTTCAGAAGCTAGGTGGGCCGCGTTGCGAAGCGGCCGGTGGCGGGAAATCCGCGCGACTGTGTGAGACCGATACTTCGGGAAGCAGCGGGGGAACCTCTACCGCCGGCAGCACCGTCACCGAGGGCAGCGCCGAGCCGAGATCATGCGCCACCAGACACAGTTCGCAGGTGTGTGCGGGCAAACCACTTTCTGTGTCCGCCGCATGCCCGATGGCATGCGCCCCCGCCGCCAGTTGGGCGACGAAGAGAACGGCAACGAGAAGAAGATGGCGCAAGGAATTCGCGCTGACCGGACAAGGTTTGCTACTCGAGCTTAAGCGAGCTAGTGCAAGCAGGCTGGCAGTAACAAGATCAGCTTTCATCAATGCTTCCCAAGCGGGCAGGCGAAGGAAGGGAGAGGGTAAGACGTCCCGAGAGGTGGGAAAATGTCACGGCGATACATTTTCGGGCTTGTCGTCAGGACGCTGATTTTCGCAGCGGGCGCAGTGGCCTCTGACACAAAGTTCCACTGCTTTTCCAGAGAAACCTGCAGGCAAGGCGGGGCTTGTAACGGGAATATCTTCGAGGCAATAGACCTTGCCGCAGTCGTCACAGCGGAAATGTGCATGGGTCCCGTGCAAAGGCGCGTTCGTTGCTGCGATGCTGTAGCGAAATACGCGCAGCGCATCGACTGTGCGATGGGCTAACCCTGCGCGCTCCATCCAGTCAAGCACGCGGTAAAGCGTCACCCGGTCAAAGCCCGCATCGGCCAGCGCTACTTCCACGTCGTGATGACTCAACGCCCGCTCAGCACCGTCAAGCAGAGTAAGCACCGCCACCCGTGCGGGCGTAGCTCGGACCCCGAGTGAACGAAACAACGCGAAGCGGGCCTCGCGTTCCGAAAGGTTCTCAAGAGCATCAGACATGGTGTGATTTGAGCCTGATCGGACAGCGAGAACAACTGAATTGCCCTTGAGGCGGGGAACATCGGCTATTGATCATTTTCATACTCATCCAGTGTGACAAGAACTGTCTGGAATGGCGCTGAATCGGCGATATTCATTCAGCGCCTATCCTGATTCAGTTTCGCTTCAACCCTGCAAGCAATTGCTCAACATTGTGCCGCATCATTTTGAGGTAACTCGGAGCCGGTCCATCAGCGGCTGAAAGAGCGTCGGGGTAGAGTTCGCCTACAGGGCTAATGTCGGCTTCCTTACTGAGTTGTTCAAGCACTTTCGGGTTGCTCATGTTCTCTATGAACACGGCTTTGATGCGCTCACGCTTGATCTGGCGAATGAGATTGGCAACGTCTTTGGCGCTCGCGGCGCCTTCGGTGGAGACACCTTGGGGAGACAAGAACTTGATGCCGTATTGGGCTCCCAAGTAACCAAAGGCATCGTGTGAGGTAATGACTTTTCGTTTGGCCACGGGGATTTGCTCGAATTGCGCCTTGGCCCAGGTATCCAGCTCGGTGATTGCTTGGATGTAGTGGTCACCATTCTGCTGGTACAAAGCCGCGCCCTCGGGATCTACCTTGCTGAGTGCGGCAACGATGGCTTTGGTGTATATCACTGCATTGGCAGGGTTTTGCCACGCGTGTGGGTCAGCAATTTCCTTGCTGTGTCCCTTGTGAGCACCATGTTCATCAGCTTCCATTTTTCGCGCCTGGATGCCTTCGGTGACGACGACTAATTCGCCCTTGTAGTTGGAGGACTTCACAAGCCGTGCAATCCATCCCTCGAATCCAAGGCCGTTCGAGACCACAAGCTTTGCTTGCGATACGGCCTTCACGTCTGACGGTTTGGGCTCAAAAACATGCGCGTCCTGATCCGCACCCACGAGGGACGTGACGGCGATGCGATCGCCACCGATCGTTGAAACCATATCGCCAAGGATGCTGAACGTAGCGACGACGGGTAGCTTTTCGGCGGCGAATGCCGGTGCGCCGAGACCGAGTACGGCAACGGTCAACAGCATGTTACGGAGGGATCGCATGGTGAGACTCCTGGGTAAGTAACGCAATTGTGTCGGGGTAAGTTGAGTTTCAGGCTTGCAGGTGCGGGCGGCGCCGTCCTGGCAACCAGCCACGTGGGGCAAAGATCAATGAAAAAACGTAGAGCGCGCCGGCACTCACAATGATGGTAGGACCGGAAGGGAGATTGACGTGGTAGGAGATCAGCAAACCAGCGGCACTGGCGAGCATGGCGATTAGGCTGCTGGCAGCAAGCTGGCCGGCCAAAGACTCGTGCCACAAGCGCGCGGCAATGGCCGGCAACATCATCAGGCCAACAGCCATGAGGGTTCCGAGGGTCTGAAAAGCGGCCACGAGATTGAGCACTACGAGCATGAGAAACACTTGCTGGTAGAGCGCGCCACGGCCACCACGCTTGCCACCGCAGGCAGCGAGAAAAACGGGATCGAAGGTTTCCAACAACAGGCCACGATACATGAGCGCCAAGGTCATCACGCTTATCGTGGCGATTGAGGTCATCAACAAAAGCCCTTCCACATCGACGGCCAGGACGTTACCGAAAAGGATATGCAGCAGGTCGAGTTGCGAGCCATGCCCGGCGATGAGCATGACGCCGAGTGCAAGGGCTACGAGGTATCCGGCGGTGAGGCTGGCATCTTCCTTGAGGCTGGTGTGGCGACTGATGTAGCCGGTAATCGTCACCACAGCCATACCGGCGATGAGTCCGCCAATGCTCAAGGCCGTGACCGACAGCCCGAAGTAGATGAAGGCGACAGCAACTCCCGGCAGCACGGCATGGGTGAGGGCGTCACCGAACAGGCTCATGCGGCGCAGGGTGAGAAAGACGCCCAGCGGTGCGCTGCTCAGGGCCAGAGCAAGCGTCCCGACAAGTGCACGACGCATGAACGAAAATTCCACGAAGGGACCGCAAACCAAGTCATAAATGTGATCGAGGCTCATACCACCAACCTTGGTACGCAAGGTGCGGCCGCTTCGTCCCACGCTTCGGCCATGGCCCCTGCTTGCCGGAGGTGATCGCTGGTGAGCACTGTCGCCGTGTCCCCCCAGGCGATCAAGTGGCGGGCAAGAAGAAGTGTTTGCGGAAAGTGCTCGCGCACCAGTTCATAGTCGTGCAAAACCGCGATGATGGTGCGACCTTCGGTGTGCCAGTTGCGAATCAAACGCATCAATTCGGCGGTGGTGCGGGCATCGATAGCGTTAAAGGGTTCGTCGAGCAAAATCAAAGTTGCGTCTTGCAGAAGTAAGCGGGCGAACAGCATGCGCTGACACTGGCCGGCCGAAAGGGTACCAATGCTGCGCTGAGAAAAGCCATCGAGTCCGACCGCGTGTAGGGCCGCTTCAGCCTGAGAAATCTGTGCCGGAGTAAGACCTCGCAACAAGCCTTGTTCTTGCCAGTGTCCAAGGAGAACGCAATCGAGCACTGAGATCGGAAACCCCCGATCGATTTCAGATTGCTGCGGCATATACGCAATGCGCGGGGCCTCGGGCGATTGCAGGATTCGCCCGCTTTCCACTGCGAGCAAGCCGATTATGGCTTTGAGCAGTGTGCTTTTACCCGCGCCGTTCGGTCCGATGACAGCGGTCAGAGAGCCCTTTTCGAAACGGCCACCCACGTGATGTAGCGCGGGATGACGGCGATAGGCCACGGTAATGTCGTCCAGGACGATTTGAACACTCATGGTGCACTGCTCCCGATGGCCCATAACACACCAAGCCAGAGCAGCAAGCAAAGGAACAGGCCAGCCACGGCGCGCTGCCCAGCTGACAGGGCGAGAACGCTCGAAGAACGTTCGATGTGGTGATGGCGTTGATTAGGCATTGAGAGAAAGAATCATCAGTTATTCATTAAATGCAATCGTGTTGCATCTATAGTATCTTGAATAGGTGTCAGATGCAACAGTGTTGCATTCGACACCGTGTTGTGATCCAATCGTTCAGAATGTTGAACCTTGTCCATCGCTTTGTTAGCGTCACGCGCCGTTTCGCGCACACGCCAGCGTCGCGCCTCCCGTCACGAGGGATACCCATGAACGCGCAGGTCCCGGTTACGATCCTCACAGGCTTTCTCGGTGTCGGTAAAACGACGTTGCTCAACCGCATCCTTACCGAGCGTCATGGCGAAAAGATCGCTGTCATCGAAAACGAGTTCGGTGAAGTCGGAATCGACAACGCTCTGCTGCTTACGGGTGTTGAACAGATCGTCGAAATGAACAATGGCTGTATCTGCTGCACGGTGCGCGGTGACCTGATTCGCATCCTTGGCGAGCTGGCTGACAAGCGCGCCGCTGGCACCCTGCACTTCGACAGGGTGCTGATTGAAACGACGGGCCTGGCCGATCCGGGGCCGGTAGCGCAGACCTTTTTTCTGGATGAGACTATTTCAGCGCACTACCTGCTTGATGCCGTGATCACCGTGGTGGATGCCGTGCACGCCATGCAGCAACTCGACGAGCATACGCAGGCACAGGAGCAGGTGGGCTTTGCCGATCGTTTGCTACTCTCGAAAACCGATCTCGTCGACTCCGATCACATCGAGTTGCTTTCAGAACGCCTGAACCATTTGAACCCGCGCGCCGCCATTCAGGCCGTGCATTTCGGACACACGCCTCTCTCTGAGATCCTCGATATTCGCGGCTTCAATCTCAACGCCATTCTTGAAATCGCACCACGCTTCTTGTCTGGCGGGCACCACCATCATCACAATGATCGAATTCAATCCTTCGTTTTCCGAGCGGAACGCAGTTTTGACGGCGATCTGTTGCAGGAATTTCTCGGCGACATCGTGCGCATTTTCGGCGCGGATATGCTGCGTTACAAAGGAGTGCTGGCGGTTGATGATCTCCCCTGTCGTGTCATTTTTCAGGGAGTGCATGACTTGATGGGCGGCAGTGGCGGTTCGCCTTGGGGTGAGGATGAGCAACGCCGTTCCACTATGGTGTTCATCGGCCGAGATTTGCCGCGCGAGATTATTGAGCAGGGATTGCAGAAGTGCCTGCGCAAAACATTCCTATCCAAATAACCGAGGAAACGGCCATGCGCCTTATTCAAGCAATAACCTGTCTTGTTCTGTCACTGCCAATTTTCGTCCATGCCGCACCAGCGCATGTCCATGGTGCGGCCAAAATGGATTTGGCGGTCGATGGGAATAAACTGACAGTATCAATTGAAATGCCTCTTGATAACATGGTCGGCTTTGAGCATCTTCCAAAAACCGACAAGCAGAAAACTGCCCTTGCTGAGTCGATGAAGATATTAGGGGATGGCTCCGATCTCTTTATTCCAACCGTCGCTGCAGACTGCAAGATCGAATCAGTAGACGTTGGAGATACCTTTCCCAGCGGCAAAGCCAAAGGAGGTGGGCACGCCGACGTTGATGCGGATTATGTTTTTCGCTGCGCCAAACCGGCGGCGCTGAAGGGATTGGAAACGACGTTGTTCAAGCACTTCAGCCGGTTGCATCGAATTGACGTCCAAAGAGCGACCGCAGGCGGACAAGGTGCGTCCACAATGACCCCAAAACAACCGCGCATCGGTTGGTGATGGGAGTGGCACACCGGTGACTATCGTTCCATCGGCAATCGAATTAGATCAGGTGGTCTACAGGTGGCCTGGGCAAAAAGAACCGTGCCTGGAAATCCCGGAACTGACCGTGGCTGTGGGTGAGCGCGTTTTTCTGTATGGTCCGAGCGGTAGCGGCAAGAGCACGCTGCTTGGCGTGCTCGGCGGTGTCAATGTACCCCAAAGCGGTCGCGTAACCGTCCTCGGTCAGGATATGAAAGAGATCGGTGCGCGCGCTCGGGATCAATTGCGCGCGTCACATATTGGTTTCCTGTTTCAGCAGTTCAATTTACTCCCGTGGCTATCCGCCATCGAGAACGTACTGTTACCCGGTACATTCTCCGCCGTGCGAAAGGCTCGGGCAACGACCGAACGTCCCTTGCGAGACGAGGCCGCTCGCCTACTGACACACCTGGATCTGGCTCCAGCGCTTTGGGGGAAACCCTCGGCCGAACTGAGTGTCGGGCAGCAACAGCGCGTCGCTGCCGCCCGCGCCTTGATTGGACGCCCCGAGATATTGATTGCCGACGAACCCACGTCTGCACTTGATGCGGCACGTCAACTGGCATTTGTCGATCTTCTGCTGCGTGAATGCAGTGCCGCGAAGACGAGTCTGGTTTTTGTCAGTCATGACGACCGGCTTGCAGTGCATTTTGATCGACATCTTTCTTTGAGTGAGATCAATCGAGCGGCGGCTAATCTTGAAGTACGGGATGTTCCACTATGATGCCCATTCTCAAACTCGCGGCCCGTAGCGCCTGGGCCCGTCGTTTGACTCTTGGCGTCACACTCTTCTCCATCGCGCTGAGCACGGCGATGTTGCTTTCCGTTGAACGAATTCGTTTGGATGCACGCCAAAGCTTCACGCAATCCGTGACCGGTGTTGATCTGGTCGTCGGGGCTCGGACAGGCGGCGTGCAGCTTATGTTGTACTCGGTCTTTCACGTCGGTCAGGCCACCAATAATATCGACTGGAAGAGCTTTGCGACATTGGCAACCCATCCGGCGGTGGCGTGGGCAATTCCGCTTTCTCTCGGGGATTCACACCGGGGCTTCGCGGTTCTCGGTACTACCTCGGAATATTTCTCCCGTTTCCAATACGGTGACGGTCAATCGCTGCAATTTCGCGCTGGGCAATCCTTCGCAAATGTCTTTGAAACTGTCATTGGCAGCGAAGTCGCCGCCAAGTTGAGCTACCGGATCGGCGATTCAATTACCCTGAGCCATGGTATGGGAAACCACGGCTTGATCGAGCATGCGGACAAACCATTCCATCTGGTTGGCATTCTGGAACCGACGGGAACCCCGGTCGATCGTACGGTGCATATTAGTCTGGAGGCCATGACGGCTTTGCATCTGGAGTGGATCGCTGGCGCGCCGGTTCGTGGCGTGATGATCCCGCAGAACCTTGTCCAGAAGTTCGATTTGCGGCCAAAAGAGATTACGTCGGCCATGATTGGATTAAAGAGTCGTTCTGATGTTTTTCGCATGCAGCGGTTCGTCAATGAATTTCAGGGCGAGCCGCTTCTGGCGGTTATGCCGGGGGTGGCGCTTGACGAACTGTGGCAAACCATTGGTATGGTCGAGCGCGCCCTGCTTGCGATTTCCGCCTTGGTGATTATCGTTGGCCTCGCCGGCTTGGTTTCGACCATGCTGGCCAGCCTCAATGAACGTCGCCGCGAGCTGGCCATCTTGCGGGCGCTGGGCGCCGGACCGCGTGACATATTCTTGATGCTCTCGATCGAGGGCTTGCTGGTAACGACGGCGGGCACCGTGCTGGGTGTTGGCATCCTGTTTGTTGAAACACAGGTGGGGGCTGGGTGGCTGCTGGAGCATCTTGGTGTCGTGATTTCCTCACGTCTACTATCCTCTGCAGAACTTGGACTTCTATCGGTAGTCCTATTGACGGGGTTGCTGGCCAGCCTGGTTCCGGGTTGGCGCGCTTGGCGCATGTCATTGGCCGATGGTTTGACTCCGCGCGTGTAAGCCTGGCTCCTAGTTTGCGAGACGCCAGGGAGGCGAACGTGCAGAAATACATAAGTTTCAACGAGGTAAAGTGCGTGGTGAGAATCACTAAAAAAATATTTTCGGAAGGCTTGATGCTGATCGCATCGATAG
>Ga0105048_10009995_pt1 | contig 15045 bp, 4 predicted proteins | sample MAT05_FD_78382 | JGI IMG/M metagenome (GOLD analysis project Ga0105048, IMG submission 78382) | Freshwater microbial communities from Lake Fryxell liftoff mats and glacier meltwater in Antarctica - MAT-05 | ecosystem: Environmental > Aquatic > Freshwater > Ice > Liftoff microbial mat | place... | reverse complement strand
CTCAGTTGCCGCCTTGCCATCGACAGTATTTAGCCTGGGCGAAGCTGTGATTGGCGTCAAGGGAATGCGCAGATGGTGGCCAATCCCCAACGCGACTGCCGCCATGGGCACCGCTTGCAATCCATTCCAGGGTATAGCATAAATCTGTTCGGGTGACACGCCATAGGTTGCGCCGATGCTGGCCAGCGTCTCAGCCGGTGCGATGGTATGACACCATTGATCCGGTGGCAACACATCCAGTGTATTGCCAATTACCAACGGTTGCTCGGGCACAAAATCGGGTGCTACGGTACAGGGCATGAGCGCTAGATCCAACCCTGTTTCCAGTGCCAACGTCCACAGCGTATCGCCCGGCTTGATCGTTACAACCCGCGCTTGGGATAGCATATGGCCATCTTGCGGCGTAGGCGTATGGCTAAATGGTGTTGCCACCAACAGCGGTGTGGCTGGCTGCGTGGGCACGGGTGTGCTAACCGCGTCGGGCGCAACAATGGGCACTTGGCGGTGTGGCGCAGCCTGAAGACCGACCCCACCCAACAGGTGCACGATGATCGCACAGCCAATGCCAACTATCGTCAAAACAGCCAGCCAACGCCTGGGCCACCAGCCGCGTCTGCGCTGGCACAGCCAGGATCGCGTGTTCATTGCCCTTCACTCACCTGTGCAAGGCGACAAAGGGCAGATCGAAAAAGGTGCTTTGCCATCTGTCGCCCTCGCTCTCTATGGAACCGGCTGAAAACTCATGACCCGGTTGTTGTTGGCATCGGCGATCACAATCGCATTGGTCGCCGGATCGACGGCAATACCCGTCGGCAAGTCAAATTGATTGGCGTTGCTGCCAAAGCTGCCAAAGGATGCCTTGATCTCACCTGCCTGGTTATAGACCAACACGCGGTAGAGTTGCGGGTCAGTCACATAAACATCACCATTGGGGGCAACCGCCAGATAGGGCTTGGCGGCAATGTCCTGCGATTCCCAGCCGGGAACCGGCCACTCAGCCACAAATTCAAGGTTGGCCGTTAGCTTTTGAATGCGATGATTCCATGCATCGGCCACAAAAACGCTGCCGTCAACTGGCGAAACGGCAAGCCCAACCGGCTCCTCAAAGCGCCCACCGATCACACCGCCACCGCCGACCTGTTGTAGTGCTTCACCGGCCGGCGTGAATTTGATAATGCGCTTGTTACCGGTGTCCGTCACCAACAAATTGCCATCTGCGCCAATTGCCAGCCCGCGTGGTCCAAAGAGCGCCAAAGCGTCGGTTAGTTCGCCACCCGTGCTACTAAAGACACCCCATTTGGTCACAAAGCTACCATCGGCAGCAAAGACCTGGATGCGCCCATTCCATGTGTCGGCGACAAAAATTTGGCCATCTGCGCCAACCGCCAATCCCCACGGTTCATAGAACTGGCCATCACCCAACGCCAGCGGGCCATCACCATCGGGATCGACACAGCCCCCTGCCGCTCCTTCACCCAGGCGACAACCAGAGCCAAAGGCCCGCACGAAATTGCCATCGCGGTCGAGCACAACAATGCGATTATTGCCAGTATCTGCGATCACGCGCGAAGAATCGGGCGCAATGGCGAGTGCACGCGGGGTGAGCAACGGCTTGTCATTGTAGATACCGTTGTACAGGGCCAGCGCAGAGAGATCAATCTCATTGGCGCGCGCCAGGGCCTCGACATCATTGCCGCTTTCGACGACAGGCACAACGCCCAGATCCCAAATTTCGGCGGCCAAATCGCGACGCACCCACATCTCAAATTCGTGGCGATGGGGCCATTGGGAGAGATCGCGGAATTTGGTGTAATCATTCGTATCGCGATAGCGGCGATAGAAAAAGATCTGGAAGATGCGTTCGCGCTGTTGCGGGTCGGCAATCGCATTCCACAAGCGTTCGCCGGTCATATTAAAGTAATCCATATCTGGCCACCAGACCAGACGATAGGTGCGTTTCACATAATCGCGCGTGACGTACGGGTGCACTTTGTCATAGTTTTTGGGCCCGACAATAATCACCGGTACGGTCATGGTGTCCGTTGTCGGCGCGGCACCATAGAATTTATGGTTGGGGTAGAGGCGCATATACCAACTGAGCGGCCAAGAGCTGTCATCATCATAGGCAACCACGATATTGCGACCACCGACGGTACGCTCGCTAATCGAATCAAGCTCACGCAGGGCGCGCTTGATGTCGGGCGAGGCATGGGCATAAACCAAATATTCAGTGGCCATATCAAAGTTTTTATAGGTGAGCATGTAGGAAAAGCGTATGGTGAGCAAAAAGAGCAGCGCCACAAAGCCAATGCCCAACAAGCGCGCCGTGGTCATCCAGGTTACTTTTAGGGCCCAATGCCAAATTACATAGAGCAAACTGACGGCGATCCCCAGCGCCAGCACACGTTGCATAGTGTCGGACAGCGCGCTAAGTGAGCGATCATAGGAGGGCGTAACGCCCGCAAAGGTAAGCAGCGCAAAGATCAGGGCTGGGGTCACGCCAATCAACCAAATCGCGCGCTGGCTGCGCACCTTGGCCCAATCAATCCGATGAAAGAGCCGACCAAGCCACCAACCACCAAAGAGACACATGGGCAACGCCATGTGCGTTAGCAGCCAAGGCATTTTCTCACTAGCCACCGTATAGGCCAGCCAGGAAGCAATCGTCCACCAGATGCCAAACACAGCAAAGTAGACACGATTTTGGCGCAACAGATCTACATCGTCATCAGCGTCAGGTTCGGTAGAGCGGAGTTCCGCTGGCAGATCAGAGGCGGGCACAGGATCCCAATTATTCATTTTAAAGAGCCAATAGACAACCGCGCCTGCCCCGACAATCGTCAGGAACCAGGGCAAAAACTCATAGAGGCTGCCGATCATCAGGTAGTAATACCACGGTTGGCCGCCACGGGCCACCTCTTGTTGAGCCAGCCAGTAGCCCAGAGAGCCGACAATCCCAGTTGCCAATCCATTGCGCAGATTGGTGAGGAAGGTGGTATAGAAGAGAATGTTGATCAGCCAGAATGCGCCCATCAATTGCAGCCAGGTTGTAAATTCCAGGCGGCGACGTTGCTCGCCCGCGGTCTGAGGCCGCATACCATACCAGAAATAGGCGATGCCCACGGCCAACACGGTTAGGAGAATGACAATCACCGCCACCGTCACCATTTCGCCTGTCGTCCAGCCGGCAATATTGTCAAACTTCGCTTTGAGTTGCCAGCCCAGTAGCGGCAGCAAGAAAGCCGAAGTAAAGGGCAACACCAGCGTGAGCATCAACACGCCCAAGTCAATGCTAACACTTTGGCGCAAGCGGTCCCACTGTTCGCGCTTCACATAGAGATAGAGCACGCCCAGGCTGATCAGGCCAGCAACGCCCAACGCGGCAATGCCAGTCCATTCCAACCGATCACTGCGACTTAACAATTCTGCGGCTTGATCGGTGGCGGTGGCGGCTTGGTTGGCCAGATCGCGCGCCTGAATGTGCAGCGCATACCAGATACCACCGCCAATCGGCAAGGGGGCAAGCGCAGTCCATAATCGTTGCCCAATCACTTGCCAGAGCCCCAGACTGATGAAAAATACCCCCAAAATGGCCCCGCTAATAAAATGCGCTTCCATGGAAAGAATGCCAAACGCCATGCCTACCATGATCAACGATAGCCACTTGCGCTCGCGAGTATCCATATAGCGAAACGCGCCGTAGATCCAAAGCATCAAAAAGAACGCGATATAAATATCATCGCGGATATAGCGGCTATGGAAGAGCAGGCTGGGGCTAACCGTTATCAATACACCGGCCACCAGCGCGCCAACCCGCCCAATATAGCGGCGGAAGAACCACGTCATCAGCACAATGCCAATGCCAGCCAAGACGGGAAAGAGCCGGGCCGTGGCGTCATCATCGCCAAAGAGGAAATAGGCAAGCGCATTCATATGAAAGAGCAACGGTCCATGCATCATCGGGTTGTGTTCATACTTACCCGTGTCATACAGATAATATGAGTAGAGCGAATGCAAGCTCTCATCATGACTCATAGCGCGTTCGCCTACGTTGACGAAGCGTAGCACGGTAGCAATCAGCAACAACACAAGCCAAGCCGTGGTTTCCCAGTTAAACTTGACCAAGGTAAAAAATGGGCGATCAAGCAGGGTGGATTCCAATGAGCGCGTCAGCTGCGCCTCTGGTGCCGACCCGGCGGCCATGCCATTGGGGAGCTGCGCATCGCTTGGTTGCGCTGTGGTATCTTGTGGCAATTCTTTCATAGTCATAGACAAATTCCTACTCCAAAATTTCAATGTAGCGCTAGCCGCCAGAGCTGACTGGTTTTCGCATCCAGCCAGCTCTTCAATTCGATCAGTTGTCGTTACGGATTCGTGGCATCTGCGGCCACCCAAAAAATTACGGCGTCGCTCGGTGGAATGGTTGGCGCTTCGCGATAGATCCACCAACGTAATATGGTACGCCAGCGCGCCGACCACAGCGTGTTCAAGCGCTCTTGCATGCGTGCCGCAAAGCCCAAGTCGGTAGCATCGGGTGCTTGCGGAATGGGCGTAGCTGTCAGCGTGGCCGGCAACCAATGATCGCGCAGGGCGTAGCGACTGCCCAGATAGTTAGCAGCCAAGCCATTGACCGCGCTATCAGTCGCTGCCGTATCAACCTGTTGGGCATCCGAGAGCATCAACACCACGGGCGGACTTTGCCCATCCACCACACCGGGGGCCAATACCCAGGCCAGATTGCGCCGGTCGCGCAGATACCAGCCCAGCACCGGATCGGGCGTACCCACCATCTCGACTTGTACGGGCATTTCATTGGCATCACCGCGCCGCTGTGCGCTCAACATCTCGATAGCGGCTACCAGGCGGCGCACATCCGGATTCGTATAAGTGGCAAAGAAGCCATCGGGATAGGCCAAGTCAAACCGTTGATTGAGCTGCCAACTGCTGCTGATCGTCCACGCCAACAAGAGCAACGCCACAAAAGTGCCAGCGGCAAGTCGCGCTTGGCGGCCATCCAGCCAAAGTGTGTACGCCAGCACGATCAGGAAGATCAGTGCCAGAATAATGAGCAACGTGCGCGCCAGGACACCATCAAAGACCGCATTCGTTGTCAGACCAGCCAGCCAAAATGCAAACGAGATCAGTAAGATCGTCAATACCACCAGCAGCAGCCCATTCTCGCGCCACGCCACTCCAGCCTGCGCTTGGTGCAACAGCAAGGTAAGCCCACGCGCCGCCAACAACAGAAGGGGCAGACCGATCACAGCGAGCACCAGTGGGGTACGTCCGGGGAAAAGCAGCAATACCATGCCCCAGATCAGCCAGGCGGTCAGAAAGTGCATCCAGCCAGCTTGATCAGCAGTGGCGGTGCGGTTACGCCAGTAGGCACCTAACCCAATCGCCCCAAACAGCAATGCCAATGGTTGCTCCACCAGAAAATGCCAAAGCAGCCACCCCAGCGAATAAATTCCCGGAGCATCTCCCCCCGTGATCTGGCTAAGCCATAGGGTCAAGCTGGTGCTGATCGAGCCCAGTCCTTCGGGGCGTACCAGCCAACAGGTCGCCCCCAAAACGGCAGCAGTGGCCACAAGAATCCACACGCTTGGCGTGCTAATCTGGGCACGCAAGGTTGCCCAGGGTGCAGGCGATTCATCAGTTGCGGGGGCAGCAGCAAGCACAAACCAGCAAAATAGCCCAAGCACCACCAAGAAACTCCACGCTTGGGGGCCACTAACCAACAACAGGCCAAAGCTCAGCGCAGTAGTTGTATGCCAGTGTGATGGCTTGGCATCTGCGGTGGTAGATGCCAGATGCATCAAGCCAGTCAGCGTGAGCATGGCCAGGAAAAGCGAAAGCATGGTGCTGTCGGCCAACCGACTGTAGGCGACCAGCCACGGATCAAGTGCGATCAATAAGACGGCCAATAGGGTCGTTGTGCGACCGAGCCAAGTGCGCCAATCCCAGAACAAAACGACCAACCCCATGCCACACAGTGCAGGCACAATCCGCGCAGTGGCATCTGTGGCCCCGAAAACCCAGAAGAGCAGGGTATAGAGCGAATAGAGCAAGGGACTGTCGGGGGCAGGCGCCAGGGCAGCGGCATTGCCATTCACCACCAACCATGCCGACCAGGCATGACCGGCTTCGGCAGCAGTGAGTGGCTGAGCACTCAACCAACCCAGGCGTAGACCGGCTGCCACTAATAGCAAGAGCGCATAGAGAACGCGCTCCAGCGTCAGCCAATGATAAAAGCCTGTATGCCCTGCGCTAGTCGTAATTGGTTTTTCAGAAAGCGTTTGTGATAAACTCATAAGCTTACTCAAATTTCACTGTTACCATGGGGGTGACGGCCAAGCAGCGCCAATGGGGCTGCGTTAGCGGCGACGTTGGTAGATGCGTACATCACCCTGTTCAAAGGCCAAATCCGTTGCGTCGGCAAGGGCACGTTCACTGGCATCCGAGATTTCATACTGGCTGCGTTCACTGGGCCCCACATAGACATAGTCAATCTGCCAGGTAGTCAAGACACCGGCAATCTCATCGGGGGCAAGGCTACGGTAGATAGTCGTAAGGGCTTCGGCGCGCCCTTGCGCCATTTCGCCATAGGCTTTGCCACGCCATTGCGCTTCGTGACCATCCCACCCCAGCAACGTGGGTCGCCCGGTGATCGTGCTAATGCGATTGTAATTGGAATTATAGCTGGCACCTTTGCCTTCGACAACCAGTGCATTGGGTGCCGTGTGCAGCCGCACCCAATCGGCGGCAGCCAGCTCTGCTGGCCCCTGGTCTACGAGATAGGCAGTGGCGTCAAAGGTGGGTGTACCAGCAAACCCGCCCGTCTTGCTGTAGACGGCGGCAATGGGAAAGACAATGCCCGTCAATGCGATGACCAGAGACAATATTGCGCAGACATTTGTTCCCAAGCGGATCAAAGAATTGCCCTTGCCAAGCGCGCTGGTGCGTAGCTCGGAGAGCACAACCACAACCACATAACTCACTACCAAGCCAAAGAGTAACCACGCCTGATAGTAGAATTTAAACACCGTGTTCATGCGCGTGCCAAAGCTGTCGCGCAGATAGACAAATTCTGGCACAAAGACGAGCAGCACGCCAAGCACGCCAAGGAAGAGTACAAATAGGGTCGAGGTCTGTTTGCCAGCTGGCACATCCACCGAGCCGCGTAACCAAAAGGTTTCAATTACGCGCCAGCTCAACCAGAGGAGCAGGGTTAACAAGCCACCCAACACCAGAAACGTCCAAAACTGCGCGCCCCACCGCTCGAAAATGAAAGGTAGATAGCTCGTCGCGCCCTCTGGCAGTGCCATATTTGCCGCCAACAAACTCTGTCCACGCGGCGTTGTCGCCAAGATGGTGCTAGCGATCAAAAAGAGCATTGGCAAACCATAGACACAGGCGGCAATGATACTAATTGACACCCAGGGCTTGGTTTGCGGCGTCGCTTGCGCAGAAGATAGCAGCTGCCAACCCAATCCCAGCAACGCACCCACGCCCAACAGGGCAAAGCCAAACATTACCAGGAATTGGGCAAAGCGCGTCGGATTAAACAGATTGGGGACAATGCCGCCCGCCTGACTTTGCGCCGTTAAGAAATAGGGCACATAAAGGATCATCAGCCCGATCAACAACAATACGCCAGCAATTACCCCTGCCAAGGCGGCTTGTCCCCACTGCGCCGTACTGGAGTGCGCCGCATCGTATCCCAGGGCGCGCCAGTAGAGCAGGCCAACTGTCACCATCAAGAGCAACCAATAGATTGGGAAATCCCACGTATTGAGAAAGACGAGTGCACCGCCGGTTACAAGTAAACTGACAATCCCTACACTGCCCAAAGGAACAAGGGTACGGGCTACGGCTAACCACGTAGCAGGGGCCTGCCGCAGTGTCGCGAGCCAGCTACCCTCTGCTGCCTCAGATTTCTCCGGCAGCTCAACACGGCGCTTGCTCAAAAACAGATTGAAGATCAGCGCGATCATCAAAATCACAAAGGGCATGGCCAGCACATGGGGATGATTATCGCCCAGAATGTAGCTAAAGCTTGGAAACTCATCAATCACTTCCAGGTGATCACCGCTTAGCATCCGATCACTGATCACACGGCTGGTGCGCCACCACCACCAATCGTAGCTAATGTACCACAGGCCGGTTTGCGGTGCCGCCTCTGGGAAATTGCGCACGCCAATCCAGCGTGCGAGCGCAGTCACGTTGACATTGTTGGCATGCAACCATTCCAAAAACGCCTGGAAGTTGCCCACCGCAGCCACCAATAGCGCGGCCAATAGACCACCCACAGCAGCACGGCGATCGCCAACCCCACTGCGCCGCGCCAACAGATTATAGCCCATGCCAAAGCAGCCGAGCCAGAGCAAGCCATACCAGCTTGCTTGTCCTAACGTATAGGCAATCTCCGGCGGCTGCGCGGCCAGACGGCCCACCGTGGTCAGCAACCAATAGCCAAAATAGTAGTAACTGATCGCATAGCCGCTGAGCCAGGCATCTTGGGGCGGATAGGTAGCGCTGGACCAGATGCTGTTGAGGAACATCAGATCCATCGGCTCTTCGGTATGATTGACCGCTGGATCATAGGCCCGCACCATGGCCCACAAGGCAAAGATCGCCAGAAAGATCAACTCAACGCCCAGAATATAGCGCCAGCCGGGCAAGGCTGGGTCACGCTGGCGCAGTTGTGTAATGGTTGTGCGCCCTACGACAAAACTGATGATCGCCACCAGCAACAGGGTCAGCCAGACACCACCCGTTTCGTTGCGCAGCAAACCATAGCTGTAGCCCAGCCAGAAGAGAAAGCCAACGGCCAAAATCCCCACGCTCTTGCCAAAGGCATAGCCCCGATCAGGCAAATTGGCAAACAGACTGAGGGTCAAGGGCAGGGCAGCCATGGTCAGCAGTTGTAGCGCTAGATACCAGGAAATAAATTGCCAAAGCATAGTAGCTTATCCGTTACATCTCATCCGCTCTGGTGCGGATAGCTTTGCATAGGTCACAGTCAATCATTTAGGCGATTACCAAGAAATAAGTATCCACGCTGCATTCCGGGAATGCTTTCACCCATCCGGTTGGATACTATCCCCTTTAGAATCGCCTTACCGTATTGCTGTCTGTTGCACAGGCGCATAAAAACCCTGTTGGGTCTGCGCCAACCGTCCCGGCACAGCATAGATAATAGAGCGCTCGTTGGCATAGAGCAAGGTCAACAGGCCAGCTGCCTCAAGTTGGGTCAGCATTTGCACACCATCGGGATGCAAATAGTGTTCCAATGGGCCCACATAGACCAGATCAACCTCTAACTCATCCAAGATCTGTTGCGTGCGCCCGGGATCCATGGTAGACCAGAACTCCTGATGCAACGCGCCGCGCTGCCCCACCACATCGCCGTAGCGTTGTTCACCTTCGTGCATGCCCGTAATCCCACTAAGCCCCGTCATACTGGCAATGCGCGAGCCGGCTTCGCGATAGTAGGCAACTTGCGAACTTTCCATGATCACCGCGTTGCCGCGCACATTCGCCAACAGCCATTGGATGGCATCCCAATCGTAGCGCATCTCCATGGGATTGTTCTGATCCGGCCAGTAGAAGACCCCCTCGCGCATAAAATCCAATCCATTGAGGGTGCCAATTGCGGGCCGCCACCCAGGGAAACGCTGATCCAAGCGCGCTGGCGTACCCCAGATCAGGTAGGCGGAGCTGGCTACCAAGAGCAGCGTCAGCGCCACGCTCCACAGGGTGCGCACAACAAGCTGGCGCGCGCCCTTTTGCAGAATATAGCCCTGCCAGATGCGTGGCAACGCAATTGCTGCCGCAATGCCCCACAATACCCAAACCTGATTGAAAAATTTAAAGACGGTGTTCATGCGATAGGCATCGCCGCCGGCCAGAAAATCCTTCAGGTAGAGTAGTTGGGTGCCGGCCAGCAAAGCCAGCCCAGTGATCATCAACAGCACGACAAAAAGACTGGCAGCATCAGCGTTGCGGCTACGTCGCCAGAGCAACAACCACAGCAGGCCCAAAGGCAGCAGACAGAGCGCCAACACGGTGCGCCCCAGCAGGAACGCGCCAACACCAGCGCCAACCGTTAGGGGCACCAGCGCCAATGTCAATAAATAACCGAGTGTCGGACGTTGTACGCACAGTTGATGCAAATACAGATAACGGGGCAGGCGGTCAAAGTAGCGAAGGCCAGTGGCCAACCAACGTTCACTACCGCTGCCCTGCTTGGTATAGCGCGTTGCCGTATAGAGCAGCCAGCTGATCAGAATAAAGCCAAAGAAGCCCCAAATCAGCAACCACTGGCTGGCCAGATCGCCTTCCTTGACCAGCCCCACACCACTGGCACCGACATTGACATAGCTGTCAAAGAAAGGCCAATAGAGCATATAGGCACCGACCAAATAGGCGACGGCCACCAACACCGTCACACCCCAACGAATATGCCCCTGGCCACGATATTGACCAGCCACAAAGGCGAGCACACCCAACCCGAAATAGGTGGGCAACTCCCACAGGTTAACACTGGCCAGCGTGCCCAACATGAGCGCAGAAATCAGAAGCAACCCAATCCCGCGCGCCCAGCTTACCCCTTGGGGTGCGGTTAGATCATAGAAAAGCACCAGGATCAGGGCCAGGGAAAAGACACCAAAGGGAATCCCAATCAGATGAGGATGCAGATCGGCGAAAAGAAAGCTCCAATAGGGAAATTCGTTGATCGTGTTGGGGATCACGCGGCTGGGTCCCCAGAAATCGTAGGGCGGCAATTCCTGTCCACTGCGCCACACCTGTTGCAAGCCCGCCCCAGCCCGCCCCAGCACCTCGACAATGCCAAATGGACTAAGGAAGGAACTGTTGCTCATGCGCGCCAGATTGCGCACCACTTGCGCAAAACTGTCCAAGTTGCTCAGGAGCGCCACAAAGAGTGGTGCCAGCAAGGCAGCCCCAATGCCATAGCGCCAGTGATCTACCGGGGGCGGTACGACCGCTTGCATTTCGGCAGTTTCATCGTCGGGCGCAATAGGGGCTTCGGTTGGCGGTACAGTTGGCAAATCCGCAGTACCGGGCAGCACAGTGGCTTGTGTACTTGCTATGCCAACAGGTTCACCCGCAACTGGCTTGGGCCCAGGGTAGAGCGGTGCGACGCGCTGCAACTTAGTTTGTACAGCAGAATAGGCCACGGCAAAGGCATTACTGACGGTCACGGCAAACAGGGTCGGAATCGCCAAATTAAAAGCCACTTCGGCATAGATGCCGGTGAGTTTGATCAGATAGGCGACCAGATAGATGCCGAAATAGTAGTAGTTGATCACACCGCCCGCGAAATGGGGATCGACAGGGGGAAAGTAGGGGCTGCGCAGCGTGCCATTGAGCATGGCGAATTCCATAAACTTTTCGCCGCCAAACCAGGGCTGCCAGCTATCGGGATTGCCCATGCGCAGGCGAATGAAAAAAAGATAGGCTGCGGCAAAGAGCAATTCGCCAAAGAGTAGCAGCGGCCAACGCGCCCGCAGAAAGGCACGCAGCGTGCGCCACTGCAAAATGGCAGCCGCCAGCCCAAAGACCGCCAGCACCGCCACTGTCAGCCAGGCATTGACCACCGAATTGAGCGCCAAGTGAAAGCTGGCCAAAACCCAGAGCAACCAGCCGCCTAGCAACCAACCCAAGGCGCGGCTCAAGAAATAGCCACGATCGCGCAAGGGACGGAAGATCCAAAAAGCCAAAGGCCAAGCCACCCAGCCCAACAGGGTCACAACCACCCACCACCAGAGCACGCCCACGCCAGTACGCTCACTCGCCAGTTGATTCCAGCGATAGTTGTCTACTACGGGTAATTCGGCCAGCGGCGGCTCGACCATCAACGAAGGCCGTTCGGCAGGCGACAGCTCGGGAGCCCCGCCGTAATTCTCGGAAACCATGGCAATGACGCGATTGATCAGCCCACGGCTTTCACTTTCCTGGGTGCGCCCCAGACCAATCCGGCTTAAAAACGGATCGAGCGCCGAACCTTTGCCCACCGAATAGGGCACGGCGGTTTCCCAGCTGCCAGCAAAGAGCGCGTCATATTCGGCATCGCTGAGGTCGCGCACCTTTTTAAAGATCGAAACCTGGGCATGATCGTACAGGCTCCAACTTTCGTCGGCATGGCGATCATCAAACACAAAGCCCCAGAGCCGCGGTGGCGAGGTGACTTCTTGCACCAGGTCAAAGCCCAATTCGCCACTCCACATAGCAGCATAGTAGCGATTGGTCATGGGGTAGCGTTCGGGCAATTCGTCGACACTGCCATAGATGCGCTTGGAGCTATAGATCACATAGTCTGCCTCGCGCAGCTTCTCTTTCATGATCGCATATTTTTCGGCGGTGTCTTCTTCGTAGGGACTCCAGTCGATATTGCGCAGCTCTGTGCTGTTCATATCCATGCCCGGTTCGCCAGGAATTGTTTTGGGCAGGGGATCGTCCCAGAGCTCCCACAAGATCAACGAGCCACGCGGTACATTTTGATAGACCCAGCGGCTGGCGGTGATCCAGGTGTGTTCATGGTTATAGACGCCATTGACATAGGTCAACGACCAGAAGAGACCGCCACCAATGCCAATTACCGTCAATAATACAGCCAAACTTGACGTGAAGAAGGCGGCAACAGGCCGGCGCGTGGGCGGCGCGACCAGCACCGGGGCGTCCTCGGCCAAAGGCGCATCCAGCACAGGCATGGACAGCGCTGGTTTGGGTTTAAATGCGCGCCAGAGCGTCCAGATCAAGCCCGCGCCAAAGAGCAGCACAAAGGGGAGCACCGGGCTCATATAGCGGTTAAACTTGGCGAGAAATGCGCCGGTCAAGCCGAAATAGGGCAAGACCCAACTCCACACGACGATATAGGCCGCCTGTGTATCGGTCAACAAGCGACGTGGACCAGCGTCTACGGCCATGAACCGATTGTAAATCAGCAGAATCATGCTGTAGAGCAAGATGCCAAGCGCGTGAATGACGCCGAGGGCAGTCACCGCGCCCAAAGGCCACCAAAGCCCCCAGGCCAATTGCTGCTCAATAAAATAGAGGTAGGGCGTTGTATTCCGATATTGGCGCGTAAAGGGCATATCGGCAATCCCGCGCACCATGCGGCCCTGTTCCACCAATGTGGCGCGGATAAAGCTTTCCCAGTCCAAAATTGCATAGGGGCTGGTAATGGCAAAGACGACAATTGCTAATACGAATGCCAACGGCACAGCCAACAGCGCATTCAATTGAATCCGTGCATCGACCGGACGGCCTTCTACACGGCTGCGTGTCTGTTCGCGCCAGATGATCAAGATAACGGCGACGATGGGCACCGCCAGAATGGGCAGCGCGCTAAATTTCGAGGAGATCGCCAGCCCCGCCGCGATCCCTGTCAGGGTCGTGGCTTGCCAGGAGCGTTCTTGCAACATCCGCACGCCCCCCAATACAGCCAACACCGTAAAGGTTGTGCTGGCCGGATCCATGGCAAAAAAGTGGCTCAATTGAATCGCTTGCGCGGTGAAGGCATAGAAAGCCGCGGCGATCAGACCTGCACCCGTCCCAAACATACGCCTGCCCAACAAAAAGAGCAAGCCAATCGTAAGCGTATCAAAGAGCGCGATCAAAAAACGCCCGGCAACCGCAAAGCCATCACACGCTTCATCGGCGCGCGCCAGCAAGGCGACCGTGGTTTCGGCCACACCAAACGTCGCGGCTACGGGCGCTGCAGCATGAAATACTTCGCCCATTGCCACGCCCAAATACAGGGGGAAGTGACCATAGGTAAAGCTGCGCGGGCGTTGTGCGCCGAGATCCCACAGCGGATTTAGCGGGCTGCGTTGGGGGTCCCAGAATTCATCCCAATCGGCGGGTAGATGAACCGCGGGAGCATAGGAGCAAGCGGTGCTGCGTTCATCTGGGTGGCTGCCAATGCCTTGGTCAAAATTAATCCCCCACACACGGAGGGTGAAGCCAGCAACGATCAGTAAACATAAGAATCCAACGCTCAGAAAGGAGGTGGAATTGGTTTGTTTCGTTCGGGGCATGCCGTACTATTAATCTCTCTGTAAATAGATAAGTTTACGTTTTGCACATCAGCAAAACTCAAACTCAAAAAGATAAATTAGACTTCATCACAGCGACAAAACACATCATACCAGGGTATTGTACTGCAACAAAATTAAGAAAACATTACGGAACAATTAACATATCGTATCGTACTTTTACTGTACCCATCGTTACCTAAAACTATCGTACTGTATGCAAAAACCCGCATTTTTACATAGAATTCCCATAGCAAAGTAGGCACAAATCGGCAACAAAGGGAAGCGAATGCCATCAATTGGGCACACGCGGGAAGTTGGGCAAGACCCAGGTGATCTGGCTGGCAGGTGGCGGTGGCCACAGCAAATAGACATCTACCCAGCGATTCCACAATTCCAATTTATCGTCGTCGTAGCCTAAGTCAATGCGCCGCGAGATAATCGCGCTACCAATATCCAGTGCATCCCCATAGCCATAGCCAGGCACAAAGACCTTGGAACGCAACGGAATGATGCGTGGATCGACAGCGACAACCCCCTGACGCATCGTATCGCCCGTATAGGTGCGCCCATACCACGCTTCGTCGGTAGCAACCCCTGCCGTACCCGCACTATAGCTAGACGCTAACATGCGAATCTTGCGCCAGTAGGTAATTTGCTGGCCGTCGGGTGTAGTGGTCGTTTGTGGTGCAACGGCTTGCCCATAAGCAATAATACGCTGGGCTGGCTCTTGTGCCACCCAGGTATCTTCCAATACACGCGTAGCTTCCTGACCGTCTTCATAGCGCACACGGTACCGTTGACGCGTAATCCCTTCGGCCCCCGGGGTCGCTTGTTGCTGCGTGTCAATCGCCAAGGCTGTATCGGGTTGAAACACAGTTTCAAAGGGGACAATCTGCTCGGTAACCTCAACTTCTTCATGGACGCGCGTAATCGCAATTTCCAGATCATCCTTGATGGGCGTATCAAGGGTGGGCGTGATCTG
>Ga0105048_10009993_pt1 | contig 15046 bp, 15 predicted proteins | sample MAT05_FD_78382 | JGI IMG/M metagenome (GOLD analysis project Ga0105048, IMG submission 78382) | Freshwater microbial communities from Lake Fryxell liftoff mats and glacier meltwater in Antarctica - MAT-05 | ecosystem: Environmental > Aquatic > Freshwater > Ice > Liftoff microbial mat | place... | reverse complement strand
TTTACCCTCCCAAGGGCGTTACCAAGGAGGAGCTACGGAAACATTTTCAGGATGTATTGGGAGGTATCCCTGTTTTTGAGATATTGCCCGAAAAAGAAATAGCCTCAATTATTACTCTGGAAGAGAAGATCGTACTCCTCCAAAAATCTTTGTCTGCTCGAGCAGAATCCTCGTTTGCCGAGATTGTTGGATCAGCACGTGATCGTGTCGAAGTCATCGTTTCATTTCTTGCTATGCTCGAACTCATTAAGCAACGATTTATTCATGTCGAACAGGAAAAGTTTTTTAGCGATATTCGTATAAAACGATTGATATAATCCTATGCACAACGGCAATGCTCTCCTATCTGCCCTTGAAGCTCTCCTTTTTGTCAGTGGAGAACCAATATCCGTAGAGCGTCTCACCAAAGCGCTTGATCAGCCTGAAAAGGAAATTGAAGACTCGTTGAAACAACTTGAAGAAAAATACATCAATGATGAAACGAGTGGACTGATGCTTATCCGAAATAGTCACTCAGTACTTTTGGCTGCCAAACTGATTCATGGTGCTCTTGTTGAACACCTCACCAAGAGTACTTTACAGGAGAATTTGAGCAAGCCGGCACTCGAGGTGCTGGCTATTGTTGCTTATCGGGCGCCAGTTTCTCGTACCGAGATTGACGCTATTCGAGGAGTGAATTGCAGTTTTACTTTGAGAAACCTCTTGCTCAGGGATCTTATTTCCAGAGAAGGTAATCCGAGCGATAGTCGTGGCTATCTGTATCGTCCGACGCTCCGTTTTCTACAAACATTGGGCATCGGCCGAATAACAGAGCTTCCTGATTTTGAAAGTCTCTCACAAGATGAGCGCCTTCGCATGATTCTTGAGGAAGATGAACAGCCCACCATAGACAAAGAAGGAAAGAAATTACCTCACCAAAACAAACCGGAATAACCGTATGCGCCTTTTTCTGTTTATTTTCATTGTAGCAGGGGTGATGTATTTGACTGTGACAGAAAAGGGTACATCGCTTGTTGCTCATGGAAAGAGTATCTTCAATTTTTGGCAATTAGGGGAGCAGTCTCAATTCAAAATGGATACCGAACAACGGGTTGTGACGATTCTGGAACCAATTGTTTCTGAAAACCGGCAATTAACTACGAGTTTTCAGCCAGAATTGAAAGAGTTCTCTCCTCGTCTCAGTATTGTTTCTGCTCATGCTTCTATTATCATGGATGCCGAATCAGGCAAGGTGCTCTATGCAAGAAACGCTGATGAACGGAGGCAGGTCGCATCACTCACCAAGCTTTTTACGGCAACAATCGTCATGGAGAGGATAAAAGACTTGGAAGAATTAGTAACAGTGGATGAAGAAGCGGTATACGCTCCAGGCACGCGAGTAGGCTGTCCTCGATCTGGTCTCTGTACGGGTGTGCGCCTGAAACCAGGTGAGAAAATTTCTGCTCATAATCTTCTGAAAGCTGCTCTCATGAATAGCGCTAACGACGCTGCTATTGCTCTGGGAAAACACATTGGAAAAACACAGGATGGGTTTGCACAAATAATGAATGCTCGAGCACTTGAACTTGGTCTCAAAAATACTCACTTTTGTACCCCTTCAGGGTTGGAACCTGACGGCCGGGAACAAGAGTGTTATTCTTCGGCCACAGATATGGCACAAATAGCCGTACATGCTCTCGAGTTTCCAGAGATTTGGGAGATAATGCGCCTGGAAAAACAATTTATTTCTTCTTCGAACGGCGAGTACACTCATGAAATTTTTAATACTGATCAATTGTTAGGCCAGTTTCCTAATTTGATTGGTACCAAAACTGGCTTCACGCCGTTAGCGGGTTATTCGCTCCTTGCTGTAGCAACGGATCGTAGTGAAAATCATAAGGTAGTGGCAGTGGTGCTCGATGACCAGGCGCGCTGGCAGAGTATCCGTTCTATGTTTGATTGGAGCTTCCAAGCCTTTGATTGGAAGTAACGTTCCAGTATAGTTAAGAATATTGATAATAACCATCGTATATGGATACTCTCCAAATCGCTCAAATCCAAAGCGTGCCACACATCATGAATGTACTGAAAGTATTAAGTACGGGGTTGTTGGCTTTTTTGATTGCCTTTGCTTTTACACCACTTTGGACGCATATTCTCTATAAGTATAAATTCGGTATAAAAATCAAAGACAAATCCGTCAATGGAGAGCAACTGACTTTTGTTAATAAGCTTCATGCCAAAAAAGCGGGAACGCCAACTATGGGAGGAGTAATAATATGGGTTACTGTTCTTGTGCTGGTACTTCTTTCCCACTATGTTTTCCCGTTTATTGCTGAATGGACAAATATAAACTTTTTCGCACGGCTTGATTTCTTCAAGCGTTCCCAGGTATGGCTACCACTGTTTGTACTCGTCACAGCCGGTATTCTTGGGCTGTTCGATGATTATATGAGTGTTCGTGGTTGTGGAACGAACAAAGGTGGTGGAATGCGCTTTGCTTTTCGATTTTGGTGGCTCATCGTTATCGCTAGTCTTGGTGCCTGGTGGTTCTACAGCAAGCTTGGTTGGGACGTCATTCATGTTCCCGCTATCGGTGATTTCACTATTGGTTGGTGGTATATCCCGCTCTTTATTTTTGTGATTCTTTTTTCAGCTATCTCATCAAATGAAACAGATGGGCTCGATGGTCTGAACGGTGGAGTGCTCCTGATTGCCTTTAGCGCCTTCTCTCTTATTGCCTTTGTTCATAACAAAATGGACCTCGCTGCTTTTTGTGCTGCTTTGGTTGGGGCGCTTCTGGCTTTTCTCTGGTTCAATATCTATCCCGCTCGATTTTTTATGGGTGATACGGGGGCGATTGCCCTCGGTACAACGCTCGGCGTCGTCGCTATGCTGACCAACTCTGCCTTGGTACTTTTTGTTATTGTTGCGCTCTATTCTTTAGAATCAGGTAGCGTCGCTATACAGCTTCTTTCCAAGAGATTTTTTGGCCGAAAAGTTTTTCTGGCCGCACCGCTCCATCATCATTTTGAGGCCAAGGGTTGGCCAGAACCAAAGATTGTCATGCGGGCCTGGATATTTACCGCGCTCACCGCTCTTATTGGAACAATGATCGGTATACTCGGTATGGGGAAATAGTCTACTAATTTTTTTGAGAAATACTTATGGAATTTCGCAGTATCGAAACAATCAACTGTACCAATCAAACCATTCTTGTACGCGTCGATTTCAATATTGAACAAAGCAATATTGCTGAAATAGAGGAACATTTCCGACTAGATATTACTAAAAAAACAATTGATTTAGTAACCTCATTTCCAGGGGCAAAAGTAGCGCTCCTCACTCACTTCGGTCGCCCGGAAGGAAAACCCGTTCCGATTTATTCAGTAGCACATTTAGTTGAGGCAGTGCGGCGTTCGCTCAAAAGAGAGGTTATATTTGTTCCCGACTGTGTTGGTGATCAGGTAGCAGCTGGACTGAGCCAGCTTTTGCCAGGCCAGGTGCTCCTTTTGGAAAACGTTCGGTTTTATGAGGGCGAGGAAGAAAATAATGATGATTTTGCCAAGAAAATAGCTCAGCCGTTTTCCCTCTACGTCAATGAAGCTTTTAGTGTCAGTCATCGGGCACATGCCTCAGTAGAGGCCATAACGCATGTTCTTCCTTCGTATGCTGGTCTGCGTCTTATGAAAGAGATAACTGAGCTTGATCGCATCCGCTTTTCACCCGAACATCCCGCTGTAGCCATTGTTGGCGGTGCCAAAATCGAGACGAAACTCCCTCTTATCAGGGCATTGGAGAAAATCTATGACTGCATTCTTGTTGGTGGAAAAATTGCCAATGAAGCTATCGACCAGAAGATGACGTTTTCAGAAAAAGTACTCTTACCGAAAGATTTTGATTCAGCTGCTCGCCTAGATATTGGACCACAAACAATCGGTTACTATACGCAGATTATCAAAACTGCTAAAACAATCGTTTGGAATGGCCCGATGGGAAAATTTGAGGAGAAGCCCTACGACATTGGTACGGATGCTATTTTACACGCTATTCTTGAAAGCAAGGCCTATGTCGTTATCGGTGGTGGGGAATCCTTGGCAGTACTAGAGAAAGCAGACGTCATAAAAAAAGTAAGCTTTGTTTCTTCTGGTGGTGGTGCCATGCTCGAGTATCTGGGTGGAAAAACACTTCCTGGGATTACTGTTTTGGAAGCGTGATATACTAAAAATAGCCTGGAGTGTATAGACTAAGAATTTCATTGAATGAAACTATATGACACAGATCACAGAGGTAAAAGCGCGAGAGATTTTGGATTCACGAGGCAATCCGACTGTAGAGGTTTCTGTTGTTTTGAGTGACGGAACTCAGGCGCGAGCAGGTGTCCCTTCGGGCGCATCCACTGGAGCATTTGAGGCAGTAGAGCTGCGTGATAACGATTCTGAACGCTATGGTGGTCTTGGAGTGCTTAGGGCCGTATCATACGTCAATGGCGAGCTCGCACAGGCGGTTATTGGTATGGAAGCTGATAATCAGAAGGCGATCGATGAAAAAATGATTGCTCTCGATGGCACAGAAAACAAGGCTCGTTTGGGAGCGAATGCTATCCTCGGTATTTCTTTGGCAGCCTGTCGAGCAGCAGCAAAATCTGCCGGTGTACCACTGTACCAACATATTAGCGCACTCTATGGAGAGAGAAAACAGTCCTCGTCATTTGTGGTGCCTCTATTTAATATTTTGAATGGCGGCAAACACAGTGATTCCGGTCTCTCGGCTCAAGAGTTTAAGTTGATTCCTTATGGCATCACAGAATATCCTGAGCAACTCCGTGCGGGTAGTGAAATTTTTCATAATCTAAAAAAACTTTTAGAGAAAGAGGGTTTTGCTGTTGGTGTTGGTGATGAAGGCGGATTCGCCCCACATTTAGAGAGTCATGCTCAGGCCCTGGAAATGATTGGCCAAGCCGTCACGAGCGCTGGATATCGTCTTGGTGAACAGGTATTTATCGGTCTCGATGTGGCCGCTAATTCATTTTATGATGCTACCGAAGACCAATATGTACTGAAGCCAGAAGGAGCTAATCTTTCTCGAGAAAGCCTCATCAATGTTTATCGTGAATGGATTCAAAAGTATTCCGTAGTTTCTATCGAGGATGGTTTGCATGAAGAGGATTGGGGTGGTTGGGCTGTGATGCACCAAAAACTTGATAAAGAATCTGCCGCCTGGAAAAAACCTGTGCTCAATATCGGAGATGATCTTTTGGTTACCAATGTGAAGCGAGTTGAAAAGGCCATTGCTGAAAAATCGTGCAACACCGTTCTCATCAAGCTCAATCAGATTGGTTCCGTAACAGAAACGATCGCTTGTATGAGGCTAGCAGAAAAAAATGGTCTGGAGAGAATGATCTCACACCGGTCTGGAGAAACGATTGATGATTTTATCGCTGATTTTGCTGTTGGGACTGGCGCCGAGTATATCAAGACCGGTTCACTTTCACGAGGGGAGCGTCTTTCTAAGTACAACCGCCTTCTTGAAATATACACTGCCACCCATTAACATCATTGCCTCTATGTGGTTTCAGAAAAAAAATCCGGACATCATTTGTATTGGATCGACTTCAAAGGATATCTTTTTCCCGACGGAAGAAGGTCTCGTTATAGAAACACCAGACGATATTACTTCGAAACAAAAAATTGCTTTTGAACTTGGGGGGAAATACCGAGTCAAGGATCGTTTTGAAGCTATCGGAGGCGTGGCAGCCAATGTCTCCTCTGGATTGGCACGGTTGGGACATACGGTGGCCGTGTACAGCTGTATCGGTGATGATGAAATGGGGGCCAGTATCAAAAAGGACCTTGAAAAAGAAGGGGTATCTACCGCTCTTCTTCACTGCTATCGAGATGCCAAAACAGATCTTTCCGCTATCATTGTTCTCACCCAAAGTGGCGAACGGACTATTTTTCATAATCGTGATGCCAATGAGAGGCTCGAAATAGCTGAAGAAAAATTGGCTACTGCTGAATGGGTTTTTGTGAGCGCTTTAAATGGTGATTGGAAGAAAAACCTTGCGACTATTCTTGCCGCGAAAAAGAAGGACGGCTTTTCCTTGGCTCTCAATCCTGGTCAACACAATATCAAAGATGATGCCAAGCTCATTTTTGAAACTCTTCCGGCAGTAGATGTACTTATTCTCAATAAAGACGAGGCGATAGAGCTCTTAGTTCATGTTACCCCGCGACCAACCGATGAGGAGCTGAACAATGAACGTTTTCTTCTGGAAAAGCTTTTTACCATTGGTCCAAAGATTATTGGTTTGACTGATGGAAAGCGTGGAGCCTGGGGCTATGACGGAACCGCATACTGGCAATGTCCTATTTATACCAAAACACGTGTCGTTGATAGTACTGGGGCAGGCGATGCGTTTGGATCCGGATTTTTTGCTGCTCATAGAGCACACTATCCTATTGAAAAAGCACTCCAGTATGGTATAGCCAATAGCGGTAGTGTTATTGGTTACTACGGAGCGATACAAGGACTCCTTCCCTCTAATGAAATAGAAGTCCTCACGAAAAATATTATTCCGAGACGATTAGAGTAAGCCTTTTTTGGGCAAGAGGGTGTATACTAGTAAGGTGTACGTCTTTGAATTAAAAAACAAAAGAGTGATATGGGTTTATTTTCGCGATTTTCCTTGAGACGAGAAACCGATTTAGTACTCGCTTTGGATATTGGAACCGAAGTAGTGAAGGCTTTGATTTTGCGTATCGAAAAAAATGAAGGACGTGGTGTTGTTATTGGTGTCGGAAAAGTCGTGCAGAAAACAGGCAATATGCAGAGCGGCGCCGTTGCTGATATCAGCGGAGTCATAGAGTCTTCGCGCCGCGCTATTACTATTGCCAAAGAAAAAGCAGGGATAAAAAATGTTGAAAAAAGTATTATTGGTATTGCAGGGGAGCTCGTAAAAGGTACAACGACGACAGTGCATTATGAGCGTGTCAATCCAGAAATGCATATCGGTCTGCCCGAGCTCAAGATGATTATTCAAAAGGTACAAGAAAAGGCTTATGAAAGAATCAAACGACAGATTTCCTGGGAAATGGGAAGGGATGATGTTGACGTGAAATTGATTAACGCCGCTATTGTTGACGTACGAATTGATGGTTACCCAGTAGCCAACCCGATTGATTTCCAAGGGAGAGATGTCTCTATGAGTGTTTTCAATGCCTATGCGCCCATGGTTCATCTCGGAGCTCTCCAAAAAATAGCAGAGGAGCTTGAGCTCGATCTTCTTACTATCGCAGCTGAACCGTATGCTGTTGCTCGTTCAGTGGAAGTTGATGACATGATTGATTTCAGTGCTATTTTTATTGATATCGGCGGAGGAACAACCGATATTGCCGTAGTACGAAATGGCGGACTCGAGGGTACCAAGATGTTTGCTCTCGGCGGTAGAGCTTTTACCAAGCGTATTGCGCAGGAATTTCAACTCAGTTTCGACGTTGCTGAACGCATGAAAATTGATTATGCCAGTAATCGTTTGAAAAATGAAGATGCGGATCGTATAGCAACACTCTTCGCTGATGATTGTCGTATATGGTTAGGGGGGGTAGAGCTTTCTCTTATTGAATTTGCTGAAACAGATCTTTTACCTCCGCGAATTTTCCTGTGTGGAGGTGGGTCGGCTGTGCCAGGCATAAAACAAGCGCTTCTTTCACAGGAATGGTCAAATTTCCCTTTCCCCAAGATTCCCCAAGTCTCTTTTTTGCAACCACGCGATGTCACTCGCATCAAAGATGCTACCGGGGAGCTTAATAACCCTCAAGACATGACACCGATTGGTTTGGCTCATTTGGCGCTGATAGACGCCCTCGAAGAGGAGAAGATGATTTCCAGTATTTTGAGACGAAGCGTGGAGACGATTGGAAAAAAATAAACATATTGATATGCCCCAGACATTTTATATAGAAAATGATGAAGAAATTATCTCGGTGATTGGCCGTTTGCGTCGTTCATCGGGGCAAGAGAATTATTTTATTTTTCCAAAACGATCGCTGGTTTTACAGAGCATTATCAATCTCCAGCTTTTTCAGCGAGAGGCTCAAAAACTCGGGAAAAGGATAGTCATCGTCACCCAGGATGAAACAGGATTAGCCCTGGCTCAAAAAATAGGTCTTGAAACAGAACATTACACCGATGATTTTGCTCAAAAAAATTCTCATTTGGAATTGAGGGCATCAACACCACAAGAAAAGAGGTCTCTTGAGGCGGAGCCTATAACAGGTGCTGAGGAAATACATACGTCAAAGGATCTGGGAAGCAGTGATTTTTATGATTCAACAGGGGAAGTGACAACGCTTGAAAATGCAAAAAGAGAGGGACACGCTTTACGAGTGCGCAACGCTTCTTCTATCAAGCAGACCAGTCTCAACTCTAAACGGAATGATGTTTTTCCCCAAAAGATAACATCTACGACTGTTCCTATCCCCTCTTTATCAATGAAAATACAAGCACCTGTTTATAAGAAAGAGGTGGCACCGAATAATTACAGAGCAGTTTCTGATGGGCGAGAAGATCGTCTAAAAAACTTCTTTTCTCCTGAGAAAGAAAGGGTGGCACAAGAACGAAAGCCTATCGTGGCACCAGAGCGTAAGACTACGGAGGCGCCTCTTGCTCCAAAAAAAGTTGGTGGGATCCTCCTCTTTCTTGGGGGCGTTTCCCTGGTATCATTCATTGGCGTGCTTGTTTTTCTTTTTCTTCCACAAGCCGAGGTACACGTAGTTCCCTATAAGATGACATCTGATGTTGATTTACAATTCGAGGGGCGTTTTGAAGGTGTTCTCTCTGGTGAAGATACTCTTTTGGTCCGTCTAGTGGAAAAAGAGCAAGAAATGACTGTTTCTGCTGATGCTACTGGGATTTCCGCTGGAACAGCCCAGAAATCTCGTGGTACAGTTCTTATCTCAAATTCGTATAGTACAGAACCACAGTCACTGGTGGCGACGACCCGTCTCGAATCACCAGAAGGAAAAGTATTTCGTTTACTTGAGGGCGTGACCATTCCGGGTATGGTAAGTGGTAATCCAGGGACTATAGAGGCTTCTATCATCGCTGATCAGGCTGGATCGGAATATAATATTGCGGGAACGAAATTTTCTATTCCAGGATTCAAAGGCGGCGCAAAGTATGAAAAATTTTCTGCTCAATCGAGTAAGGGGATGGCTGGCGGAAGTCAGGCTACCGGTAGTGGGGCCACAGTGATTTCTAAGGATGACTTTGAAAAAGCAGAGATGAAAGCGAAACAGTTGGCGAAAGAAGCGTTTATGACCTCTCTCGAGCAAAATATGGCTTCTGGAGAGCGATTATTAGAAGAAAACCTCGAAATAAATGGAGAGGCAAGCTCTACTCTCCCAATTATCGGCACAACAGCGACCTCTTTTTCGTATAAAAATACCTTCAAAATTCGTGGAATGATTTTTTCAGAGACCGCTATTAGGGAAAAAATTCTTGCCAAAGGGGAACAGTCTATCAATGACGTTGTGTTTCGTCCCGTTTCTCTTTCACTCTCGTACGGCGAAACGATTCCTGATTATGAAGGAAAAAAAGTTCGGCTCAAGGTGCACGCTATTGTTGATTCGGAGTCAGTTATTGATAAGGATAAACTTCTTCAAGATTTACTCGGAAAAGATGGTGACGGAGTGAACGAGGTGTTGACTTCTTATCCGGCTATTAAAAAAATTGAAATCACCTTCAAACCCCAGTGGTTTACCTCTGTGGTTCCTTCTTCCGCCAGTCGGGTGACCGTCGTGGTCGAACCCGGGAGCACTGAGTAAGAGTTGATTTCAGGGGTGTTTTTTGGTACACTGTGAAACTAGAATATCCGTAAAATAATCACTATGGATGATGGTACTATCAATGTCACTATGGCTCGGCGCAAGCTGGAAATAGACATGTTTTCATTCCAGGGAGAAAAACGGGATTTGGAGAAGAAAAGAGAAGTTATCAAGGCCGATATTGCACGCATCAAGAAAGAAATAGACCGCTTAGAATCTGAAATGATAGAGTTACAAGCTTCCGTAAATCACTACGATCATCGCATTCTCGATGCTGAGAGTGAAGTTCTTCGCATCAAACGTAAAATGAACGCTTTATAGATTCCAGTCTTATGCATACCAACGATATTCGCCAGAAATATCTGGAATTTTTCCAGAGCAAAGGACACTCCATCATCCCTTCCGCGCCATTAGTACCGGAAAACGATCCATCCGTGCTGTTCAATACAGCTGGTATGCAACCGCTTATCCCGTATCTCTTGGGAAAACCACATCCAATGGGGAAACGTCTGGTAGACGTGCAAAAATGTGTCCGAACCGGTGATATTGATGAAGTTGGAGACGATACCCATCTCACCTTTTTTGAGATGCTCGGCAATTGGTCACTCGGTGAGTATTTTAAAGAAGAATCCATATCCTGGTCATGGGAATTTCTCACGGATTCAAAATGGCTTGCTCTCGATCCAAAAATGATCTCGGTGACAGTTTTTGAGGGAGATAAGAATGCGCCCCGTGATGAAGAATCGGCCACAATTTGGAAGTCGCTTGGTATGCCCGAGGACAAGATTGCCTACCTACCAGCAGAAGATAATTGGTGGGCAGCTGGTCCAACCGGACCCTGTGGTCCTGATACCGAGATTTTCTATTGGGTAGGGGAAGGGAAGCCCGAGGGGAACAAGGGGACTCATCCCAAGCAATGGATGGAGATCTGGAATAATGTCTTCATGCAGTACAACCGCATCGATGAAAACACGTTAGAGAAATTACCAACCCCCTGTGTCGATACCGGCATGGGACTGGAACGGACGATTGTGACTTTGAACGGCTTCAAAAGTGTCTATGAGACCGATGCTTTTGCACCGATACTCGAAGCTATTCGAGGTATCGTCGGTTCAGAAAACTATCAGGAGCGTGGAGCGCGCATCATTGCTGATCATCTCCGTGCTGCTACTCATATCATTGCGGATGGTATACTCCAAAAAATGTCGACCAGGGCTACGTTTTACGTCGCTTGATTCGTCGTGCTATCCGAGAATTTCACAAGATGGGCTATGAAAAACCCGTCATAACTGAAATTGCTAAGCTCTACATTGAAAAGTTTGAGGACGTTTATGAATCAATCAAAAAAGGTCGGAATATTATTTGTTCTGAGATTGAGAAAGAAGAGTTGAAATTCCAAAAAACTATTAAAGAAGGGTTGAAGCGGATTGAAAAAACAGAATGGTATGGGGTGCTCGATGAGAAAAAACCAGATTCTGGATCAGGATGGCTCAAAGGTCATGCAGAAGAATTTTTATCGGGAAAAGTAGCTTTCGATTTGTACCAAACCTACGGATTCCCTTTGGAAATGACTCGTGAGATTGCGAAAGAGAAAGGAATAGCAATTGATGAAATAACCTTCCAAGAGGAATTCAAAAAACATCAAGACCTCTCTCGTACGGCGAGCGCCGGCAAGTTCAAGGGTGGCCTGGCTGATAACAGTGCCAAAGTGACGGCTTATCATACAGCTACCCATCTCATGCTCGCTGGTCTGCGGAAAGAACTTGGGGACGGGGTTCATCAGGCTGGATCCAATATCACTGAAGAGCGTACCCGTTTTGATTTCACTCATCCGGAAAAAGTGTCACGCGAAATTTTGGATAGAGTAGAAGCCTATGTCAATCAGGCGATCAACACTGGCGCCACAGTGAAAACAACGGTAATGGACAAGGCTGCGGCCAAAGAGACAGGGGTGGAGGGAAGTTTTTGGGAAAAGTATCCGGAAAAAGTGACAGTCTACCAAGTGACTGGCCCCGATGGTACTCTCTATTCCCAAGAACTCTGTGGTGGCCCACACGTAGTGACTACGGCAGATATAGCCTCGTTTGGGAAATTCAAAATCATCAAAGAAGAAGCCTCATCGGCAGGTGTCCGCCGGATAAAGGCAATCTTAACGAGCTTGTAGAAAGTAGCTTATTAGCTGGTAATTCTGTTTGAGGGCATTTTTCAATAAACTACAAGCTACCAGCTAAAAAGCCCACCGGGTTTGACAATATCGCTTGATTGCTCTATAGTACACAAGTATCCAAAAAGGCTTATTTATACGAATATGTTGGCGATTATCAGAACGGGCGGAAAGCAGTACAAAATCTCCGTTGGAGACAAAGTGAAGATTGAAAAGCTCGTGGCTGAAATTGATTCAACCGTGAAGTTTGAAGTGCTCTTTGTCGGTGATGACAAAGTGGCTCATGTCGGTACCCCAGTTTTGGAAACAGCCATTGTTGAGGGCAAAGTAGTAGCTCAGGATCGTCATGACAAAGTGAAGGGCGTGAAACACAAGCCAAAGAAGCGCTACCTCGTACGCTTTGGACATCGACAGCCATATACCGAAGTCCAAATCACCAAAATCTCTGCGTAAACATAAAACCCGCTCCTCCGAGCGGTTTTTTTCTTGCCTTCATTCTTGTTGAAATGAAAAGGCGGACTCGAATTATCGAGTCCGCTCTCTGCTCCTACAAGATCAGGCTTCAGGACTTGATCGGCGGCCACGCCTGATAGCGTGCCACGCCGTTCTGGTCGATCCCTGGTCCAGGCGCCGGCTGATGGGAGAACCTCACCACGATCACTCCGGGAGTCGGGCCGACTGCCAATGCCAGTCGTTCAGCGATCGATAGACCACTGCCAATGGCATCGGAGGGGACAAAGTTCCCCTCCATCCTCGGCTCATAGGGAACAAGATCAACCGTGCGACCACCTGGGAATAACACTTGGGGCATATCAGCTCCTTAGGGCTGTTGTGGATAGGAACAATAGTATTATGCCAGTTCCTTACGGTTTGTCAAGGCAGCACTGAGCGTCAGCTCATCAGCGTACTCGATGTCGCCACCAGTAGCCAGACCTCTGCCAATACGCGTAATTTTGACTTGAGAGGGTTCTAATTTCTTTTTCAGGTACAAAGCTGTGAGATCACCCTCAGTGGTCGGGTTGGTGGCGAGAATTACTTCCCTGATACCGTCACTTTCTACCCGTTCGAGCAGTTCGCGAATGCGTAGATTGCCACTATTGTCACTCTTACCACTTTCCAACAGTCCGCCCAGGACATGGTAGAGACCAGAATAAATACCCACTCGTTCCAGGGCGATGACATCGAGTGGCTCCTCGACTACACAGAGTACAGTAGTATCGCGCCTTCCATCGGCACAGATATAGCATAGTTCGCTTTCGGCAATATGAAAACAACGCTGACAGCTCTTGAGACGCGGTAATTCTTCCAGACTCTCAGCGAAGTGTTGTAATTTCTCAGCATCTTGTTTGAAAAGATAGAGCACAATACGTTCAGCCATTTTTGGACCGACCGACGGCAGGGCAGAAAAATGCCCGATCAGTGATTGAAAAGCTTTAGGATACTGCATAGGTTAATGTGCTTTTTCGAGTGACTTGAAGGTGGTCGAGTTTTCTTCGAAGTAGAGAGAGATCTTGCCGACTGGGCCGTTACGATGTTTGGCCACGATGACATCGGCGATGCCTTTGTTTGGAGTGTCTGGTTTGACTCGGTCCTCGCGGTAGAGAAACATGACCACGTCGGCGTCCTGTTCGATAGAACCAGATTCACGCAGGTCGGAGAGCTTTGGGATCTGATCAGGGCGCGATTCTACGGCACGAGACAGTTGGGACAGGGCGATGACCGGAATGTTAAGCTCGCGGGCTAACTGTTTCAAACCACGAGAAATCTCAGAAATTTCTTGGACACGGTTGTCACCCTTGGAACTACGTCCCTCCATGAGCTGGAGATAATCGACGATGATGAGACCGAGATTGTGTTCCGCCTGGAGACGTCTGGCCATGGTGCGCATTTCCATGATATTGAGCGAGCCAGAATCATCGATAAATATCGGCGCTTCGGAAAGTACTCCCATAGCATCAGAAATCTTTTCAAAGTCATTCCCCGGACCTTCGCTCGAAAGCTTGCCAGTACGTAAGCGCCACAGATCCACCCCGGCCTGAGCGGCAATCATACGGTCTACCAACTGGTCAGCGCCCATTTCCAGAGAAAAGATACCGACGGGGACTTTGCCGTGTACGCCGACCTGGCGAGCAATATCAAGAGCAAAAGTTGTTTTACCCACCGACGGCCGAGCCGCGAGAATGAGGAGATCAGATTTCTGGAGACCAGCCAAGAGATTGTCGAGATCGGGATAGAATGTTTGGACACCGCGGAAAGCATGATCACTCTTGTGCAGTTCATCAATACGATTGAAAGCCACTTCCAGAATAGATTTGATAGGAATAAAATCTTGTTTGATATATTTCTGGGAAACAGCGAACACTTTCTGCTCGGCTTCATCGAGGAGCTTCTGAACATCCTCCGATTCGTCATATCCCATTTCCACGATATCACTGGCTGCACTGATGAGTCGTCGCAACAGCGTTTTTTTCTGCACCACCTTGGCATAGTGTACGACGTTGGTGGCAGATGGCACGGTATTCACCAGCGAAGCGATATAGCTCGAGCCGCCCACTCGTTCTAGTTTTCCTTTTTCTTCCAACTTATTGGAAAGCGACAAGACATCAATCGGTTCACGCTCCTCATACAGCGCCAGCATCGTTTCATAAATCAGGTTGTGATCGTCCTTGTAAAAATCACCCACTTTCAAGAGATCAGCCACCTTGATGATAGCGTCCTTATCGAGCATGAGTGACCCGAGAACGGAGGCCTCGGCTTCCAGATTGTGTGGGGGAACACGCAGGTGGTCGGTTTTCGCAGTAGCCATGAGAGTACACTAATGATTTGAATATATCGTATTATAGCGTGCCACGAGCAAGTGAGCCAGCAACGGTGCATATGTGGATAATCCACACCTTTTCTTGGTAGGTACACTTTCTGTTCTTTGCGTAATCTGACAATTAATAATACAAGGATACCCTATAAAATCTACTCTTATAGGAAAAAAATTGATTGACAAAATGATAAAAAAGGAGTATAATGTTATAATCGTGCTGAAAGTACGAGAATTCCGAGCAAACAAGGAGAAGCCCCATGT
>Ga0105048_10009991_pt1 | contig 15047 bp, 7 predicted proteins | sample MAT05_FD_78382 | JGI IMG/M metagenome (GOLD analysis project Ga0105048, IMG submission 78382) | Freshwater microbial communities from Lake Fryxell liftoff mats and glacier meltwater in Antarctica - MAT-05 | ecosystem: Environmental > Aquatic > Freshwater > Ice > Liftoff microbial mat | place... | reverse complement strand
ACCATGCGATAGCGGAAACCGCAACATGGCTTAAACCGTCAACAGACGATTCGTCCCGCCGTACATTCTGATTCAGAACGAGAAAAACCATGAAAAGCGTCCTGCGACTTGCGACCGTTGATCCGGATGAGCGCACTCGCAATTCACTCAAGTCCATGCTGCTCGGAATCGATACCGTGTGGCTGGAAGCCGAATGCGCTCGGTACGAAAGTTTTTTGGATGTGACTCAGCAGGCGCAGCCCGATATTGCGTTGATCAATGTCGATGCGAATCACGCGAGAGGCGTGCAGTTGGTCGGTGAAATCTCCCGTGCACTTCCGAACTGTTCGGTTCTGGTGGTGAGCACCTGTCAGGAAGGCAGCCTGATTCTGCAGGCGATGCGAAATGGCGCGCGTGAATTTCTGCATATGCCTTTGCAGTTAGACGACTTCATCGCAGCGCTGGACAGAATCCGCGTCACCCTTGGCGGTTCGGCGGGCGACGGAAACGTGCGCGTCGGCAAAATTATCACGATCGCAGGAGTCGCCGGGGGCGTCGGAAGCACGGCACTGGCAGTCAACATCGCGGCCTCCCTGGCTCAGGATCCGGCCAACTCGCCGGTCATCATTGACCTGGATCTGACGCTCGGAGATGCCGACGTGTGGCTGGACATCATTCCTGAATACACGATCCGTGATGTTTCAGAAAACATTTCCCGCCTCGACTATGGGCTGTTGAAACGCTCACTCACGCGCCACGACTGCGGCGTTTATCTGCTGCCGCGACCAGTGGAACTTGAATCCGGCGACCCGATCAAACCAGATGACCTGCGACGTATTCTGGCATTGTTGAAAGCGACATTCTCCCACTTGATTGTCGATGTGACCAAGTCATTCAGTCGCCTGGATCTTTCGGTAATGGAAGTTTCCGACAATGTGCTGCTGGTCACGCAACTGGATCTGTCGTGCCTGCGCAACGTCATTCGGATCATGCAGTTTCTGGAACAGGTTCCCGGTCTCAAGGAAAAGGTGGAAATCATTGTCAATCGAGCGGGTCTCGAAGACAACGATATCAGTCTGAATAAGGCTTTGGAATCCATCGGACGCACTGTTTTCTGGCAGCTTCCAAACGACTACGCTACGATGGTCGGTGCCCGCAACAATGGTCTGCCGCTATGTCAGTTTGCCCCTAAATCGCGTTTGACACGCAGCCTCAATGACCTGGTCCGGGGACTGACTTCATCGGAGCCTGGAACAAAGCCAGCCGACGAACCGGCAAAGAAAAAGGGTGGCCTGTTTGGTCTGTTCGCCAGTCGGTGAGGATCGCGCGGCCAGAAATGAGACCGGCGAGCGGAGCGGCGTGAGCCCTCCGGTACCTCGTTCTTGTACCGGCAAGCTGACGCATGCCGCTCGCCAGTTCTCTCACCCTTGACCGCGCGGAGTATACGGCGAGATCCGGGCGAACAAGGCCTGGGGCGAAACATGGCACGGCTACCGCACGGCTACCGCACGGCCCATCGACGTGCTGCGGCGCAGGCAATAGAAAAAAAGATCGCAGCCATACCCAGGATGATACTGACTTCCCTGAGAATTGAGACCACGATCGACTTGTCCGGAGTGTTGTACCAGAACACTTTCAGAAATCCGTCCATCGCCCAGGCGTTGAATGCGACCGAGGACAGTTTGATGACAAACTCAGGCATGATAAACCGTGGCATCATACTGCCTCCGATCGCCGACATGATCAGGATGACGATGGACGACAGGCCCTCCAGTTGCTTCCGGGATCTGCACAGAGTCGCGATCATCATGACAAATGCGGCCGACGCCATTGAGCTGACGAGTGCCATGATTCCTGCTCCTGCGAGCGTCTCCACATGCCACAGGTCCAGCCGGAACACGACCGAAGCAAAGACAAACATCAGAGAAATCTGAACCACGCCGAGCCCGACATAAAAAAACCAGTGCGACAGCAGCAAGTGAATAATTGTCATGCGTCCCGACAACAGTCGCTCGAGAGTTCCGCGTTCCTCATGTTCCAGCAGACTTGAGGCCGCTCCGGACATCGAGAACATCACAAACATGACTGAGATCCCTGCCGCGTAATAGGAGATCATTTTCGCGGACGTGATGTTCGAAGTCCCGGTCTCGTCTATCCGGACTACGTCACGGGCAGAATGAGATTCAATCCGTACGATGCCATCGGTCATAGAAAAGCCCTTCGGTGCTGGCGTGTTGCCTGCTTCCGTCTGATCCGCATTCTGCTCGTTGCTCAGCAGGGTCTTGAAAGCGCTGGCGGCCGTTTCCTGCAGTGCCGAAAATGGTCCTCCCATCGTGCGGAATTGTTCGAGACCATTCTCCATCAGCACATCCGGGGATGAAGTGAACGCTGACGCCTGCAGAACGCCGGCCAGCATTTGTTCCGCAAGCGGATTGGCGGGATCATAAATCAATTCGATCGCCGGTCGATCTGCCTGTCCAAACTGAGCCATCGACGCTTCAAGTCCGTCCGGCAGAATCACGGCCGCAGAAGCCTTGCCGCTACGCACCGACATCGCCGCTTGCAGCCTTGCGTCGCGGAGGATTCCATCGCTGTCCGCGGTCGTGGACTGACTCTGTGGCCTGGAGTTGTCGGTGATTGTGTTTACGACCAGTGTCACCTCCAGGTTCTCCATGGCCTTCAACGAATCCAAAAGCCGCACGGAGCTGCGAGTTTCATCCTGATCCAGCACGATCACTTTCAGTTTTCCCGGTTTCGCTGTGCCGGATCCCGAGCCGAAGATCATTGCAAACACCGTAAACATGACGCAGGGCAATGCAAACGTCAACAGCATCGCCATGCGATCACGGTACAAGGAAATGCACTGTGCTTTGATAAGAGCAAAAATCATGGAATCGTACCTGTTACATCCTGAGTGAATTATGTCGGCGCGAAAACTCGCGTCGAATTGCACTACAATTCCCGCAACTCGTGTCCTGTGAAATGCAGAAAGACGGACTGCAGCGTCGGCACTTCGATGGACAAATCGGCGACATCGATTCTGGCGGCGGCAAACTGCTGAAGCCGCACCGGCAGATCTCGCGCGATATCATCGACAAAAAACGTCGCGGATTTCTCGCCGCGCTGCTCGCAGCCATCCGGTAACGTCGCTGGCGATTGCGTTAGAGTAAACACGACGCGACGCCGGCGACCGATGCTCGCATCCAGTAATTCGTCGAATGTCCCGGAAGCAACTGTCCGTCCTCCGTCGATAATGACGATGCGGTCGCAGATCTGCTGTGCCTCATCCAGTTGATGAGTCGTCAGCACAAGCGAAACCCCCTGAGCCTGCAACTCCTTCAGCATGCCCCAGATCCGCTGCCGACTCTGTGGATCAACACCAACGGTCGGCTCGTCCAGCAACAAAATATCGGGACGATGCAGAACACCGCATGCTATGTTCAGCCGTCGCTGCATGCCTCCGGAGAATCTCGAAGCGGGTTCACGCGATCGATCTTTCAACCCGGTCCACTCCAGTGCCTCAGCGGTTCGCTCCGGGAGATCCGCCGGCTCAACACCAAACAATCGCCCAAACAGATTCAGGTTCTCTCGGGCGGTCAGGTTGTCGTAAATCGCGATGTTCTGAGGAATCACTCCGAGCCTGCGAAGCAATGCTGGATCACCGCCAGTCTGCTGAACCTGCCCATGAATCAGCACTCGCCCGGAATCCGGTTTCAAGCGACCGGCGATAGAACGAATGAGCGTCGTTTTGCCGGCTCCATTCGGTCCCAGGAGTGCGAGGCATTCACCTTTTCGCAGCGAAAACGAAGCACCATCCAATGCCGCGCGACCTCCAAACCGACGAACGAGGTTATCGACAACTAGTGGTTGATGGTCAGACATCAGGAAGATTCTGCAAAAAGTGAAACAGGTCGATTGTAAGAACCGCCCGCCGACCAAACGAGCTCCAAACGTTGTGTGGTCTATGTTCAGGGCTCTCGCTTCGAGGCTTGTCTAAGGAGATCCTCAAGGTCCTCTCGCGTGAACTTGCCCGATCCGCGGAACTCTGGTCGCATGTCGCCTGCTGGCCATGAGGCACGTTCTCGAAAGTCGTGAACAACCCAAAAATCAATACCTGAACTGGTGAGTTGAACAATCCCGACAACGTTTCCGTCGGTCGCTTTCCGAATGTCGAACAACAATTCACCCGGATCGCATCTGAGTTTGCCAGGGAATAGAAGCAGCCACCTACAAGCGAGCAAATCGCAAACACCAGGACGCAACCGGGAGACCTTAATAATGGCAGCAACTCGAAATCGCTCTCGGTTGTGACTGATTGGTGATTCTGAGTTCCAGCATCCATCGCGCACTCATCAAATTACAGCTTATGTACGTTCGAGAATTTATTGCCGCATCCGTATCAGCCGCCACGCGCTAGCGTCCGGTTTCAGCAAACGTCGGCTAGCGCCAATGGCACATGGTTTAGAAAGTAGCAGGCACTTTCCAAGTGCCGCAGCCCTTGAAAACAGCCGAATTGGCGGACGGCACTCGGAGTGTGCCTGCTACTTTTGAGGTAAACCAAGTGCCATTACGGGAGTGCCCAATGGCTAATCGTCAATTCGGACACTTATTTCTCGAAGGGTCCTTACCCACGTCCAGTGCAAATCGTAACTGTTCCCTGCACATTGACAAGTGCCTCTCGCCGCCATCAAGGCGTTGCCGGTCCCAGCTTTTTCAATTGCTGCCCGTTGTTGGCATTCCACAAATAGACGTTGCCACCCGCATCACCTGCCGCCGCCATATTACTGTCCGGCGTAACGGCGATCGTATGGAGCCACGAAGTGACATCGCCAAGATTTCTGACGAGGCCGCCGTTCGATGCGTTATGGATGCGGACAAGCTTATCGCCGCACGATGAGATGATATTGTCAGTCTCGCCGATGTACTGAACCGACGTCACGTGGCGTCCGAAGTTCTCGATCGTGCGTTGCTGGTCACCAGTCTCAGCGTCCCAGACTTTGATTGTGTTGTCAGCCCCGGAAGTTGCGATCACCTGGCCGTCACGTTTCCAGGCAACTCCGAGAACATAACTCGTGTGGCCTTCAAATCGCCGCAGTTGCTGGCTGGTGGAGATGTCGAAAGTGCGGAGGTACTTGTCGGCTCCTCCGGACGCGATCCGTTTTCCGTCAGGCGAAAACCTTGCCGCGTAGATCGCGTCATCGTGAGCCTGCGGCAGATAGAGGACTCGACTTCCGTCCGCGACGTTGAAGACCTGCAGCTCGCCACGTCGTGACGGGATACCGCCTGCAATCAGTAACTGCGAGGAATCGGCATTGAAGTCGACTGACGTCACCCGATGAGCCACCATATCAGGATTATCAATGTTTCCAATCGTACGTTCCAGAACCCAATCTGGATTCGTATTCCACAATCGTATCGACTGATCGTCGGACGCAGTTACCAGCGTATGTTCATCCAGAAACGTGACGGCCTTGATCGGCGCTGAATGTCCGGCAAACGCTCCCAGAGCAGCCCCTGTTCTGGCATCCCATGTGTGTACGTTTGCGAAATCGCCGCTTGTCGCCAGTACCGATCCGTCCGGTGAAAATGCAATGCTGTGCAGCGGCAGGTCAGATTCCTGAAGCTGCGTCGTCGCCGTTGTGACTGCTGTCTTCGCGTCCACGAGCAACGCTTCAGATCGCGTCAAGGCGTCTTTGCAAATTGGCACCGCCGCCTGCGCAATCGTGAGTTCTTTGGCCGCCAGCACTTGTTGTTGCGATAACAGTTTCTGCGTGGATTCTGCCAACTTCAGTGCGATTAAGGCGTCGTTGTAAGGTTTCTGCACGGTATCGAGTTTCTGAGCTGCGGCATTTGCCAGCGTAGACATCGCTGTCGCGTTGTCAGTGGGTGCCTGTACTGCCGCTTCCATCGCTGTGGAATGAAGTGTGGCCGCTTCCATTTGCGACTGCGCGACGGTGACCTTCGCCTTGAGTTCTTCGTTCAGCGGTTCGCTGTTGGATGCCTGCTGCAGGCGTCCCAATCTGGCCTGAGCGAGCACAATTTCCGCAGCTGCGAGCTTTGCGGACTGTTCGGCAAGCTGTCTGGCCACGAGTGCTGTCTTTGCTGCGGTAGAGGCATCAATGGCCGTCTTTTCGGACGCCGTTTTTTCTGTAAACGTCGTTTCCATCACCGTCTTTTTTGTCTGCACGTCAGTGGTGGCCGCCGTCAGCATGTCGGCCAGCGACTTTTCGGCCGTCGTCTTTACCGGCAGATCTTTTTCCGCAGCATCGGCCAGTTGCTTCGCGACGTTCAGTCGAGTCGTCGCAGCCGAGTCCTGCTGCTGAGCTCGAGTCAGTGCGATGTGGCGGCGGATGTCGCCTCGCATTTCAGCGATCTGCTGGCCATTGATGTTGAACAGTTTTGCCGTGTGATTGTCGCTGGCAGACGCGATGCGTTGCACGTCGGGTGCAACAGCGATCGACACGACGACTCCGCCGTGATTGTACTGTTGCATCTGCGTGCCATTGTCGAGATTCCAGCGACGAATCGTGGTATCCGTGCTGCCGGAAAACACCTGTCGCGGGTTCTGCGGAATCCGAGCCAGCGACGTCACCGGTCCACCGTGTCCGGGGATCTGTTTGATCGCCGCGACATTCCACTGAAAAACTCCGCCCGGTGATGCGGTCAAAGCGACCGTCTGAGTTCTGTTCGGGTCCGCGTCCGGAATCACGGGCAGCATAGCACAACCGACGGCAACGCCTGCATGACTGGAGAATTTCTGCAGCATCGCGCCGGTCTGCATGTCATGAATCTGCGCGGATGGTTTGTCGCCATTTGAGACCGCAAGAATCTGTTTCATGTCCGATGAAAAAGCAACTCGATGAACGGGACCGGCAAATCCCGTGAGCTGCTGCGGTCCTGCACCGCCCCCAGATGCGTTCCAGATACGGACCACATTATTGTCGCCCGCTGTCGCCAGGAACTGGCCGTCGGCTGAGACCGCGAGGTCGTTGACAGCGGCTCCGTGGCCTGTGCTGAACGTTGCCTGTCCATTCTGCGGCGAGTATCCCCGCAACGTTCCGTCCGCCGCGACCGCAAACACCAACTGATTGTTTGGATGAAATGCCAACCCCCTGACCGGTTGCGTGTTGCCATCGAGATGTTGCAGGAATCGCGTCAATTGTGCAGTGATCACTTCGTTTGCACGGGAGACCAGAAGCGATGTCGTCGCGGTAAAGACTGCCGACTTGACCTTCGGATCCGTGAATGATTCGCGAAGCCGTGCTGTGGCTGTGCTGAAGACGGAAACCCGACCGTCAGCATTGACGACCGACAACAACTGAGTGTCCTGTGAAAAGCTCAGCGAAGTGGCTGCGGTCGCAAATCCCTGTAAAGTCTGGAGCACGCCGCCATTGTCCGTTTGGTGAATCCGAACCTGATTGTCGGCACCACCAAATGCCATCCGCTGCGTGTCGGCCGACAGTGCGAATGAGGTTGGCGGAGAGGGCAGGCCGAACGTTCGAACCTGCGTGCCATCGGCTGCGTTCCAGAATCGCGCGGTCGCGTCCTGGCTGACGGAAAATGGTTGACTGTTCCAGAATCCAACGGCTGAGACAACGCCCGTGTGCCCCGCGAATTCCTTAAGCACCATGCTGTCTGCGGTGTTGAACAAACGCAAAGTGTTGTCCGCAAAACCCGCGATGATCTGACTCCCATCGCCGGTACTACCCACCGCTGTGACAGCAGTCGTGAGGCCTTCGATTTTTCGGAGTTCCGACTGAGCCGCATTACCGAGATCCCAGACGCGAATCGTTTTATCATCGCCGCCGGAAATCAACCGAGCGTCGTCGTTCGAAAATGCAAGCGTCAGGATGCCGCCCGTGTGCCCGATCAGTGAATGCGTGATCCTGCTCGATTCCGTGTTGCGCACAATGATCGCTGGCTGGCCGTCTTTTGTACCCACTGTCGCAAGCTGTCTGCGAGTCGGGCTGAGCACCGTGAATGCGAATTGTTCGCCTGTCGCGGCCTCCAGCGGCACCGGCGCAGTGGCGTTCATGTTCCAGACAACAATTGCACCATCTTCTCCTCCGGAGACCGCCATCGTTCCGTCCATGCTGCCTGCGACGGATCTCACAGCGACAGCGCCACCCTTCCATGCATCCAGCAGCTTCTGTTCAGAGAGACTCCAGAGCTGCACGGAGCCGTCGGGAGTTCCTGCAAGCACGTTGTAACAGTCTCGCAGATTCTCGGCCGTGGGTTCCGGTGAACCAGGCTTGCGCACAAAACTCAGTGACGTGATGCCGCCGTCGATTTTCCATGCGGCTATGTCCTGTTCGACGACCGGAATCCCTGCCGACTGAACGGCGATGATCTTCACGGTGCCCGTGTTATCAATCAACGCGAGCAATCGACCATCGCGACTGCTCACTGTCCGTTCCAGAATAGCGGGCGATGACGCAAGTCGCGTCGGGGCGGCAGATGGCATTTGCCAAAGTCGCAGCAGATTGTCGCCGCCGCCGGAGACGATCCAATCTGTTTGATCGTCAACTCCGACCAGCTCAACCGCCCTCACCGGTGTCGGCGTTTCAATGCGACCCGCCAGCGAACCATCTGCGATGTTCCACACGCAAATCGACTGATCAAGTGATCCCGAAACCAATCGCAGTCCATCGCGCGTGAACTGCAACGACGTCACGATATCCGTATGTCCGATGAACGTCGGACCAGCGGCACCATCGGCGGCGCTGAACAGTCGCACAATGTTGGCGGGTCCGTTCGCTGCGATCCACTTGCGATCAGGGCTAATCGCCGTGGCTGACGCCGGACCGCCAGTCGCAATGTTGAGTTTCTGCGCATCCTTTGGCCGACGCCATAACTTCACTTCTCGAAATCCACCCGACGCCAGCAGGTCGCCGTCAACATTCATCGTTATCGATTGCACCAGATCCCGATGAGCCCCGCCGGAAGAACTCGCCAGCGCCGGATCGGTGAGTGTGGTTACCAATTGTCCGGTTGGCACGTGATGCAGGAGGATTTGATTGCTGCGTCCAAATGCGACGTACTGTCCGTCCTGAGTCAGAGTCACCGCCTGAGCTGCCGCGATGCCCGTCGGCAGCGATCGCATCTGCTTTGGCGACATTGACTCAATCCCGCCTGTGCCGCGGGCACCCTGATCGATCCAAAGCCTGATCAGGCCGAGTTCCTGCGACGTCAGATTGCCGGCTGCCACATCATTGCCTTCAGGCGGCATGACAGTTTTTGCCTGATGCGAAGCCATCTGAATCAACAGACTCTCCGCACCACGCCCTGCCACGACTGCCGGACCCGTGTCACCGCCTTTCAGAATCGCCTGCGGCGATTCGAGAACGAGTTCCCCCTGCTTCTCACCGTTCGAATGACACGCCAGACAATTCTTCTGCAAAATAGGCAGGATTTCTTTGTCAAACGCAACTGCATCCGCGCGCTGGATGGTATCGATCGTGATTGGTGGACCAGCGACGACGGCTGACTCGGTGACTAAGAATGCGACGAGCAGAGTGGTGATGCGTTGAATTTGCATTTGGATCTCAGTCAACATTTGCGTAAAACAAGGTCCCGTTGAGTTACTGAGATATTTGGAGTATCAAACACGTAAATTCCGTTCGAGAAATTAGTGTCGTCTTTTGCTCCGCAAAAGCAGCGCTACTTTCGCGGAGCGAAAGGCGACTATCGGCCAGTAATTTCCCGAGCGGTCCTAAATCTCGCCGACGGAGCAGTTGGCCAACTGCAGATGCCGACTTCTGAAATCCCGACTGACGACTCATTCCTCACTTCTTCACTTCCACTACCGTCAGCTTCATTGGTCGTTCCATCACCAGATTCTGTCCATTGAAATTCATCTGCAAACGCACGTTGAGTGCGTGTTCGCCGACGGTAGCTGTTGGACCCACGGTGATTTCGTATTTGGCTTCAGGCTGGTTTTCAGGGATGTTGGCTGCCGGAATACTGATGCCTCCGACACCGCCAGGGAGTTGACCCTGCACGTTGATCGCGCCGGTGAAGTCGTACTGGCGTGAGATCCTGACAATCACTTCACCTTTCTCACCCTGATTGATCGTCAGGGCTTCCGGCATCGCATCGACGCTCATCGGGAATTCGACAACCTTTACTGTCAGCGAATTGGATGGCACGTTAACGTTGAAGGCTCGCGCATTGGCTTCGTTCTGCTTCTGATTCGCGAACTGGTCCGCTTTTTGTTTTTCCTGTTGCGCCCGCTGCTGGAACTGCTGAGCGACCTGAAGTTCCATTTGTGCTTTTGTGCGAGCATCTTCAGCGGCCATTTTCTTCGCGGTCGCATCTTCCTGTTTCTTTGTGGCTTCTGCGGAGGCGATCGTGGCATCGTCAGCCGCTTTCTTTGCAGCATCAAATGCCGTCTGAGCCTGTATGAGCTGTTGCTTCAGCGTTTCGTTCGCGGGATCCGCTGCCGACTGTTCCGTCTTTTGCTTTAACGCGGTTTCGATCTGTGTCATCGCTGCGTTTGCGGCGGCGGCTTTCTGGACTGCCTGCTGACTGGCGGTATTGGTTTGATTGAGTTCGTTGGTTGCCAGCGTGAATTCGGTCGTCTTCTGCTGATTGTCCTGCATGGATTGCTGAACCGTCTCCTGAGCCTCCGAGGCAATTTTTGCGATGCGTTCCTGCCTGACTTTTGCTTTTTGGGCAAGTTCCGGATTGCGTTTGTACTGCAGGCCCTGATTAAAGCCTGCCAGATAAAACGAATAAGTGCCCGGCACAGTGTTCGCCTGGAATCGCATTTCAAACTCGCCTTTTTCATTGCCGCCAATGTTCACCTGCTGGGCATTCGTGTTGGGCGGAAAATCGACGGGGAAGCCGATGAGGTTGCCAGCGGTGCCTTCCAGCTTCTTCAATGCGTACGGGATTTTGATAACGCCGCCACGGGACGTTTCCAGCACCTTACCATCGCCAATGGTCAGCAACTGCGGAGCAGGTTCCGCTTCTGAAACACAGATCTGCAGACGTTCCACAAGTCGCGATGGCACGCTGGCAATGTTGGAGTTTGGCTGGACAAACTGAAACGACTTCAACGCTTCTCCGTATCGAGCGAACCGAGTCACTTCAACCCCGTTGATCGACGCCTTTGCGGTGAGCTGCAGAGTCCCGATGCCAGCCGGTGCGGCATCTGCAGCGGTCAAAATCAGCGTGCCGTAATGATTGCCGGGGCCGATGATGATGTCTTCTGTGGTGACTCCGGCGGGAAGTCCAGTGGCGGAGACTGTAATTTCTCCAGCGAATTCATCCTGGCGGTACGCCAGAATATGAATTATGTCACGACCCCCTTTTCGCAGCATCAGGCCGTCCGTCGATCCTTCCGGAACTGCCACTACGCGAAAGTCCGGCTGCGGTTTACGAATGGCCAGCCGATAAATCAACCGCGGATCATTCTTCACGGAACTCGCGCCCTCCTTGAGGAGAATGCGGTACGTGCCGTCTTCCGGTGCTTTGAACATATAAGATGGATCAGACGTTCGTTCATCGAATTCATGCCTCCCGGAACGATTATTGAAGTTGCGTTCCGGCACATCGTCAATAAAGACGATGTCTGTAATTTTCTGTTCGCCCTTGTCGTCTGTGCTGAGGCGCTGAATCAGCAAGGCCGGATCAGCTGCCCGGCCAAGTCGATCTGCATACACATCAAACGCCCAGACGTCATCTTTCTTTGCGTCGAAGGAAAACCAATCGACATCTCGCTGAGGATAAAACGAACCTGCGACCTCGCAGGGCAGTGTCAGTTTCTGCGGTGCCTCAGGCGAATCGTTGTTGGCGTCTTCCAGCACTGTCGGAGCGGTGGCTGGTGTGATCAGGACCGGGTTGGAATTGAAGCCATTATTCGCGACGCGAAATTCAACGCCGTCCATGCCCGCCTGTTGAGGCCCGATGAGTGACGAATACGTCAACTTGCCAATGATGTCGCCTGGAATCCCGATCCGGGCCTTGACCTGATCGAGAGGTCGGCCATCCAGTTGAAAAGGGCTCAGCTGACCACCGGGAAGATTCCGCCCGTACAGCGTGTATTCATCATTGGAACCCGGCATTCCGGCGGGCGGAAAGACGAAGTCCAGATACGGCAACGGGCCGATGGAAATTCGATAGACATAGCCCGGACCCGAAGCGAACAGCGCATCGTGAACCTTGACGAAATACTGACCGTTTGCAGGCAACGTGACATCAACGAGCGACTCATGGGAATCTGCGTAGCGGGATTCCCCGAAGATCATGCCGGATTCTGTGAACAGCGTGACCGCAAGATCCATGTGTGAATCGATCCGCTTGCATTGACCGTCCAGAAGAATCCGCTGGCCGGCGACTCCGGTGAAGCGGTACCAATCCACATCCGGACCACCGATCGATTGTCCGTTAATTGTGACCGGCAGCGCGACTTCCTGGGCGGCATTCGTCCTGACGGATTCGACTTCGACCCACGCCGGCAGTTCGTTGCCTCCGTTGGGTTCGGTTTCCGTAAATTCCGGCGTGCCGCTCACGACAAATGTACGCCGATTGGACAGGCCATATTTGCCCTGACACCGTATGTCATAGTTGCCCGGCGGTACATTTGCGGCCGCAGTGACTGTGAACATGTTGTCAACCGGCTGCGGTCCTTCGTCGAACGGTGTCACCTCCGCCATCTTTCGCGCGAATGTGAGTCCTTCGTGGCTGAAGACCAGCCGATCAACATCGTCCAGATCGTCTCCGGCAATTGTGATTTCGACCGTCGCCCCCGGAGCAGCACCGGCAGGGAACACACCGTCAAGCCGCGCGACCGGAAGCTGAGCGAAAAGGCCTGTGGACGACGCGAGCAAGCACACAATAAATGTCGCGAAGCGGATGGAGTTTGTCATAAGCACCCATTCATAAGTTTCTTCGTTTAACCGCGTGGGCATCGCCCCGCGCCTTCGCGAGTAAAACGCGGCCCGATGGGCACGCGGTTAAACAAGTTGTATGCGAAAACCTGGGCATGGCTGCTTATTTCCCTCGAGGCTTCGCGGTGTAACGTCGACTCTTAGGAGCGGCCTGTGTCAATTTTGCGTGAGTGATATCTGCGATTCGTTCGGCGAGCCACTCTGCCGCTTCATCGCTGTCGTCATCGTCGTCATCGTCATCGTCATCGCTGTTTCGCTCCGTTAACGTTTGATTTTTGATTGCATTGGCAGCAATGTTTGCTGCAACAGCAAGCAGTACACCAGCAATCAGCAGCGCCTGTCCGGCGATGATACTCGCGAACTCATAAGGAATCGTCGGGTACATCCAGTTCACGAGCCAACCACAACCAAGAATTCCCAGAGTCACGGCAGTGAGAACTACCCCGATGATGCCACTGATGATCGCCACAACCAGAGACAATTGCAAAATCTTCACTTTAGCCTTCATAAATGCCTTCCCTGCAGAAATGTTGCTGTTCCTGAATTCACCACAAAATTGACAGCGCCAAATTCTTCCTGAACCATGCTCAAAATGGAATCCAAAGTGAGCATCAGAATTCTCACGAATCCTGATGCGAAGACTTTCTATCACAATTTGCGCCCCGCCTGAAGTAAGCGGAAGATTAGGAACTACCAAGCCGAACAACCGGACGCTAGCGCGTGGCGGCTGATTTTATTCGCCGCAGGGCGCTAGCCCCCGGTTTTCGACGGTAACCAGAAATCTGCCGCTCGCCTATGCACATCGCAATTCTCACTTACTTCACTTCACAAACTGAAACTCCCTTGTATTCAAAATCGCCCAGATCACATCTTCCCATGCCTGTTGCTTGTTTTGATACTCGGCGATTTGCGTCAGCACGAACGTCGCTTCTTCGGGGCGGGGTTCCCGGGCGAAGGCAGCGAGATAGAGTTCGCGGATTTTATCAGCGTCAGGCCGGTCTGGCTCGCGATTGAAACGGGCGGCACGGCCCTGGCCGTTTTGCAGGCGGCCCTGGACATCACCGGAATTCAACAGATGCAGCGACTGTGACAAATTCGCCTCCGCAGAACGCTCGCATTCACACGCACTTTCCGCTTCCGGTTTGCCGAATACTTCAAGAAAGTAATTGCTGAATCCATTGTCAGGCAGTTGCACGGCTGTCGTGCCCTGTGGAATCGTGCCAAAATTCGACGGTGTGTCAGCCACTGCGTTGACCGAATCGTAAAGCACTTCAGCTGGTAAACGTCGGGGATAGAAACTGGAATAATTCTGCTGGTCTGTCCTGTTGAACTCAGTCGGTTGAGAACTCAACTGGTACGCATTCGACTTACAGATTGTGCGGACGAGATCCTTCAGATCGAATCGATGGTCCAGAAAGTGTTTCGTCAGAGCATCCAGCAATTCCGGATTCGATGGCGGATTGGTCACCCGCATGTCGTCTTCCGGATCAACGATGCCTCGACCAAAGAAATGTTTCCAGTACCGATTTACCAGAGCCTTTGAAAAGAATGGATTTTCCGGAGCGGCCATCCAGTCAACCAGGTACTGACGAGCATCTTCGTACGGCGAAATGTCAAGAGTCACACTTCCAAGTCCAGTCGGCTTCACGTCCAACTGGCTGCGCGGATTCTTCGCGGACGGAGCACTCGTCTTCAGATACACCATGTCAGGCTGGTTGACGTTCTGATTGAACTTGCTGTTCTTCAGCCCGACCTGTGAGAAAAACGCTTCAAAGCCGTAGTAGTCCTGCTGACTCCAGCGTTCGAACGGATGATGATGACACTTTGCACATGCCATCCTCATCCCCAGAAACAACTGAGCCACATCTTCCATCTGAGCAGTGGAAGTCTTGACCTCGCGATACCATGCCACCGGAGGATGAGTCTCCGGGTCACCGGTCGCTGTCAGCACGCTGCCCACGAACTGATCGTAGGGCATGTTTTCACGAAACGCACGTCGAATCCACGCATGGAATTTGTATGTGTATGGAATGTCGGTGCCAGTGCGTCGCTTATTGCGCAGCACCGTGGCCCATTTGTTGGCGAAGTAGTCGGCATAGCCCGGACTGTCCACCAGGCGATCGACCAGGCGATCCCGCTTTGCAGGATCTGTGTCCGCAAGAAACAGTTCCACTT
>Ga0105048_10009988_pt1 | contig 15049 bp, 10 predicted proteins | sample MAT05_FD_78382 | JGI IMG/M metagenome (GOLD analysis project Ga0105048, IMG submission 78382) | Freshwater microbial communities from Lake Fryxell liftoff mats and glacier meltwater in Antarctica - MAT-05 | ecosystem: Environmental > Aquatic > Freshwater > Ice > Liftoff microbial mat | place... | reverse complement strand
GATGATGAAGCCACCAGCCACAGCTGCTGCAAAAGCAACAAACGCAGCTGTGGCCAGCGTAATCATCAGACGACGCTTGCCCGCCGCCTTGGCAACGGCCCGATCCAGATCATCTTCTTCGCCACCAAGCGCAGGCAAGTGTTCGCTGGCTCGTCCAGCGTCATCGTCAATCTCGGCCATGGGGCGTTCGGCAGACGCTGCAGCCTCAGGTTCTTTTTCTGCGTATTCAGGAATGGCCGCGGCTTGCAGAATAGGTGCCGATGTGGCCTCATAAACGCCCGACTTAACCAGTTGTTCGTCGACAACTTCATTGGTTCCTTCATCCACGGCAGCTTGGAAACCTGAAGGTGCTTCGTTCGCCATGACCTGACTAAACATGCTTCGGCTAAACGAATTGGTGCGGGCGTCATCGAGGTCATCCTCACTTTGAACGTCTTGCGCTTGAGGCACTGAAATGGTCTCGCCGGGATCTTCCGTTCCTGCATTCTCCGAGGAAAACATCGCGTCCATTTCGCGCGTGGTGATGTTCTCCATGTTGGGTTTTGACCGCGCCGCCGCAAGGCCCGCAACAGCTGAGGGAGGCGTCCGAGGTGGGCGAAGCGGAGCCGTTGGCGCGGTTGCTTCGTGGTTCGCGGATTGCACTGCGGGACCATCCGACAAGCTTTCGGCTATCAGATCGTCGGGCAGCAACTCAATCATGCTTGAAGGCTCAACCAAAATAGGCGCAAGCACTTGTCCTGTCCCTGTTGGCGCCTCAATGCCGGCAGAAAACGCTACATCTGAGGCACAAGCTTCCATCTCAGAAGTCTGTCCCGCCTGACTTTGGCTTTCTGGCAGGGCCCCTGCCAAACCGCTTTGGATTAGATCGGCGAACGGCAGTGTGTTCATAGGAACGTCACGGGCTTCGTGAACTTCCGCTCCGCGTGGGGCTCCCGTAAAACTCGGAGCTGGTGGTCGAGCTGTGGGTGCCGTGTGTCGCTCAGGCAGTGTCTCAGATGATGGGGGGGCCATCGACACTGCCGGCATCACCATACTTTCAGCGGACGAGGGAGTGGGCCCCTGCGGCGTCGAAAGCTTCCGGGCTAAGCCTGCAAGGTGGGCGCGCAGTTCTGGCTCTGAGAGTCCAACGGCGATTTGGCGAAAGGCCGATTCTGCACGGCGGGCCGTGGGCCTCTTAGAGGGGTCCATGCGTAACAGCGAAGTAATCACTTCGCCAAGATCAGGTGACAAAGCACCCAACGCGCGCGCAAGATCCGTGGCGCTTCTCGGGTTGCGCGCTGAAGGCGGCGTTTTTCCCGTGGCGATCTCAAACATCATCGATCCCAACGCAAACACATCGGCTTCGGTAGAGCCATCGCCAGCCAGCAGCAACTCTGGCGCTGCGTAAGGAAAAAGCACACGCTTGCCGCCAGCCAAGCGGCTAGGCATCACAGCCATGCGTTGCCCAAAATCGATCACCTTGACGGCCCCACGCACAGTTAAAAAGACATTGCTGAGACCGAGCGCCCCATGAACCACGGGCGGATCCATTTCATGGGCCGCCGCCAAGGCACCCGAGATCTCCGCAGCGAGATGGGCCACCAACATCGTGATAGCGGTGCGTTGCCCCGAAGTTTCAACCAGCGCACCACTGCGCAGGCCAGAAAGGTTTAATCCGAAGACAAATTCAGTGGCTACATAAGCGCTGCCATCGGCCGCGGTGCCAGAATCAACCACTTGTCCAACGCGCACGTCCTTTACGGCATTGGCGCGCGTGGCGCCTTGTAGCAACCGGTGGCCTGCGTCTGGCCGCATGGAAGGTGCGTCTGCCGGAAGTATCTTCACGGCGAACACACGTTCGAAGCCTGCCAAACCCTGTGCACGGGCTTGGTAGGTCAAAAACGGGGGAACACTTTCCAAGGCCTCACGACAATGGAATCGTCCCAATATTGTGTACTGGGGCCGCAGTTCTGCAGCGATTGGGTTCATCCGGGGGTCCACGGGATGCTACCATCGACGGATAGATGTGGTTTCTGGACCGCCTCCGCGAGGCCTCGCGGGTTTTAGGGCAACAAGTTAGCGATACGAGCCAAGCCGCGGTCTACGCGAGGCAATGGTTGCGCGGCAACGATCCCCCCCATGCCGCAAGTGTCAGCGCCCCTGACCACGCGGTTCCGGAAAGCAGCCCGCCATCATCCCAAGCGCCAGTGTTGCTGTTGCAAGGGTACCTAGCCAACCGGGGTTCTGTGCATCTGCTGGCCCGACGTCTTCATGAGCGCGGGCATGTGGTGATGACCTACAAGTTGGGCGGGCGCATGAACTTGCACGACATCCGCGATACGGCCGGGTTGGTGGCCCGCAAAGTGGAATCCTTGGTGCAGCAAACGGGGGTGTCCCAGGTTGATATCATTGGACATTCTATGGGTGGGCTGGTGGGCCTTTACTACCTCAAACGATTGGGAGGGAGGCACCGCGTTCGGCGCTTGATCCTGCTTGGATCACCTGCGGCTGGCACCTGGTCTGCGGTGTTTGGGCTGGTCACAGCTCCCCTGGGGGCTGCTAGCCGACAGCTGCTTCCCGGTAGTTCTTTCCTGCGCGAACTGGCGGATGCGCCGCTCCCGCCTGGGGTGGATCTGGTGACCATTTCAGGCGACCGGGACTTCTTTGCGCCCATGCGTACAACCATTTTACAAGGCTCCCGCCACATCGCTGTGCCAACAACCCATTCGGGGCTTTTGGTGGAAGAACCTGTAGCCCAAGCGCTGGATCTGATTCTCCGCGGCCTCCCGGTTCCCCCCTTTACCCCTGTCCCCTAAGCCCTGCCCGATGCATCCCTTTCATGCACTGAGTTGACGAGTTGTGCAAGCGGCCTTACCATCACCATCAGCCTCTAACTGGCCAGACTTAAAGCCGAATCACGCGCGTGCAAGACAACGACAACAACGGGGGAACGGACTCAGCGCTTTGGGCGTTGCGTTTCATTTCCGGGAAGTACCAGGGGGGCGAGTTTCCGCTCCGCCCCAACCGGGAAATCATTATCGGCCGCTCGTCTGATTTGGACATGGTGTTGGTAGAGGACATGGTCTCGCGCAAACACGCGAAGATCACCACCAACGACAAGATCATCACGATCGCAGATTTTGGCTCAACCAACGGCACTTTCGTCAACGGCGAGAAAATTCGCAGCATTGAATTGAAAGACGGCGATCGCATCTTGATCGGAACTTCGATCATCAAGCTCGTTGCACTTTCGGGCGAAGTTGCGGCCAGCAATATTTCTGAAACCGAAGCGCGTTCGAAAATGCAGGTCGAGGCCACACGCCGACCTCCTTCGCGCACGATGTCGGGCAGCATAGAAGAGATTCCGCTTCCTGATCTGATTCAGTTGCTATCCACCAGCCGCAAGTCCGGCCTTCTGGTGCTTCGTTCCGATCTAGGAACAGGGCGCATCTATTTCCGCACCGGTCAGATCTACTTCGCCAGCATTGATGAAGGTTTCGATGTTAGTCCACGAAAAGCGATGTACCGCATGCTTTCGTGGCTCACGGGCTTCTTCGAGCTAGAAGCGCCCGATGATCGAACCGTTTTAGAAGAGATTCAAGAGTCCACAGAAGCGCTGCTGATGGAAGGCATGCGCCAAATGGATGAGTTGAAGGTTATCAGCGAGAAGCTGCCTGCACCTTCATCCACCATCGCGTTGGCCCGACCGATGGAAGCCAAGCTGCGCGATCTGAAACCAGACGAGCTTGATATGATTCAGCTCGCTTTTGCCGGTGGCACGCTGCAAAGCCTCTTTGATCGCTCGAAGATGCCGGATCTTGAAACCGGCGAAGCGTTACACACGCTGATCACACGCGGCTACTTGCAAGCCACGTAACGTTTTACCCTTTAAACCTCGATGGTTTGGCGTTCAACGGCGGCGGTGACTTGTAACTGCGATCCGCTTTCCTGCGCCAATCGTTGCCCGCGTGCCGCAAGCGCATCGACTTCTGCGTCTGTGTAATCCTGATCGTAGTGGAACAGGACCAGCTTCGCAGCGCCCGCGTTGTTGGCGCAGTTTACCGCTTGATCCACGGACGACAGCCCGCGATCTGAATACCGTTGCCAATCATCTGGCGAAAACGAGCATTCGTGGATCAATAGATCCACATCTTGAATCAACGTGCTTTTCGCATCACCTGGATGGCCAGAGCCGTGGCCAGCGTAAGCCAAGCTGCGTCCGCCTTCTTCAATGCGATACGTGGTGGCGCCCATCGGCCCGTGATCTTGGCGAACGGCGGTGATCTTGGCGTTACCTAGGTTAAAGGTATTTCCCTGTGGCAACCCCTGCAACGAGATGGCCGCGGGCATGTTTTTATACGTTTGAACGGGGAAATACTGGGCGGCCATTTGGCGCTCCAAAATGCCCTCCAGTTCGTTCGTTTGGTTCGAGCCGCCATAAACGGTGAATTGGTTGCCGGGCACATAAAACGGCGTGAAAAACGGAAAACCCTGTATGTGATCCCACTGGGTTAGCGAAACCAACACGGTGGCTTTGCCTTGGCCCTTACCGAACGGGCCTTCCATCAAAGCGTTGCCCAGATTGCGGGCACCTGTGCCTAAATCAAGGATTAAGAGATCTCCACTGGCCAAACGCACGGATACACACGCGGTGTTGCCGCCATATCTAACCGTTGCGGGACCAGGCGCTGGAATCGAACCGCGCACTCCCCAAAAGGTGACCTCCATGCAGCCTTAGTCTATCGCACTGTGGCCTGGAGCCAAAAGGCTGATATCAAGACCTTCAAAGGCGGCAAGCACTTGCAGGCCAGGCGCCATGGTTGTCGCCAATGATTGGGCATCTTGGCGCATTTGATCCACTTCATCGTCCGACCGCTCCGGCGCGTGGTGAAACAAGGCCAGCTTTCGAACGCCCGCGGCCTTGCAGATGGCAATGGCATCCGTAGGGCGAGAATGGCCGAAATGGGGAAACTTCAAGTAATCCGCATCGCTGAACATCGTGTCGTAAATCACCAGATCTGCGCCTTCGCATAAGCGAACAACATCATCACGCATGGCCGCCAGCTTCACCTGATCGGTATGTGAAAGCACCGAGCCTATAGCCGGTGCCTTGGCAATGAATTCTTCGCCAAACAAGATCTGCTCGAAAGGGGCGGTATCAGACACGTACGCGACTTTGCGGCCGCCCGCCTGCAACGCATAAGCGGTGGCAACGTAGGGGTGATTGAGGCGCGCGGTTGTGACGGCCACGTCTCCTATTTGAAAGTGCTGCCCATCGGTTAGCTCTGAGAAATCAAGTTCGGCACGGGCTTCTTCGAAGGCCACAGGGAAAAACGGCGCTTCGGTTTGGCCTGCCAACACTGTGCGGAGCCTGAGATCATCTCGTTTCCGGGCGTAGATCGTTAGCTTGTTGCCGGCTTGGTAAAGCGGAGCAAAAAACGGCAGACCTTGGATATGATCCCAATGCGTGTGGCTGATTAAGATGTGCGCTTGCCCTTTGCCTTCGGCGAAGTCGCCTTTGGAAAGCTGTTTGCCTAGGCGGCGCAATCCGGTGCCAGCGTCGATAATGAGGCGGGTGCCCGCCGGGGATTCCACTTCAACGCAGGAGGTGTTGCCACCGTACCGGACCGTGCTGGGCCCAGGAACGGGCACAGAGCCCCGGACGCCCCAAAACCGCACCCTCATGGGTGCCTCGGGGCGCCAACGGCTATCGGCCGGGCCATGAGGGTAGGTGTCACTGACGAAAATCTACCACCGCAATGCGTTTGGGGGCAATTCACGCACCTTAGAAGGGGTCAAAAACGACGATCGCGAGAACACGAGCCGTTCTGCCACGCTGCCACCAACGTGCAGTTTCGATTATGATGCACGGCAGATGTCCGTTCGATTCCACAGCGAGCTATTCGGCGACAGCCTGGACGAAGCGGCTGCTTTGTTCGCTCAACGTTGTCAATATCTCGACCCTCCCGAGGCAGGCCTTCACCAGGTTTTGGAAGTAGACAACCGCATCGACGCGCATTTGGATCTGTTGTTTGCTGGCGGCACGGACGTCATCGGGTTATTGACCGAAACCGCAGCTGAGTCCGCAGGCGGTGGCTACACTGGAACGCGGGCACTGCTTCGCCAGGGACAAGTTTCTGCGTGGGTCACGTTGGCAGAACAAGTGTTGGCCACGCCTGACGATCCTGACAAGTTGGCCATGGGCGAACTCGGACGGTTAGAAGCGCTTAAGGCCGCCGCTGCGCACGAAGCTTGGGCTGGCGATCTTGCGGAAGCGCAAAAGATTCTAAGCGCCGGTGGCGAATCGCCTTTGGCCACATGTGTGGCGTATGCGGCAGGATACCAACGCTGGGATGTGCAGGAAGCGCTTAAAGCGGGTCTTGCGGCGGGCGTTCCCGATCCAACAACATGGCTGTGGGCCTTGGGCCAAATTGGTGAAGCGCAGTCACGTGATGTGCTGCTGCCATTTTTGGAATCAACGGAAGCTCCCGTGAGTCGCGCTGCCGCGTTGGCATTGTGTCGTACAGAAGATGATCAGATGGCCGTGTGGTTGGCGTCCCAAGCCATCAATCAACTGTGGGCACCCGCTGTGTTGGCGTTATTGGGTGGTCCTCGCGCAGCGGGGTTGTTAGCGAAACATATTGAAACCGGCGATGCATCTGCAGTGATTTTCGCTGGCCTGTTGGGTGACGGAAGCCTTGTTCCCGTTGTGCTCGGGGCAATGTCAAACCCAGAGCTAGCTTTACAAGCGGCACAGGCGTTACATCTCATTACTGGACTGGCGCCTGTGGAACAAACAGAAGTAGCCATCGTTCCTTCAGAAGAAGGTGATGACGAACAGCCTCCTTTTGTGCACACCTTGGATCCTGAATGGAAGCTTTCGCAATCAACTTCCACTTGGACTGCATCGTTGCAGCGCGCGCGTTTGCAATTCACGCCAGGAACACGGTATCGGCTGGGCACGCTTGCAGATCCAGCGCAAAGCTTGCTTGCCCTGCGTTCAGGGCATTTGCGGCAAGAGCTACGCGCCTTGGTTATCGATGAATTGTTTGTGCGCTTTGGCTTGGGCGTTCATCTCCGCGCGGATCAACACGCGGGGCGTCAATTGCGCGTCCTCGACAAGCTAGAACAGTTTTTGCCTCATATGGTCACCAAGCCTGTGCCTGGCCATTTTACATTTCAAGGCCGACGCGCTGTAGGTCTTTGAGTCAAAGCGTATCGCCGCGCCGGTGATGGCCGTTGCCATCAAACACAACAGAGCCTTGCGCATCGGATCGGTAGGATCCTTCACTCCCGTAGGAAAAATCGATCACGAAACTGTCGTCGACAGGAGCTATCGACACCGAAGCGATTCTAGCAATCACAGCCAAAGCACGTTCCCGTTCCCCTTCAGGCAAGCGGCTGTCATCGTCGTCGCCAACTTTGGTGATATCACAAGAGTCGCTGCTGCACGTATCACTCAACAAGAAACCCTCGACGCGGGAACTGTCGTTTAAATCATCGGCAATGGCCAAACCGAAGACTCGCAATTCTTCATTGAACGCTAAGGCGGGACGATCGCCACCTTCAATGCAGGCAGGGGCCATCTCGCGGTTGCATTCTCGTTGCTTGTGTTTCCATGAACGCCGAGAAGGAATTGAAAGCATGCGATCGGCTGGGCTCATCACACCCAATTCAATGTCTTCTTGGCTGCGCATGATCCCCCATGCCACCATCAATCGATCGGTCGTTCTCGCGTAGGCAACAGTTGCGTGAGAGACAAGACCGTGTCGATCTTTCGTCAACGGGCGCGAGGGCGAACTATGCGGAAAGTCGTGTGCTTGGGGATAGAGCCACGCGTGGTAAACGGCGGTCTGGGTATTGAACACGGCAAACACCGCTTGCTTTGAATCCACCCAAACCGCTTGCGGTCCGTCAAACGAAGATGGCGAAAATTGCTCGTCATCACCGCGGTCACGCTGCGGGGCCGCCACCACAATGCTAAAGAACATGGAGGATTTTAAAGAAGGGTCAACCACAAGCGCGCGAATCTCGTTTTGACCTTGTGCTTTCGCGCTGACGTAAACCACGATGAACTGCCCCGTGGTTGGAGCGAAGACCACAACCGGTGCGTTTTTCGGATCTGCCCCTGTCGTTAGCTGCATCGGTTCGCGGCCATGGGCGTAAGCATCACGTGAGCCGAAATAGATTTGTGAAACACCCGCAGGGTCTGGCGCAGCCCAGGCATCGAAGAGACCTTGTCGCTGCGAAGATGCGGAAGGCTCCATCACCTGGCCGGGATCACAAGCCGATCCCAACCCGGCAAAAAGCACGAGGGCCATGACTGTTATCTTAAGCGCTAGGTTCGTGGAGGTAACAAGGTGTGACATGGCGTTGGGTTGACTCGCCTACTGTTCACAGCACCCTCCGTGCCAGCGTCCATCCAAGACAAGAAATCTAGCAATTTCAATATGTTGTCAGCATGTTGACGGTGCCAAGGGAACCAAGGTGACAGTTAGTCCCTACATGTGGGACTAACTGTGCCGATCGATGGGAACGATTCGCGTCCTTTGCGTTTTTCTTGTCTGCTGTGTCTATGGGGCAACATGCAACGCTCTTACCCTAAGGACACAGCAACCATGACCAATTCAAAGTTCCGCTTTTATGCAATTGTTGTGATTCTTGGTGCAACTGCTTTTGTGGGCTGCAGCGACGACAAAAGCACCTCGCCGGAGAGTGGTGACGGTGGCATTGATGCAGGGTCGCTAGGTTCGGGTTCAGACGCAGGTTCGGTGATCAAAGGCGGCGGTGGCCAAACGATGACGCCCGCAACGGTTGATTGTGACCAAGTGGCCAAAACCTTCTGTGGCGCAATCAACAAGTGCGTTTCGTTGTTCGTTAAGCAAGCCTGGGGTGACGTAGCCACGTGCGAGACGCGCGTGAAACTTTCTTGCACCGATGAGGTTGCAGCTCCGGATTCTGGATATTCACCAAGCGCGGTTGCCGGTTGTATCGCTACTGTCCAAGGGGCTTCATGCACGGCACTCTTGGACAACACTGTTGTAGGTTGTCAGTTGCCAGGCACGCGCGCTGATGGGTTGGCGTGCGGATTTGGTTCGCAATGCAAAAGTGGGTTCTGTCGCAAAGCAGGGACCTGCGGCGTATGCGGAGCAAGGCCGGCGGCAGGCGATGCGTGCAATGAAAATGGTGATTGTGTGACAGGGCTTGTTTGCAACGGTGACAACGGAAAGAAACGATGTGTGGCGCCCGTTGCTGCGGGGCAAACGTGCAGCGCCACACAGCCTTGTGTTAGCGGTCAATCGTGCAAGGTGGGCACCTGTACCGCGCTTGCAGGCGCGGGCCAACAATGTTGGGGTGAAGGTTCATGCGACATTGCGCAATCTTTGTTCTGCAACACGGGACCTAAGCTTTGTCAGATCGCAAAGATGGCAGCTCCCGGTGAAGCGTGCGGGTTTGTTGACGGCAACTTGTATCTTTGCACCGCAGGCGGCGAATGCCGAGGCACATCCGTGTTGAACCCACGAGGTGTTTGTTCAAGCACGGCAGCCGATGGAGTTGCATGTGGTGGCGCACAAGCGCTCTCGTGCTTTGGACCTGCAACTTGCGAGCAAGGTTCGTGCAAGCTGCCAAACGCCGCTGCTTGTAAGTGATGTCACAAAACTGACCAACGCCAAAGACTCCGTCAAAACGGTTAGCAAGAACGAAGTCGCCCTTTTGACTGCGATACGTGGCCGATCCCTGGCCGCGTACCTCCCGGGCATGGTAAAGGGAGCCAGGTAAACGAATCGTATGGCGATTAACTGGTATCCCGGACACATGGCCACCGCCCGCAAGGCGGCGGCCGAGACCATGCGCAAGATTGATCTTGTGATTGAGGTGCTGGACGCGCGCGTGCCGTACTCCAGTTGCAACCCGATGTTTGAGGCTTTGCGGCGCCAAGGGCAACGTCCCGCGCTGAAGTTGCTGAACAAAGCCGATTCTGCCGATCCAGAACACACGCGGATTTGGTTGCAGCATTACAACGCCCAGCCCGATGTAAAAGCCGTTTCTCTGTGCGCCAAAAAGCCCAGCGAGGTAAAGCGCATCCCCCAGCTGTGCCTAGCCATGCTGCCTGATCGAGGCACGGCATTGAAGCCATTGCGATTGATGATCTTGGGCATTCCGAACGTTGGCAAATCAACGTTGATGAACGCCTTGTTGAACCGTCACGTGGCGAACGTGGGTGATGAACCTGCCATCACCAAGAACCAGATGTTCCACGAACTTAGCCCCGGCATGAATTTGATGGACACGCCCGGCATGTTGTGGCCCGGTATGACCCAGTACGTTTCCTACAAACTGGCCGCGACCCACAGCATTGGCCGCGCCGCCTATGAAGACGAAGACGTGGCCGTGCATTTGGCGACCTATTTGGTGAAGCACTACCCCGCTTTGTTGGAAAAGCGATATGGCGCATTGCCGGAAAACTGCGATGGCCACGGCCTGCTTGAACACATTGCCAAAGTGCGCTGCTTGGCGAAGAAAGCTGGCGGCTTAGACATTGCCCGCGCTTCGATGAACTTGATCAACGAATTCCGCAGCGATACCCTAGGGCGAATCTCCTTGGAAACGGTTGAGCAGCTCACAACATCGGGCACGCTCACGGAAACTCGTAGCGTTGCAACGCCGACATGACCGATTCTTCGTTTTCACCTCAGTTCTGGTCGCTTGGCCTTTGTGATGAGCTGCTGCGGGCCACAGAAGAACTTGGCTACACCGAACCCACGGCCGTTCAAGTGCAAGCGATTCCGGCCGCCTTGCGTGGCGAAGATCTGTGGGCCTCGGCCAAAACCGGTTCTGGGAAAACAGCCGCGTTTGCCTTGCCGCTGTTGCAAGGTCTGACAGCGCGTGGGCGTTCATCGCGACGCCCTATTCCGACGTACGGATTGGTGCTGGTGCCCACGCGCGAACTGGCGCTGCAAGCCGCTGATGCCATCGCGGCGCTGGGCGTTTACCTGCCTTCGCAACCTAAAACAAACGTAGCGGTGGGGGGGCTTTCGATCAACCCGCAAATGCTGGCCTTGCGTGGTGGAACCGATCTGATCGTGGCCACGCCCGGTCGATTGCTTGATCTTATCGACAACAACGCGCTTTCGCTTTTTGATCTCAAAGTGTTGGTGTTGGACGAAGCCGATCGATTGCTTTCTCTTGGCTTCGCCGATGAGCTTGCTCGTGTCATGGCGCTGGTTCCAGCGCAGTGCCAAAAACTCCTGTTTTCAGCCACTTTTCCGCCTGCTGTGCGAACGCTGGCCGAGAAGTTTTTGCACCAACCCACTCAGATCAACATCGATTCTGGTGCCATGCCAGACACCAGCTCTATTGTCCAGCGCGTGATCGAAGTGGATTCCGACAAGCGCACCGTGCTGCTGCGCCATTTACTAAAAGAACAAACTTGGTCGCGGGTGTTGGTGTTCGTTGCCACTCAACACGCCGCAGATCATGTGACCATGAAGTTGAAACGTGCGGGCATTTCTGCCGACGCCTTACACGGCGAGTTAAGCCAAACGAAACGGACGCAGGTCTTAGACGATTTCAAGGCCCGCCAGTTGAAAGTGTTGGTGGCCACCGATCTGGCGGCGCGTGGCATTGACATTGACGATCTCGCAGCGGTGGTGAATTACGATCTACCCCGATCACCCGCGGACTATCTTCACCGCATTGGACGCACTGGCCGTGCGGGCGCAAGCGGCGTTGCGATAAGCTTCATTGACGGCAGCACCGCGCCACACTTTGATCTTATCGAACGTCGGCACAGCCTTTCGCTCACGCGGGAAACGATCCCGGGGTTCGAGCAAACCGTGGTTGTCGCGCCACCGCAGAACCCTCACGGCGGCATCAAAGGCAAGCGCAAGAGCAAGAAAGACAAGCTTCGCGAAGCCGCCGCTGGTGGCAGCAACGATCCGCAAGACTAGGCTGAATTGCTCAGCGTTGCGGTCAATTCGATCGCCGTACCGCCTTCAGGCGAAGAATGAACGGCAAGCACACCCTTGATCAGCGCTGCACGTGCATGCATGCCCGTAAGGCCCATGCCACCCATCACGCGTTCATCCTGCAATGACTTGGAAGCCGGATCAAAACCCACGCCATTATCCTTAACGGTTAGAACAATGGTTTGCGGCTGTTGCAGATCAAGCGTCACCTGGACAAGCTGGGCATTCGCGTGTTTCACTGCATTGGTCATGGCCTCGCGCGCGATGTAGATCAACTGTGTTGCGACCAAGGAGGGCAAGCGTCGTTGTTCGCCCACTGTGGTGAACCGCAGTTCAATCTGCCCTGCGGCTGCGATGCGATTGCATCGTTGTTCCAACCCTCGCACCAAATCGCGGCTTTGCACATCACCGGCGCTCAGGCCCCAAATGGCGTTTCGCATATCGATCATGCCATCGACCACCAGCTCGGCCGCGCGGCTTAGATGTTGTTGGGCACGGGTTGCGTCTTTGGCCAGCCATAGACTTGCCGCATCTACGTGCATTTTTACGCCCGACAGATCTTGTTCTAGGCTGTCGTGAATGTCCTGGGCAATGCGCGAGCGATCCGAGAACAGCGCCGCTTGCAATTTCGCGCGACGAACTTCTCGCGAACGAAGCATGACAACCGCAGCTAGAACGAACGCAACCGCTACACAAAGAATGAACCACACTCGTCGATAAAATGGCGGCAGCAAGATCACGGTTCGCACGTCCTGAACATTCAGATCGGGGCGATCGAGCGAATACGCCTGAACCTCAAACTGGAAACTTCCCGCGCCAAGGCCTGAAAAAGAAACTTCGGTGTCGGTGCCGCGCTCTACAAACGCGGCGTTCCACCCCAATAAGCGCACGCGGTACCGCACGCGTGAAGCATCCCACAAAGCAGGCGCCGCATAGCGAAACATAGCGGTACCGTTGCCCACCGATGCGCTGGGAGTGTTACCGTGCAACGCCAGCCCGTTCACCTGCATTGCTTCCACATGCACAGACTTAGGCGGTGAACCCTGTACCAGACGCGAAGGATCAAACACAGTCGCACCTGTAACCATGGCGAACCAAAGTCGTCCTTGTTGGTCCTTGACGGCAGGGGGAGAGAAACCTCGGGTGGCTTCATTGCCGCGCAAACCGTCTTCTTTCAGATAGGGGATCGAATCAACTTTTGAGACCCATCCATCCATGAAAGCATCCGCCTGCGCCCGGGCGATTCGAAACACACCTCGCACAGAGCTCATCCACAACCAACCTAGATCGTCCTCAATCACCGCGTGAACGCGATCGTCCCACAATCCCTCTTTGGTTGTTAGACGACTTACGCGATCACCCTTGATGCGAAATAGTCCCGCGCCGCCTGTGCCTACCCAAGCGCTATGAGCGGCGTCAACGTGCAGCGAAAGCGCACTATGACCAGGCGCAACGCTATGAACTTTGATCTGCCCCCCTTGCATCCTCACGGCTGTTCCATCGGCTCGTACGGCCCATAAAGTACCATCCACATCTTCAACGACATCGTGCACTCGGGAGCCATCGCCCTTGAAGCCGCCCGGGATCACCTGCACCCAAGCGTCACCGTCCAAGCGGCCAACCCCGCCATCTGTCAAAGCAAGCCACAGCGTTCCCGTGGGGCCTAGTTGCAGGTTATGGACATGAAGGTCATCGGGGAAGTTCCGCAGCAACACAACGCTAAACAAGCCACTGGCGGGATCCAACTTCACCAGATTGCTGTTGATCCCCGAAGCCCATACAGTTTTCGGATCAAGAACGGCAACACTGCGCAGATCAATGTGTCGCAATCCATGACTTGCGGGGAAGTTCGTAGATGCGATGCCTTGCCATTGTGTAAGACCGTTGTTCTGCGCCATCCAAACGGATCCGTCCGTTGCCCCGTTAAGCGCAAAGGCTGAATCGGCCTCCATGCCTTCCGGATGACCCAAATTGCGAATGGCAGGCGACAAGGTCAAGCGAGCGATGCCTTGAGGGGTACCTACCCAAATGCCATTGCGATCCAACGTCACGTTAGTGACGTTCGGGTGAGGAATGCCCTCCCGCATGCTGCGCACAAGCAACTTACGACCATTTAGAAGATCGAATGCATACAAGCCACCGCTTCCTGAAATCCACACGACGCCGCGCAGTTCATCCACTCGAATCGACACGGAGAGACCGCCTCCTGTGGCGACCTTCAGAGGCAACTTGGCCCCGCTTGAATCGTAAGAGGTCACAGTGCCGACGTCACCTTCGGATGTGCCTACAAAAATCACATTTTGCGATGTGACGTCCATGGAATCCACGTGTTTGTTGGACACCTGTTGCGGCCTGCCCGCAGCATCCAAGCGCACAAGGCCGGTGGGTGTTGCGAACCACCATATTCCCTTGTGTTGCAGCGCAAGGGAGCTGCTCGAATTCAACAACAACGAAGGAGGCCCTACGCGGCTCCAGCTAAACGTCTGCGTCGCTGTGGAAATAACGGGATCGGGACCCACAATACCGACGACGTCAACCGCTGGCCCCAGCGACGGAATTCGGTGACTTGTGGCATCGAATCCATGCACTTCCAACACGCTGCCGTCTGCGCCACATCCCCAAACAGAGCCGTTGCTTGAACTGTGCAGTAAGCCCTTACAACTCTTTCGGACACACGCCCAAGACCGTCCATTGGCACGACATAGGCCATTGTCACCAACAACCCACAGGAAACCTTCACCGTCCAACGCCATCGTGCTGATGCCCAATTGGCGCTCGTCCACGGTGGTTTCCCCGAACGACAACGCATCACTAAAAACAGCGGCGTCAGCGTGCCCGCCAAGGCAATACGCCCATACGAGTAACGGCCCGAACAGCCACTGTAAACGATGCATATGCCTCTTTCGCTACGCCGCTTTGGCGGTGGCCTTCGCTGCGTTCACGAACTCTTGTAAGGTTTTACGGGCATCGCCGAACACCATCATGCAGTTCGGTTTGTAGAATAATTCATTTTCGATTCCGGCGAAACCAGGCGCCATCGAACGCTTGAGCACCAAAACGGTGCGCGCAGATTCAACGTCCAACACGGGCATTCCGTAGAT
>Ga0105048_10009986_pt1 | contig 15050 bp, 10 predicted proteins | sample MAT05_FD_78382 | JGI IMG/M metagenome (GOLD analysis project Ga0105048, IMG submission 78382) | Freshwater microbial communities from Lake Fryxell liftoff mats and glacier meltwater in Antarctica - MAT-05 | ecosystem: Environmental > Aquatic > Freshwater > Ice > Liftoff microbial mat | place... | reverse complement strand
CCTAATTCATCTCTCATAATTTCACGCACCACTTTTCCGGTAACAGTCATGATTTGGATTTTGAATTCAGTAGGAACTTCGGATCCGGTAAGCATGAATACAAATCGCGTTGAAGTACTAAAAGGATTTGGATAATTGATCACTTCAGTGATCGTACTTCGGTTGATGACTTCAAATTGAATTTTGTAATCATTCACTCCACTTAAGTTTCCGGTTTCATCTTTCGCTTCAACATTAAGTTCATAAATTCCATCTTCACTTAAATAAGGATGGAAATCAATTCTAAAACTGTTATTCGGAAGTAGAGCAGGCGACCATCCTAACAACTCACCACTGCTATTTGATCCGGGTGCGGGTTCAAAGCGCAAATATTGCAATTGTCCTGTGGGCGATCGTAATGAAATTCTAAAATTGGAAGTATCATTTAAAGCAAGATAGCGATTCTCATCTTTCAATTTAATTAATATCTCAGGCTTAGAAGAAATGATATCTCCATTCAAAATATGCATTCCATCAAAGGTTACATCCAACAAAGGATTTGTTATATCAGGATTTACCGTAAACTTTAAACTGGTAATATTATTGAAATGATATTGCTCCGGTTGATCATTGTTGGGATTGGCTTCAATCCACAAGCTATTGTTTCCTCTAAAATTTATACTGCTAAAACTAATGTTACACATGATGGTATCGCCGGCGGGCAAATCACGGTGAAGCCTTACCGAAGATATATTACGTCGAATATTATTTGCATCGTAAACAAAATAATTCACTAGCAAAGTATCCATTTTCTGACTACTGATGTTTTCAAAAGCCATGCTCAAACTAATCGTTTCCCCTTCCTGAACGGAATCGTTGAAGAAAGAATAATAATTGGTATTGAGCGATCCTTCCGGTACTGGCTCAAAATACACTTGCCATTTTTCGACCTGTGGTGGTGTACGATTTGTCAAGTCTTGAGTATAAGCTTTCAAACGAAGATTTGGAAACGTAGCAGCAGAGATCATGCTTAAATTAATCGGTGTTGTTGTGGTTACGATGGAATCCATCAACAATACTTCTTGCCCTGTAGTTGCAATTCCAAATACCTGTAAACTGATGCTATCGGGCGAAATTCCACTTTCCAGATGCGTATAATTCCAATGTAATTCGTTCCATGCAGTGGCAGGACCAATGACTGAAGAAGTTTTAAACCCTTTGTCCCAATCACGTGTTAGCAAATAATCTATTCTTAATAAACTATCGGGGTACAATCCCTTTTTAAAGATGACAGAAGAAGGATCTCCTTTTTTCATGAACATCATAAATTTTTCTCCTGTCATTAAACTTGAAAACTGTGGCACACCAATAGCTGCATAAGCCGACTTTAACAAATTAAATGTATCGAATGGCGCAGAGAATGTCGTCCAACTCAAGAGGTAATTACCTGTAGGTACTACATTTTGAATAAAATTAATTAAACTATCAGTACCTGCTTGACTTCCTACATTAAACAAGAAATATTTATCGGGTCTGGTGCGAAAACCACAACCTGCATTCGTAGAACAAGAATAATAATTATAATTTCCGTGATAACGAATACAAGAATCGGCTAACCATGGCATTTCAAAATTGATAGAGTCAAGAACAGCAACAGCAATTTGCGTAGTTCCAAAACAACCACCATAATCCATATTCACTCCATTAATTTCATAACTCGGACGATTCAATTCATGTGTCATCAACAAAGAATAATTCGATGAAATAAATTTAGTTTGCCGAGCCGAATCTACCCAAAGCATGTTGGCCAAACTACTTTCTTTAAACTGATAATAGTGCGCTTGCGACCAACCTGTTTTTCCTTGTTTGTACAAAAAAGAACTTACCTTCCATTGAAACTTTGAGGAAACCGAAGTGTCAGGATTCATAATGGAATCATTTGCTACACGCCAATAATATGCGATGTTTGAATCGAGAGCTTGAGGAATGGGCCAAGAAATAATTCCGAATGCATTGTTGGCTACTCCTGAAATTTTGTTCGGGCTATTAAAGAAAAAAGAAGTGTCTACTTCAAACCGATAGGTTTTTGCAGGTGCAAAAAGATCAGCAGTAGTGGCTTTTAAGGTTATGTTTGCATTGGGAACAATAGCATACTCCTGCGGAAAAACAGGGTTGATATCCGTTGAATTAATTTGCAATTGAGATCTACCGACATTGTTTCCTACATTATCAATTTCATCCACTTCATTGTACACATCCAAAGTAATTTCAAATAAATTTAAGCCGGCACCATCTTTAAAATCGACAGGCAATGATAAACTGAGTGTGTCTTGGTATGTAATATAGGGCACTTCAACAATGGTATCACGCTTATTTCCTTTAGGCATGGTTCTGGAAATTAAAACATGAAAAGTTTCTGATGTATTTTTGCCGAGATTAGCAACTGCATACTTCACTACAAAACTGTCCATTTCAGTAGTAACTATAGAAGGCTCATAAAAGATATTTGCATTTTTTATTTCATAATCCGGCTTTTCAAATATATTAAATTTTATTGCAGGATCACCGTGCAAGGTCATGTTCATACAAACGCTCTTGATATCAAAATTTGTAGAATCGAAAATATCAGCAACCGTTTTTTTCATGACCTCGCCAACTGTAAATCCATACTGGTCACGAAACCCTACTTCATGAAATCTCAGAGAATACATGTCCAGCGGATCAATCAATCCCTTATCAGGGACTGCTATAAAGGCAATAGAACCTTTATCAGGTGTAAGTACAAATCGTTCATTTAATAACCTGCTTGTAGTATGAATATCTCCAACGAAACATGACTGCGCCAAGACGACCGGGTAACGATCTTTGTTATTATAGTTTTCCGGATCATCGGTGGATATATCGAAAGATGTTCCGGCAGCGTGTCCGTAAAAAGTCATCATGCTACATCCGGTATCAATCAATTGTTGAATATATTGACCCAAGTTAATTTGAATAGGCGCCGTCGAACTTTTTAAAATCGTTGTTACTTTTCCACCGAACAATGTGTCTTCAACAATTTGTTTATAGACATTCAACTTACTCGACAAAAGATTTTGCTCATTCAAATCGGTACCTCCACCAAAATGCAAAACATTTTTCATCCATGCCTCTGGAGGCAATGACTGTTGTAATTCATACGAAATAATTTTATCGAGATAAGCTGTTACATCTGCATTATTCTGTGCAGAAACACGGCCGGTGGCGAGTTCCGGAATAAAAGAATTTGAATTCAAATGTGAGGTGTACATTAGATCAGATGCCGGTTCACCATAGGTCGGAATTAAATTCATGGCATAAGCAGATCCTGATCTTGCATTTTGGGAAAGCACAGACTTAGCCAATAAAAATAAATACTTAGGTGCAATGGCATTGTTGTCGATCAACTGATCACAAAAATTACGAATTGAAAGTGTATGTTTTTTAATTCCCCAAGAGTATTGGTCATACAATTCATCTACATCACATAACAAAACTTCATATCCTTTTAGCGTACGATAAGCTGCATAAGAGGTAGCACCTGTCCAAATTGTTTTGTTAGAAATCAAAAGAAAATCGGAAGTAGCTCCTGTCATTTTGAAATTATTGAATCTTGCATATTTGCTCGGATCCGTATCTGCATTCACCGATTTCATGGTCGCGTTGCCTGTAAAATTAAATACCTGAGAATTGTCGACTAAAAAACATTTTTGTTCTTGACCATTCATTGGCACCAATCCTTTGTACAATCCCCCGACTTGAGAAGGAATTAAAAGTTTGACCGTATCTCCAAGCAGCACATACATTCTCGGAGCTGTAGCAGTCAAATTTGATAATTCAAATAAAGCTTTTGTAGAAGTACTATTGATGAATAATTGCTTCGGCAAAACTTCTCCATTAAAATCAAAGCCTCGTGCGTAACGCAACTTCGCATACCCGATTTGCATATAGTTTTGATTGCCTGCAAAAGTGGGGTCATTCAAGGGCATGAATTGAAATGTATAATTCCCTGACGAAGGCAAGTTCGTTATAGAAATTTGATGATTGACGAGCTCGTACGCATAAAATAAAGTATCGATTAAAATGGATCCGGCACTTTTCAATTGATACGGATGTGCATTGGCGTTAGCACCCATAATATTCGCTTCTATAGTAGGAAGCGGACCAAATGCAACTGCTTTAGCAATCGTATAATTAATATCGAAAGGCGCTTGTTTGCTAATTCGATTCGACAGAAATCCTTCTCCTTCAGTAAAAGAGTTATCAGCAATTTCATTACCATCTCGCCACCCTACGTTATACTCGCTGCCATACACTTTTACATTTTCGGAAATAAAATAAGTTTCCGGTGTGTAAGCTCCGAAATTATTATCATTCAATACCGGCATCCTCCGGTTATTGGTTGAGAAGGGAGAATAAGTTAAGAAATAAGAAGCCGTATCGTTGTAAATACTAAAATGAGGGTTGGGTTGATCGGAAGCATTCGTATAAAGTTTCCGATCGTATTCGCCATCGTTGCCTTTCCCGTAAAATTCAACATAATCTCCCGGACCAAAAACATTATCTGCATTTACATCTTCCACACGAATGAATTGTTCTTTTCCTTTGTTGTATAGTTGATAACGGTCGGGGCTAAACCAAGAAGTTACGGGAACGCCGTTGTTTTGCATATCGGAATAACTAACTCGATATACGCCTTCTTGCCAAACGCCGATACGGAAATATTGCTGTGTAGATAAAGCTTGCCCGTTTGTAAATGCGATCCATTCATTTCCATAGGGCTGAGCTACGGAAATACCATGTGCAATTAGTATTAAGGCGACGAGTGAATAAAATTGTTTCATGCAAGAATTATTTTTTACCTGATGTAGAAGTTTCCTTTCTCACGATATTCAATCTCAATGAAAACACATTCGAGTACAGGGACTCAGAAGTATTTCCAATATTCGTTAATGCGTAATCGATAGTAACATTTTTCAAACGCAATCCAATTCCAATGTTCGGTTGTGCTGTTGTAGATGTACTAGCGTCAATATTTTTGATGGTTTGTATATTTCCCAATCCCGCTCTTAAGAAGATGAAATCATCGTAGCCAAACTCTACACCTACTTTGGGATCAATGCTCATCACATTTGTTTTTACAGGGACATTTCGTTTCCCGTCGAAGGTGATGTCCAAATCAAGCGCAGGTTGAACGGTAATTTTTTTGACAATATTTGTTTTGAAAGCTGATCCTAAAATCAAACGTGGTAAAGTCACTTCTAAACCGTTTTCAGGAATTTCATTTCCGGTTTGATTGAACACAGTTTCTAAACTTGTTGTGTTGTATGACCATGCATTGAAAGTAGATGTGATGTCTTTTCCAACCGCAGCGAAAGTCCATTTTCCCCTATCGTATTGCGCACCGGCATCGAGACCAAAGCCCCATGCCTTGGCAAAATCGCCCACTTTACGATGAACGACTTTTGCATTTCCACCTAAACTTAATCCGGCGATTTTTGTTTTTTGAGCATAAGAAAACAAGAATGCATAATCAGCAGAAGAAAAAGATTTCAAGCGATCGTAATCAATGTTTCCATCTTTATCGATGAGATCGGTAGAGTCGATAATATCATCCACAGCAAAACGAATAATAGAAACGCCAATGGTTCTAGTTGCATCGATAGGTGCTGCAAACGAACCGTAATCGTATTTGGCAATACCCGCAAAATATTCACTATGCATCAGGGCGATTTGCAAATTGCCTTTCACCTTCGTTAAACCGGCGGGATTCCAGTATCCTGCGGTGGCATCGTTCACTAATGCCGACATAGCGCCACTCAATCCGAGTCCGCGCGCGCCGACACCAATGGCTAAAAACTCATTGCTGTATTTGGGTGTTTGTGCTGCTAAAAAGGAGCTGAAGAGTCCGGCAATCGCAGTTAAATAAATTTTGGTTTTTTGCATGATGTTAGGTTGTGGCTTCCAAACGTTTTTCAGACACAAAAATTATGTCTTGAATGTTGTACGAAGGCTTTGGTCTGAAGGTTTTGAAAATCAAAAGTAAGCAGGTTTCATAGCGAAATACCTATAGATCATGTAAAATATTAACATTCACGAATCAAAAAACCTAATTCTGGAGATTTAAGAATTTGCACTCAAAACAAGGTATAAAAGGGATATCTCCTATCTTCGTGGCGATGCGTCACCTCCCCAATCTCATGACTTTAGCCAATTTATTTTGTGGATGTTTGGCCATCACTTCCATTTTCAACGGAGAATTAACCATGGCTAGCAATTTCATTTTAATAGCTGCTTTGCTTGATTTTGGAGATGGGTTTGTAGCTCGTAAATTCAATGCTTTTTCCGAATTAGGAAAGCAATTGGATTCACTGGCGGATATGGTCAGTTTTGGGCTGGTTCCGGGACTAATGTTATATACTTTGTACATCATCGGCTTGCCCAAATTCAATATGCAAAGCGAATGGATGCTGATGGGACAATATTTTATGTTCATTGTTACCATTTTCTCCTGTTTGCGATTGGCCATCTTCAACATCGATACCCGTCAAAGCAATTATTTCATCGGTTTGCCCACACCAGGCAACACATTGATGATCATTTCATTTCCTTATATTTTGAGCGGAGATGTGCTGGGCTTGGGAACCATGATCAACCACCCCTATTTCTTAATCGTTTTTGCAGCTATATCGGCTTATTTGTTGGTGGCTGAAATCCCCTTATTTGCATTAAAGTTCAAATCTTTTTCCTGGGAATTAAATAAAGGACCTTATTTATTACTGATCGTGAGCGCATTAGCAATTTTATTTTTACAAGTTGCAGCAGCACCGGTCATCATTCTTTTCTACGTAATTTTGTCACTTATTTTCCCACCATCAAAAACAACAACATGAAATTCAACGCACATATCAACGTCATGCCCCAAAAGGCATTGCTTGACCCACAAGGACGCGCCGTTACGGGCAGCATGAAAAATTTAGATCTTTCACAAATCGAGAATGTTCGCATTGGCAAACACATCACTTTAGAAATCGAAGCCAAAACGAAGGAAGAAGCGATACAGAATGTAGAATTAGCCTGCAAGAAATTATTGGCGAATCCGATCATGGAAAATTTTGAATTCACCGTTGAGCCTGCTTAATTATTTTGATGAAATCTATCTTCCTAAGTATTTTTTCTCTCTTTCTTTTTTGTTCGCTGCAAGCGCAAACAGAAAATGAAAAATCGATTGAAGAGATTCTTACCTTCAGGAGAGGGCTAGATACCGACTATCAGGATCCGAAAGAATCGCCACTAGGTGCAGAAAATATTGCTTCATTTGCCGGCCATCAATATTTTCCGATTGATTTAGGACTACGTGTTTGGGCGAAAGTTGAAAAACTAACGAATCAAAAATCATTCATCATGCCAACCAGCGGTCCGAAAAAACCTGAGTACCGCAAGTTTTTAAAATTGACATTTAGTATTGACGATAGCAGCTATGTTTTGTTCGCTTACCAAAATGTTTCGCTCGTACAAAAAGAAGAATACAAAGATTTTTTATTCCTTCCTTTCACCGACAAAACAAACGGATTTGAAAGTTACGGAGGTGGACGATACATCGATCTTCGTATACCCGCAAGCGATAGTTTGCTTTTAGATTTTAACCAATGTTATAATCCTTATTGTGCTTACACATCGGGTTATTCTTGTCCGATTCCGCCCAAGGAAAATGCATTGCCCATTAAAATTGAAACCGGCATTTTAGCTCCGGAAAAGCGTTAAGTTTTTTTGTGGAGATGGTATTAATAAAATCATATTAATACAACAATAGAATTAGCCGAAATAAATACTCGTCAATTTTCTTTCGAAATGAAGGATTAATTAATTAGTTTTTTATCACGAACATTAAAAAAAATTATTCTCAATAAATTAACAATCCCTATTACCAAAATTCATTTTCTCGCAAAGGCTGATAGCTATTGGCCGTAAACCTGAAGGAATTTGTAAGTTAATGCAGCGAAATTTTAATTTATTGTATACAAATCCTACAGGTAACGGTGCGAAGTTCGCCAAGGTTTTTCAGCAAGAAAATATTAGATTTTAACAATAAAAAATCATTGCGAAAAAGCCTGCAGGTTCCGATGCAAAAACCAAGTGCTAGCCTCCATGAAACTCCATGTCTCTGTGGCAAAAAAATTAATTTCTATTAAATAGTCAAACTCTATTTTACGATATTGCGGGTGCGACTACTTTCACAGCAAAAAAATTACCTCAACTCAAAATTCTTTCCTAAATACACTCGACGAACGGTTTCATCATCGGCGAGATCTTGTGCGGTACCTTCCTTCAGAATTTTTCCTTCGAACAATAAATAGGCGCGATCGGTGATGGTTAAAGTTTCGTGTACGTTGTGATCGGTGATGAGGATGCCGATGTTTTTCGCTTTCAACCTGTGTATGATGTCTTGAATATCTTCTACTGCGATGGGATCAACGCCTGCGAAAGGTTCGTCTAACAAAATAAACTTCGGGCTCACCGCCAAACACCGCGCGATTTCGGTACGCCGACGTTCACCGCCCGATAAAACATCACCATGACTCTTTCTTATTTTCTGAAGACCAAATTCATTGAGTAACTCTTCTACTTTATCGCGCTGTTCTTCTTTAGAAAGCTTGGTCATTTCAAGCACTGCTTTGATGTTATCCTCCACCGATAATTTTCGAAATACCGATGCTTCCTGCGCCAAATAACCCACACCCATTTGTGCGCGTTTGTACATCGGCTCAGAGGTAATCTCCAAATCATCTAAAAAAATCTGACCTTCATTCGGTTTAATCAACCCCACAGTCATATAAAAAGTAGTGGTTTTCCCGGCGCCATTCGGACCCAATAATCCCACAATCTCACCCTGCTCTACCTGAATAGACACATGATCAACAACGGTTCTACGTTTGTATCGCTTAACAAGGTTAACGCTTCGAAGAATGGACATGGGACGAAATTAGTGATTTAGATTGGAGTATGGAGTATGGAGTTTGGAGTTTGGAGTATGGAGTATGGAGTATGGAGTTTGGAGTTTGGAGTTTGGAGATTGGAGTTTGGAGTTTGGAGTATGGAGTTTGGAGTATGGAGTATGGAGTATGGAGTTTGGAGTTTGGAGTTTGGAGTTTGGAGTTTGGAGATTGGAGTATGGAGTTTGGAGTTTTTTGAGGGAGATTTTTTTTAATTGGCAGATTGGTGTATTGGTGTATTTCTCTTCGCTTTTCATACATCAGCGAAAATCCGCTTAATCAGTAAAAGCAGCGGGCAAGTGCGGCTTGAAGCTCCCTTTAGAAAGTCAACTGAAAGGATGCCCGGATTCCAAACTTGGAAATATCGGGATTATCCAAATAACTGAGACGCCAAAGGAAATCGACGCGGAGGATACGCAAAATATTTTCAACGCCAAGACCGGCTTCTACGTAGGGCTTTTTGTTGAGTGAATAGAATAAAGACTTATCGGTTTGTATGTTGAGGTTGGAGTTTGATAATTCACCCCATACCGCCTTTACTTGTGCTACTTCACGCCATTTCAATTTGCGTAACAATGGAATTTTATCGAGGAAGAATCCATCGAAATGATGCGTGGCGTATCCGCTTAAATAATAATCGCTAACGAATTCAAAAAAGTTCATCATGTTTAATGCAGCGTAATCGTAAAAATAAGTTTCATTGCCGGGATGAATTTCTAAGAGCGGATACGGAACTTTTCCCCAGGTTCTTCCTGCACTCAACACCCAATAAGTATAACCAAATGGATTTAATTTTAAGCGATCATCCACACGAATGGATAGTTTATGATAATCAAAATCGCCCTCTAAAAATCCTTTGATTCCTTTGGTGTAATTAATTTGAATGGTGGGATATTCACTTCCCAAACTAATGCGATCAACTTTACCCGCAACAAATTTTTCTCGGTATGCAAAGCGCATAAACACACTTAGCTGGGTGGTCTGAAAAGAATTCTGAACATAGGTTTTTTCATCGTTGGTGTAATAACTAATGTCCAAAGACCCCAATGGACGAAATTCATTATGCGTTAAAGTAATTTTATTGCTGAGTCCGGGAAACCACTCAATGTCGTACCAAATTTTTTGAAGTCGGGAAGTATTTAATTTCGTTGCCGGATTTCGTCTGAATAAAGAAGAAAGAATATTATCATCCTGAAAAGCATTATCACTTTGTCCCAACTGTTCTACATCAAATCGATATTGTGCTCCTACAAATTGCCTTGGCTGCGATGATATTTTAAACTTCGCAGAACCCATGTATTTAAAACGCTCGTCTTTTAATCCGTAGGCTAAATAACCTTCTAACTGAATTTTTGTACTGAGATCATCACTGGTTCTCATCCCTACTCGAAAACGATTTCCTTCGATGGGATTGTAACTATACACGGTGTAATACGGCCCCAATTCAATCAATCCGATGTCTTTAAATCCAGTGAAGAAAAGCGTGACAAGTTCCACGTATGTTTTGAATGCAGGTAAAGTTTTAATTGTATCTACCATGTGATAGATTTTTTGCTCACGTTCGGCTAAGGAATCATGCCTAGCACCGTTCCAGAAATCGGCTGTCTTTTTTAAGGCATCATCATTCACTCGAATTATTTCTGTGCCATTAAAAATCTCTGCAGGAATTTCATGATTGATGATGATGTCTTTATAGGTTGTTGATTTTCTACCAATGAAACTCATGCCTTCTTGTCGGGCAGCGAAATCGAGCACCAACACATCACGACTCAACATCCAGGCAGAATCCTGCACATAGTTGTACTCTTGCACAATCGCCATATCCTCCACCCAATTTATATTCGCATCGTGTGCAATACGCATAGATATTTTTTTAATCGCGAAGGTGGTATCATGCACCCAAAACTCACCACTGAATGTCAGCTCTTGCGGACGACGTGGCTTGAATTTCATCTTATAACACCATTGATTTCCAAGATACATTGAATCCAATAAATAATAGCGGTAATACACCAAGCCTAAATCGGAGGCCGGACTAATAAATCCTTTTCCAAAAAGCTCAATGAAGTTATCATAGAGGTTCACACGCTGGTACATGTCTCCCAAAAATTGAGTTACCGAAGCATTTTCTAAGCCGGAAACTTTACTGGCTTTAATAACTTCCTGTTTGCTTGAAGGTTTGCTTCTGTAATAAATATCTGACAAAGTTTCGGAGATAAAAAAAGGAAGAAAAGGTTTGCTGTTGGTTTCACTGCTATCGATATTATCCCAAACAAAAGCGAAAGGCTTCAGCAATTTATTCTTCTTCATCTTTTCACTGATGTTCGTCAAATCAAACTCCAGTTTGTTATACACTTCGTACTGATAAGAATCTAAATTTGAATGATTGTTTTCAGGTTTGTGTTTGATGATTTCTCTGAATAAAATATTAGCAGGGTTCTCTCCTGCTTTAATCACCACTTCCTGCAACTCCACTTTACTTGCCTTCATCACCATGTTGATTGTCTGCACTTGCCCTTTCTTCACACGCATCTTCACAGGAAGATAACCCACCAGCGTCACAAAAATTGAATCCCCGGGAGCATCGGTCGCTAGAAAATAATTACCATCCATATCCGTATTAGCACCGATGGTAGTTCCTTTAAAAACAACTGTGGCAAAAGGAATAGGTTCGTTCGTTAACTGATCCGTTACTTTACCTCTGATTTGGGTTTGTTGCGCAAGCGAGGGCGAAACAAAAAGGAAAACAAATAAAATTGCAAGGTAACAATATTTCATAACTGCAAATTTAATTCCTTTATTTAAAATTTTAAACGTTATTTCTCAGACAATGTTCCTAATTCTTCCCAATATTCGAGGGCACGGCGGGTATGTGGAATCACAATACTTCCTCCGACTAAATTTGCAATAGAGAAGATTTCAAACAACTCATCCGTACTTACATTTTGCTCCTTGCATTTGCCCAAATGATAACGAATACAATCATCACAACGTAAAACCATCGAAGATATTAGTCCCAGCATCTCCTTAGTTTTCATATCCAAAGCACCTGCCTGATAGGTAGAAGCATCCAGCGCCCAAAACCTCTTCATATTGAGATTTCCTTGAGCTAGGATTTTCTCATTCATCATTTCACGATACTCATTAAAGTCTTTTACAAATGCCATAGATTTATGCTTTTCCTTTTATTTTAAAATCGACGATTGTTCATTTTTAGGCTGCTAATGCTTTTCTCTTTTTAAGCGCCACAGCTTTCGATACATAAATACTTATTTCATAGAGTATGAACAATGGAACTGCGACCATCAATTGACTCGTCACATCCGGAGAAGGAGTAATTAATGCTGCAATAATTAAATTCACAACCATTGCATGTTTGCGATGCTTCCGCATAAATTCCGGAGTCAAAATTCCCAATTTGCTAAGAAAATAAACCACCATTGGTAATTCAAAAATTAGTCCTGTAGACATTGACAAAACGGTCACGGTATTAATATAGGAATCCATGCTAATTGAATTCGCAATCTCTTCACTCACTTTATAATTGCCTAGGAAATTAATTGAAAGAGGCGTAATAATATAATAGCCGAACATCACCCCCAGCATAAACAATAGTGAAGTAAAAAACACCACACCTTGCGATACTTTAATCTCCGTTTCAGAAAGTGCAGGCTTTATAAAACGCCACAGTTCCCATACCAAATAAGGAAAACCGATGATGAATCCGGTCATGAAAGCGATCCACATATGCGTAGTAAACTGACCACTTATATTCAGATTAATCACAGTAAAATCCACTTTATCCAAACACATATCCAAATTGTACTTCGTACTCAAATCGCACATCATCCGATACGTGAAAAAATCAGAATTTTTAGGTGCCATGATGATGCCATCAAAAATAAATTCCTTATTCATGAACGCCACAATGGCAATAGCTACAATAAAAATGGCGGAACGTACAATATGCCAGCGCAAAGCCTCGATGTGATCGAGGAATGACATTTCTTGACTTCCAACATTTTTCAATCTAGGCATGCTTGGCTTTTTAAGACTGCAATATTAGTGGAATTTGGGGAGTTAGAGGTAAATTATGAAACAGAATGACCTTATAAAAAGATCATTTATCCAAAAAAACAGAAATTATTAACTAGTAAATCCGCAATTTATTTGACTTTCAATTTCAGTCTGGAAATTACATCACCAAGAGGCGTACAAAAACCAAGGCCTTCCACTCTTGTTCCAGAAATTTTTGAATTTACAATGCCAATAAAAGCTCCAGAAGCTTGCACTAATGGGCCTCCACTATTTCCAGGACTTACACTCACATCCGTCTGAATCAAAGTTAATCCATCACTACCTTTACGTATGCCCGAAATAATTCCTTTTGAAACGGTTTGATTCAACTCCATGGAAGCAGGAGTACCTATGGCCATCACTTCATCTGCAACTTCGAATTCAACACTCTTTTTTAAACTGAAGGAAAACGGGAAAGTGTTCGTCGTTTTTAAAAGTGCTAAATCAGCCATTTTGCTAGTTCTTACAAGTTTACAATTCAGCGTGTCACCTTTATTGGTAATTACCTTAATAGTTGAGTCAGGAGATTCCGAAATCACATGATAACTTGTTAAAATAAAACCATCATTACTTACTACACATCCAGATCCAAAAGCATCATTTGTTTTGATGGTTACCGTTGCTTTCAATGCTGATTTCATATCAGTAACTGAAGGAGATGAAATCAAATCCAAGTCTTGCATTTTAGATGCATTTAACAACTCATCGTCTTTAAAAATTACAGCAGCCGCAGTATCCTCTAATTCATCACTAAGAGTATTAGAAATAGCTTCTTGCATCAATTTATCAGTAAAAGCAGTTTTTCCTTTGTCATCTATTGTATCCCACTTTAAAAAATCTAAACTATAAATTCCAGACTTAGAATCTCTTTCATACTTGTATAATTTTTTCCCGAATTTATCTTTAAAGTCATACTCTACACTAACTTCCAATTGTATTGCCCAATTAGAGCATTTTTTGTCAATTTGATAAATAAAACATCTTGCAAAATTAAAAGATACATTTACGATACATTTATAATCTCCTGAATTAAATAAAGTACTGTTTGTATCAATATATCCACTTTTAGAAATTGCAAACAAAAGGTTTTCTGCCGCCTTTTCTCCAAAGCCAGAAATACCAGATTTGGCAAAGCACAACGGCTCAATAGTAGCACTATTGATCTTTCTATATTCTTTATAGTCATAAAAGAAATACTCCGTAAAAAAGGATTCTCCACTCACTTTTCTCAACTGAATTGGTGGCGTTCCAACTTCACTCTTATAAGTTTTGCGTTTGACATTTATTTCAATTTCTTTGTCTTTATAATAAAACACGTCGTTTTCTGCAATATATCCCGCCCGAGTAACTTTGATTTGACGCAATACTTTTTTAGGATCAATATTTACTTTTACAATAGTTCCAGTACCAACTTTTACATCATCAACAAATACTTCACAATCGCTAGAATTTGTTTTTACTGTGAAAACCTCTTTCGATTGCCCATAGCCTTTCTCACTTAAAAAAAACAATAAAATTAATACTACTTTAAATAAAATCTTCATAGTTTTTTTTGAAATTTAACAATTAAACTTTTATCAATTACAATGCAATTAAACCATTAATTATAGTGAAAAATCGAATAAGCCTCAAAGATCAAATTAAATAATGACAAAATAGATTATTGTAAATAATTTTTGCAATTGATGAATATATAACATTTTAATTAAATTAATTGATTAGCGGCATTTTATCAAGTTACTTCCCGTTCAATTTCAAATGAGTAAGCACGTCAAAAACAGGTGTGCAAAAACCTAGTCCTTCCACTCTACTACCAGAAATTTTTGAATTGACAAGGCCAACAAACACTCCAGGTAATTTAATTAATGGACCACCACTATTACCTGGACTTACACTAACATCAGTTTGAATTAATTTTATTCCATCGGTACTATTCCTAACCCCAGAAATAATCCCTTTAGAAACCGTTTGACTCAATTCCAT
>Ga0105048_10009984_pt1 | contig 15051 bp, 16 predicted proteins | sample MAT05_FD_78382 | JGI IMG/M metagenome (GOLD analysis project Ga0105048, IMG submission 78382) | Freshwater microbial communities from Lake Fryxell liftoff mats and glacier meltwater in Antarctica - MAT-05 | ecosystem: Environmental > Aquatic > Freshwater > Ice > Liftoff microbial mat | place... | reverse complement strand
CTTCCGGCACAGGCACTGCGTCGGGCACAGGCACTGCGTCGGGCACAGGCACGGCGTCGGGCACAGGCACGGCTTCCGGAACGGTTTCGGCTGCGGGCGCGGCCTCGGGCACAGGCACTGCCTCGGCCTGCGCCGGAGTTTTGGGCGGCGTCTCGGCAATGGCCTGTTGCCCTGCGACCGTCTCAACCGCCGCCGTCTCAACCGCAGCCGTCTCAACCGCAGCCGTCTCAACCGCAGCCGTCTCGACAGACACCGTCTTACCCGCCGCCGGCTCGACAACAGCCGGCTCTAACGCCGCAGCCTCGGGCTGGCCGGTCTCAAGGCCAGCCGCGACGCCGGCCACCGCGACATCCGCCAACGCGCTGACCTCTGGCACCGGCGCGGGCTCCACCGGGCCGTTCATCCACCACAGGCCGACGCCCGCCGCCACCGCAATCGCCGCGCCCCCCGCCAGGGCTGCGGCCTTTTGCCCGCCGCTCCATACCGTTCCGGTCATCCCATTTCCCTTTCAAAGCGGCCCCTGTTCCCGGCGCCTGCTTTCCTTTGATCAGCAACCCCGATATCACGGCCGAACGCAACAGATTTCCACGGAACAACCCCAAGGACCCGCCGCGATGACCCCGCTCCGATCTGTGTGTGTGTTCTGCGGCGCCCGGCCGGGCACCAATCCGGCGCATGCCGAGACTGCCACAGCCATGGGCCGCCTGATCGCCGCACGCGGCTGGCGGCTGGTGTATGGCGCGGGCGATGTCGGGCTGATGGGGCTGGTCGCCCGCAGCGCCATCGCCGCCGGGGCCACCACCCTTGGCGTCATTCCGACCCATCTGATGAGCCGCGAGCAGGGCAAGCGCGACCTTTCGACGCTGATCATCACCGAAACCATGCACGAGCGCAAAAAGGTGATGTTCATGAATGCCGACGCGATCGTGGTGCTGCCGGGCGGCGCGGGCAGTCTTGACGAATTCTTTGAAGTGCTGACCTGGGCGCAGATCGGCCTGCATCGCAAGCCGATCCTGCTGTTGAACAGCGACGGCTACTGGCAGCCGCTGCTGGCCCTGCTGGACCACATCATTGCCGAGGGCTTTGCCGACCCGTCGATTCGCGGGTTGTTCCGCAGCGTGTCCGACATGGCCGACCTCGACCACGCCTTGGCCGCAGCGCTGCCATGACGGACGATCAGCTGCGCCGGTGCCTGCAATCGGTGGGGATGACGGCGTTCGTGACGCATCTGGCGCTGTTCGAAGGCAACCAGTCCAACGCCGACGCCGCCGCCGACCTGCACCAGACCGCCGGCTGGACCGCGCAGGCCTGCCGGTCGCGGATCAGCACGGCGCGAAGAATTCTGCGCGCGGGCCGGCGCGCCGACGCCTTGCAGATGATCGTGGACTCCCGGCTGCCCGACATCCCCCGGAAGGCCGCCCGCGCCGCGATGTGACAAGGCCCGCGACCGTTTCCGGCGCGGGCCCTTGGTTGCGACTGCGGATCAGATCACATGCGCGCGGCGACGGCTTCCCAGTTCACCAGCTTTTCGAGGAAGTTGGTCAGATAGGCCGGGCGTTTGTTGCGGAAGTCGATGTAGTAGGAATGTTCCCACACATCGCAGCCCAGCAGGGCGGTGTGGCCAGAGCACAGCGGGTTGACGCCGTTTTCGGTCTTGGTGACCTTCAGCGCGCCGCTGCCGTCCTTCACCAGCCAGGCCCAGCCAGAGCCGAACTGGCCCGCACCGGCGGCTGCGAATTCTTCCTTGAACTTGGCGACCGAACCAAAGCTTTCGACCAGAGCCTGCTCCAGCGCGCCGGGCATTGCCTTGGCGTCGCCGGGGCCCATGATCTCAAAGAACAGGGCGTGGTTCCAGTGCTGGCTGGCATTGTTGAAGATGCCGTTCTGCGCCACGGCGCCCGACTGATAGGTGCCCTTGACGATCTCTTCGACCGACATCGACTCCCACTCGGTGCCTGCAATCAGCTTGTTGCCGTTGTCGACATAGGCCTTGTGGTGAATGTCGTGGTGGTATTCCAGCGTCTCTTTCGACATGCCAAGGGCTGCCAGTGCGTCATGCGCATAGGGCAGATCGGGAAGGGTGAAGGCCATGGGTCAGATCCTTTGAAAAGGCTTGCGGGACGCCGCCTATAAGAGGTCAACACCCGTCAACGTCAAGGGGCCGGATTGGTTCCGGCCCGGGTTCGGGCGGGCTACTTCAGCCTGCAGGTGCCCCGGCCCCCGAAGTTGTTCTCGTAGCCCGAGGGCTTGGCCGAGACGACGAATATCCTGGGCCCCTTCAGATAGACGGCGCGGTAGGCCATCTGCGTGGTGTTGCCGCTGGCGTCGCTCAACATCAGCCGCCAGGCAACGGTCAGCCGCGAGTCGTCGGCCTCGGTGATTCTGGCCGGGATAGGCTTGCCATGCACATGATGCACGGCAGCGTCATAGACCATCGCCTCGGCTCTGGCCGGGTCGTGTGAAATGACGATCTGCGGCTGCACATAACCGCCCCCGGCACTGCTGCGCGGCACTGTGCAGTCGTAGACCACCGGTTTGGCCGATGCGGCCGCTGCCGCAGACAGGCAGATGATCAGGCACAACAGTCGGGTCATCGCGGGCTCCTCGGGTGTGACATGCAGTCAATCCTTCCCTGCCGGATCGGTCAAGCCGCCCGGCGTCTGGATCAGCGCCGAAAACCGGTCGGGAAGGATGTAGCTGCGCCGGTTGTGCAGCCGGTCATGCCGCCACAGGCCCGTGGCCGGGTCCTGCGCCCACGACGCCTCGATCCGCTGGCGTTGCCAGTCAAAGCGGAAATCGGAAACCTCGGGCGGGCGGTCCTGAAAGCTTGTCAGAAACGCGTCCATCTCGTCTGCGGTCCGCGACCAGCCCTGCCCCGCCACCTGATCGACGATCCGCCCCCCGGCATCGGCCACATGGGCGCGCCGCAGCACCTGCCGGTCGCGCAGCAGACCCGCATCCATCGCCCGCAGATGGAACAAAAACAGCTTTCGGCTAAGGTGCAGCGTCGGAAAATCGCTGTAATGCCCGCCAAGTGACCAGATCACCTTGCGCGCCACGATGCAGGGCTTGCAGTAGCTGGCATTGATCCGCCCGTGCCGCCGCTGCGCCAGAAGCGGCCGGGTCAGGTTCAGCGGCTCGGGTTCCAGATCGGTGCGGTGCACCAGTTCGATGGCAAACGGCGAGATCACGCCGATATCGGCCGCCTCGGCAAACGCGGCGGCCAGATCGTCGCCCGCCTCGGGGTCGAGCACGATCAACTCGTCGACATCGTTCAGCACGACGACATCGAACCGCTCCAGCAGGGTGTTGGCAAAGCCCGACAGCATCCGCCAGCGGGCATCGTCCCAGCCGGGGCCGGCCACGCCTTGCGGCAACCGCAGCACCTGACACCCGTCGGCGGCATCCGGCACCTGCTGATCCAGCCCGTCGAACAGGATGAACAGCTGCGCGCGCGGGGCAATCGCCGCGTAATGGCGGACCCAGAGCGGCAGGAACACAGGCTCGTCCCGGACCATGGTGACAAAGGCGATCCGGGCAGACATCCGACCTCAGGCGTTGCGCAACTCTGACCCCGGTGTAGCCGCATGCGACAAAAGATCAAAGACATAGCGCGCGACGGACCGGAAGCAGATCAGGGTGAACCCCGTTTGGTCGCGCCACAGCGCCACCGCGACCTGTGCCGCGCGGGTGCGGCGCAATTCGCCGGCCGGCAGGGTGTCGAAATCCACCGGCGACAGCTTTTGCAGCACCTGACCGGCGGCCGGACCGTCGATCCGAAACGCCGCGCGGGCGTCGGACACATCGACGGCCAGATGATGCCCCGCGATCCCCGACAGCCGCCGCACCTCTGCCGCGACCTCCGCGTAAGGCAGGATCAGCAGATATTCGTCCGGGCTCATCCAGCCAACCGACCGGTCACCCGCCTGCACGATCTGCCGCTGGCCGGGCAGCACCATCAGATCGGTGACCCCCGGTTTCACCCGCAGGCTGATCATTCCCAGCGGCCCGATCTCGTGCACCGTGGCAAAGCCGATGAAACTGACGCCACCAAGGGCGGTTGCCGGATCAGACATTCTGCTTTTCCCCGTCCTTGTCGTAGAACACCGGATCGACGATCCGCGCGGCCACCCGGCCCCCCGTCACGGTGTTGAACTGCACGATCTGCCCCATCCTCTGGGGCCCGCGATGCACCAGCCCCATGGCGATGCCTTTCTTCAATGTCGGGCTGTAATAGGTTGACGTCACACGCCCTTCGGTATTCTGCTGGCCGTTGGCGTTCAGCCCCTCGGCCACCGCATAAGCGCCATCCGGGATCACCGACCCGTCCAGGGTTTCCAGCCCCACCAGCGTCCACCGCTCGGCACTTGCCAGATGGCTGCGCTCTTGCCCGCGCTTGCCCAGATAGTCTGCCTTCCGCTTCGAGATGGCCCAGGCCAGCCCCAGATCCTGCGGAATGACGGTGCCGTCGGTCTCGTCCCCGATCATGATGAAGCCCTTTTCGGCCCGCATCACATGCAGCGCCTCGGTGCCATAGGGGGCCGCGCCGAACTCGGCCCCTGCCGCGTGGCATGCGGCCCAGAACGCCGCCCCATGGCTTGCCGGCACGGCGATTTCATAGCTCAACTCGCCCGAAAAGCTGATCCGGTAAACCCGAACCGGGACCCCGGCCAGCGTGCCATCGGCCCAGTGCATGAACGGCAACGCAGTTTTCGATACATCCATGCCGCCGAGTTTCTCCAGCACCGCCCGTGCGTTGGGGCCGACAATGGCCACTTGCGCGAATTGTTCGGTGATGTTGGCGGTGTAGACCTGCCAATCCCACCACTCGCACTGCAACCAGTCTTCGATCCAGCCGTGAATCCGGTCCGCCCCGCCCGAGGTGGTGTGGCACAGCCAGGTGTCCTGGTCGATGCGGGCCACCACGCCATCATCCGACAGGAACCCCTGCTCGTTGCACATCAACCCGTAGCGGCACTTGCCGATCGGCAGCGACGACATCACCCCGGTATACAGCATGTCAAGCAGGCGGCCCGCATCCGGGCCCTTGACGATGATCTTGCCAAGCGTGGAGGCGTCCAGAATTCCAACGGCTTGGCGGGTGGTGTTCACCTCGCGTTCAACGGCCTGGGCATGGGTCTCGATCCCCCGGGGGAAACAATAGGGGCGCCGCCACAGGCCCACCGGCTCGAAATACGCGCCATGCGCCAGATGCCAGTCGTGCATCGGCGTGCGACGCAGCGGCTGAAAGATCTCGCCCCGCGCCTCGCCTGCCAGCGCGCCCAGCGTGACCGGCGTGTAGGGCGGGCGGAACGTGGTGGTGCCGACCTGCGGCATCTCTTCATTCAACGCTTGCGCAAGCACAGCCAGACCGTTGATGTTACTAAGCTTTCCTTGATCCGTCGCCATGCCGAGCGTCGTATACCGCTTGGTATGCTCGACCGAGGTATACCCCTCGCGCGCGGCAAGCTGCACGTCCGAGACTTTGACATCGTTCTGATAATCCAGCCACATCTTCGACCGCAGCGCAATTCCGGCCCCTTGCGGCATCACCCAGACCGGCAGGATCGGCGCGTCAGAGCCGCCGAAATCGCCGTTGGCCGCACCCACGCAGGTGACCATCGGCCGCCCGGTGTGGTTGATCGGCGGGCGGGCCGGGTCGGGGCGAAAGAACACGCCCGCGGCATCCCACAGCAATTTGCCGCCGCAATGGCTGTAGAGATGCACGACCGGCGACCAGCCGCCGGACATGGCGACGACTTCGCAGGCGATCTCTTCCTGCACCGCGCCTTCGCCGGCCTGACCGCAGACCGAAACGCCTGTCACCCGCTTGCCGCCCCTGACCCTGGAAATCGCCCGGCCGGTCTCGACCCGGATGCCCGCCGCCCGCGCCTGCATCGGCAGGTCGCCGTTGGCTGTCGGCCGCGCGTCCAGCACCACAGCCTCCAGCCCCGCCGCCTTCAGCGTCAGCGCGGTGCGGTAGGCGTCGTCGTTGTTGGTGATGACCACCGTCCGGTCGCCCGGCGACACGGCCCAGTTGACCACATAATCCCGCACGGCGCTGGCCAGCATGACGCCGGGTATGTCATTGCCCGCAAATGACAAAGGCCGCTCGATGGCCCCGGTTGCCGCCACGATGCGCCCCGCCCTGATCCGCCACAACCGCTGTTTGACCCGCCCATCGCCCGGGGTGTGGTCGGCCACCCGTTCATCCGCCAGCACATAGCCGTGGTCATACACCCCGGCCCCGGTGGTGCGCAGCAGCAGCGTGACATTTGGCATGGCTTCAAGGGCTTGAAGGGTGTCGTTCACCCACGTCACCGCCTCTTGCCCTTCGTCCACCGGGGCGCGGCCCCCCCAATGCGCCGATTGCTCCAGCAGGATCACCCGCTCACCGGCCCGGCCCGCGTCGACCGCGGCCTGCAGGCCCGCCCCGCCTCCGCCCACCACCAGCACGTCGCAAAACGCATAGGAGTGTTCATAGCGGTCAACGTCCCGCTCCACCGGGGCGCGTCCCAGACCGGCCGACTGCCGGATGATCGGCTCGAACACATGTTTCCAGAAGGCGCGGGGATGGATGAAGGTCTTGTAATAGAACCCCCCCGGCAGCATCCGGGCAGCAAGGCCGTTCAGCGCGCCGATATCGAACTCCAGGCTGGGCCAGTGGTTCTGGCTGGTCGCCACCAGCCCGTCGAACACCTCGGTCGTCGTCGCGCGCTGGTTCGGCTCCAGCCGCGCACCGGTGCCAAGGTTGACCAGCGCGTTCGGCTCTTCGACGCCGGAGGCCACAACGCCGCGGGGACGGTGGTATTTGAAGCTGCGCCCCATCAGCATCTGGTCGTTCGCCAGCAACGCCGCCGCCAGCGTGTCGCCGCGGTAGCCACGCAGACGGCGGCCGTTGAAGGTGAATTCCTGCGCGACGCCGCGGTCGATCAGCCGCCCGCCGGTTGCCAGACGTGTGCTCATTGCCCCACCTCCCATTGCGGACGCCGCGCCTTGATGGCGGCGATGATGTGGTCGGGCGGGGCAGAGACCTGCGCCGGATAGGTGCCGAACACCTCGAGCGTGGCGGTGCAGCGCGCTGCGAGAAACCATTTGCCGCAGCCATAGGCATGGCGCCAGCGTTCGAAATGCACGCCCTTGGGGTTTTTGCGGGCAAACATGTAGGCCTCGAAGTCGGCATCGGACGATCCCGGCCCGACCCGCTTGACATGCGCCTCATAACCCGGAGCCAGTTCGGTTTCGCAGGCCGTCACGCCGCAGCAGGGACAGTGAAGCGTCAGCATGGGCGGGCCTTTGACTGGGTCAGGTAAAGGGCAGATATCCGGGGGCCAGACATGGCAAAAGCGGACACCGCAAGGTGCCCGCCCGCCAAAGTCAGAGGCCGTGCCGCGTTACGGAGCGGGCGGCGGAGGGGCCGGAGCCGGAGTTGCAGGATCGGCCGGAGCCGGGGTTGCAGGCTCGGGTGTGGCAGGCTCGGGCGTGGCAGGCTCGGGCGTTGCGGGCGCTGCGGGTTCCGGGGTTGCCGGAGCGGGCGTCGTTGGCGTGGTGGTTGTGCTGTTCTCGATGTTGACATCGGTCGGGGTGGTCGGGGTGGAGGACATGCCGCCGCCGAACACGTAGTAAAGCAGACCGACCGCCACAACGAGGCCGCCGATGATGAAGAAGATGGAGTTGGAGTTGGCTTTCGGCGGCGGGGTAGGTTGACGCATGTCGGACATGGCGGTGTCTCCGTTACAGTGGGTTTCCTGCACACAACGCCGTGACCCGCCCCAAGGTTCCCGGCCCCGACGCAGATCGTCCGGCGGCCGATCGCCGCACCGGCCGGTTGCCCGCCCGCCGGACCCCGACGAGGCCGGGTTTGCGAACCGGAGCGTGTCAATGCGCCACCCCCGCCGCCACGGATTCGTCGATGAACTGGCCTTCCCTGAACCGCCACATGTTGAAAGCCTCGGCCAACGGCCCCGGCGCGCCGCGGGCCATCAACTCGGCCATTGCCCAGCCTGATCCGGGAATCGCCTTGAACCCGCCGGTGCCCCAGCCGCAGTTGACAAAGCAGTTGGCCAGCGGCGTTTTCGATATGATGGGGCTGCGGTCGCCGGTCATGTCGACGATGCCGCCCCACTGACGCAGCATCTTGAGGCGGCTGAGCATCGGGAACGTCTCGATCAGGGCGCGCAGGGTTTCCTCGATGTGGTGAAAACTGCCCCTTTGGGTGTAGTTGTTGAACCCGTCGGTGCCGCCGCCGATCACCATCTCGCCCTTGTCGGACTGGCTCATGTAGCCGTGAACCGTGTTGGCCATCACCACCACATCCATGCAGGGCTTGATCGGTTCCGACACCAGCGCCTGCAGCGCCACCGCCTCGACCGGCAGACGAAAGCCGGCCATGTCGGCCACCTGTCCCGAATGCCCCGCCACCACGATGCCCATCTTCTTGCACCCGATGAAGCCCTTGGTCGTCTCGACCCCCGTCACCACCCCGGCGTCGGACCGCACGCCCGTCACCTCGCACTGCTGGATGATGTCCATTCCCATGGCCGAACAAGCGCGCGCATAGCCCCAGGCCACTGCATCGTGCCGCCCGGTGCCGCCGCGCGGCTGCCACAGCGCGCCAAGCACCGGATAGCGCGGCCCGTCGATGTTCAGGATCGGGCACAACTCCTTGACCCGCGCCGGAGAGATGAATTCGGTCACCACGCCCTGCAGCGCATTGGCATGTGCGGTGCGCAGATAGCCGCGCACCTCGTGGTGGGTCTGCGCCAGCATCATCACGCCGCGCGGGCTGAACATGACGTTGTAGTTCAGATCCTGGCTCATCGTCTCATACAGCGAGCGGGCCTTTTCATAGATCGCCGCCGACGGGTCCTGCAGATAGTTTGACCGGATGATCGTGGTGTTGCGCCCGGTGTTGCCGCCGCCAAGCCAGCCCTTTTCCAGGATCGCCACGTTGGTGATGCCGTGGTTCTTGCCCAGATAATACGCCGTGGCCAGCCCGTGCCCGCCTGCGCCGATGATGATCGCGTCATACGCGGGCTTGGGCGATGCCGCCTGCCAGGCCCGGTCCCACCCGGTGTGGTTGCGCAACGCTTCGCGGGCGATGGCAAAGACCGAATAGCGCTTCATGGGAACTCCGATCTGGTCTGGCTCAGACCCCGTGATGACGCCTGTCCGAGGTATATCCACCACCAGCAGCGGCACAATCGGGAAATTTGCGACATCGGGGCAGCGTCGCTGCGTCGCATCTGGTCTTTTGCCCAACCGGGTTAGCGACTACATGGAAGCTGAAACAGGATCGGGGCAAGGCATGGCCGTATGGCAGTTCTGGATGGTGGCGGCCGCGCTGATGCTGGCGGTGCTTGTCGTTCTGGGTCAGGCGCTGCGCCGGGCCGATGTGCCGATGGATGCGTCAGACACCGGCGTCTACCGTGACCAGCTGGCCGAGATTGACCGGGATGTGGCGCGCGGCACGCTGACGGCCGACGAGGCCGTGCGGCTGCGCACCGAAGTGGCGCGCCGCCTGCTTGATGCCGACCGCGCCGGTCCGGCCCCGTCCCTGACGCGCCACGTGCCGGTGACGCTGACGCTGTTGTCGGTGGCAATCGTGCTGGCGGCGTCGGCCTGGGGCTATCTGCGGCTTGGGGTGCCGGGCTACGGCGACCTGCCGCTGGTCGACCGGCTGGCGCAGGCTGATGCGGCCTATCTGAACCGGCCGACCCAGGCCGAGATGGAACAGCGCCAGCCCGCTCCGACCGTGGTGCCCGACCCCGAGCTTGAAACACTGACCGCCCGCCTGCGCGAGGTGCTGGTCAATCGCCCCGACGACCTGCAGGGGCTGGATTATCTGATCCGCAACGAGGTGGCGCTTGGCAATTACGCGGCGGCCCATTCGGCGCAGGTCCGGCGGATCGCGGCCAAGGGCGCGGCTGTGACAGCCGACGACCATGCGCTGCTGGCCGAATTGCGGATCATGGCCGCCGGCGGGCTGATCTCGGCCGAGGCCGAGGCGGCGCTGGTGGCCGCGCTGTCGCTTGACCCCACCAATGGCTCGGCGCGCTATTACTCGGGCCTGATGTTCGCGCAACTGGGCCGTCCGGACCGGGCCTTTGGCCTGTGGCGCGGTCTGTTGGCCGACAGCCCGCCCAATGCCCCCTGGGTCGAACCGATCCGTGCGCAGATCGAGACGATGGCCGCCGCCGCGGGCGAGGCCTATACCCTGCAGCCGCTGGCGGGCCCGTCGGACGCCGATATTGCCGCCGCCGCCGACATGACCCCCGAAGAGCGCATGGCGATGGTCGAAGGCATGGTGGCGCAACTGTCGGGCCGCCTTGCGTCGGATGGCGGGCCGGCAGCCGACTGGGCCCGGCTGATCACCTCGCTTGGCGTGCTGGACCGCGCCGACGACGCCCGCGCAATCCTGACCGAGGCGCAGGGCCGGTTCGCCGACAGCCCTGCCGACCTTGCGCTGCTGTCAGAGGCGGCGGCGCAGGCCGGCATCGCCCCATGATCTGCGAGGATATCGCCGATTTTGCCAGCCGCCTGCCGGGGTCGCGGGCCATCGCCGGTCTGGATTTCGGCGAAAAGACCATCGGCATCGCCGTGTCGGACCTGCGCCGCACCGTGGCCACGCCGCTGGAAACCCTCCGCCGCACCAAGTTTACCGAGGATGCGGCAAAGTTGCTGGCGCTGATGACCGCCCGCGCCACCGCCGGGCTGATCCTTGGCCTGCCGCTGAACATGGACGGCTCGGAAGGGCCGCGCGTGCAGACCACCCGCGCCTTTGCCCGCAACCTGTCACGCCTGACGGACCTGCCGATCTTCTACTGGGACGAACGGCTGTCGACCGTGGCCGCGACACGCGCGCTGATCGAGGCGGATACGTCGCGCAAACGTCGCTCCGAGGTCATTGATCACGTCGCCGCGGGCTATATTCTGCAGGGCGCGCTGGACAGGCTGGCGCATCTTGGCAGGGCATGACGTGGGCGATGACGCGATCTGGCAGCGCGACGAGGTGCAATCTCCCTGCGTCAAGCTGTGCGTCATTCACCCCGAAGAGCGGTTGTGCGTCGGATGCCTGCGCTCGATCGACGAGATCGCGGGCTGGTCCCGGCTGACGCCGCAACAGCGGATGGAGATCATCGCCGATCTGCAGAACCGCGCGCCGCGCATGGCGAAACGCCGGGGCGGTCGGCTGGGCAGGCTGGACCGCTAACCGATCCACCGGGCCACAGAGGCCAGTTGCGGGCGGAAATAGGCGATGAGGCGCCCTTCCCCCGTCACCCCGGCGGGCCACGGCGCCACGCCATGCAGGCAAAGCCGGTGCAGAACCGTCGCCTGCCCGCGCGCCACGGGCAGTTCAACGCGCCGACAGGTCTCGAACACCTCGCGCCGTGCGGCTGCATAGGCCTCGGTCACATCGACATCGCCCCACCTGTCCTGCGGATGGCCTTCAAAGGCGCGCGTCAGGGCGTGGCGGATGATCGCGACACTGCCCTGCCACACCACCAGCGGCGACGCCGCGCAATCGGTCAGCGGCAGCCCGAGGATCCAGCCATGCGGCTCCTTGACCATGCGGCGCTTGCCGGGGCCGACCGCCAGCAGCCCGTCCAGATGCGCCGCATCGCGGGTCAGCCGGAACCGGTTTGCGGACTCCGGCTCGGCGTCGTCGGCCAGCGGATAGCCGGGATAGACCGCCGAGATTTGCGCGCGGTGCAACGGCTCTGGCGTCAGCCCCACGGCGCCCCACGGCAGCGCCACGCCCCCGACGGCACCGGTCGGATCGTTGTCCAGCAGGTCCAGCCCGACCGCCCAGGTGCCGCCCGCCCGCCGGGGCTGGCCCTGCAGCGCCGCCACCGCCCGTGGCAGTGCAGCGGCGGCCCAGGCCCCGATCGCCGGATCGGGACCGAGGATGCGGAACTCTACCACCCCAGGACCTTGCGCAGCATGTTCAGCGACACCAGCACCAGAAACACCGCAAAAGCGCGTTTCAGCGGCCTGGGGTCCATCGCATGCGCCAGCCGGACGCCCAACGGGGTGGTGATCAGCGTGGTGGCGATGACGACCAGAAACGCCGGGATATTGACCGCGCCGATGGTGAAGGGCGGCGCATCCGCCACGTCCAGCAGCAAGAACCCCAGAACCGACGGAACCGCGATCAGCACGCCAAAGCCCGACGCCGTGCCCACCGCGCGGTGGATCGGCATGTTGAACAGCGTCATCAGCGGCACGCCAAAGGTGCCGCCCCCGATGCCCATCAGCACCGACAGGAACCCCACCGTCCCCGCCATGCCCCCCGCCACCGGCTGCGCGGGCATTGCCTGCCCCAGCCGCCACTCGGCCCGCCCGAAGGCCATATACAGACCCGCCAGCCCCGCCAGCCCGCCAAAGATCGCCTGCAGCGTCACCGACGCGAGTTTCGAGGCCACGAACACCCCCGCGACCGCACCGATCACCAGAAATGGCCCCCAACCGCGCAGCACCGCCCCGTCGACGGCGCCCTTGCGGTTGTGGCCGCTGGCGGACCGGATCGAGGTGACGACGATGGTGGCCAGCGAGGTGGCGACGCAGATCTGCATCACCTGGGCCCCATCGTAGCCAAGGCTCTGAAACGCATAGAAGAACGCAGGCACCAGCACGATCCCGCCCCCCACACCCAACAGCCCGCTGATCACCCCGGCACACGCGCCGATCACCAGCATCAGTGCCAGCAGGGGAAGATAGGGGATCAGGTCTGACATCGCGCGCTCCGTTGATTGCCCCCGCATAGCCCGCTGTGCCCGGCAACGCCAGAGCGCGGGGTTGTGGCGTCTGCGCCGACAGGGTATTTTGCCCGGCAGCAGTCTGACCCGGAAAGTCACCTTCCATGACACACTCCATCGTTCGCCCTGCGCTGGTTCTGGGATCGTTGTCCTGCATCGGCCCGTTCGCCATCGACATGTATCTGCCCGCGATGCCCGACATCGGCGCCGACCTTGGCGCGTCGGTGCCGCAGATGCAGTCGACGATCACCGTCTATTTCATCGCCTTCGGCCTTGCACAGCTGATCTACGGCCCCTGGGCCGATCAGGCGGGGCGCAAGCCGCCGCTGTATGCCGGGATCGGCGTGTTCATCCTCGGCTCGATCCTGTGCACCTTTGCGCCGTCGGTCGGCTGGCTGCTGGTGGGGCGGTTCATCCAGGGGCTTGGCGGGGCCGCGCTGATGGTGGTGCCGCGCGCCATCATCCGCGACCAATACACCGGGCCGCGCGCGACGCAGCTGATGGCGGCGGTGATGCTGGTGATCTCGGTGTCGCCGATGCTGGCGCCGCTGTCGGGGTCGGCGCTGATGGCGTTCGCCTCGTGGCGCTGGATCTTCGGGGCGCTGCTGGTCGCTTCGGCGATCAGTCTGGCGATCCTGACCTTTGCGCAGCCTGAAACCCTGCCGGTGGCCAGCCGCCAGCGGTTCGACCTGCGGGCCTCGTTGCGCGGGGCGAGACAGGTGCTGGGCGACGGGCAGTTCATGGCGCTGACCTTTCTCGGCGGGTTCGGCATGGCCAGCTTTTTCGTGTTCATCGCCTCGGCGGCGTTTGTCTATACCCAAAGCTATGGCCTTACACCGACGCAGTTCTCGTTGGCCTTTGCGGTGAACGCCATCGGGTTCTTCGCCTCGTCGCAGGTGGCCGGGCCGCTTGGGATGCGGTTTGGCGCGGCGCAGGTGATGGCGGTGGCGACGGCCGGATTTGCCGCCTTTACCGTCGGCCTGCTGCTGATCGGGCTGGCCGGCGCGGCGTCGCTGTGGGTGGTCATCACCGGATTGTTTCTGGCCAATGCCTGCCTCGGGCTGGTCGTTCCCACCACGATGGTGATGGCGCTCGACGATCATGGCGACAGTGCCGGGCTGGCGTCGTCGCTGGGCGGCACGCTGCAGATGCTGGCGGGCGGAGCGATGATTGCCGCCATGGGGCCGTTCTTTGACGGCTCGGTGGTGCCAATGCTGGCGGCGATCGCGATTTGCGCCGTCATCGCCTTTGCGCTGAGCCGGGTCGTGCTGGCGCGTCAGGCGGCGATGGCCTGAACCTCGGCCAGCGCGGCGTCGATCAGGCCAAGGCCGGCTCCGGGCCTTGACGCGCCTTCCGACAGCACGCGACGCCAGCCGCGCGCGCCGGGCCGCCCGGCGAACAGGCCCAGCATGTGCCGGGTGATCTGGTGCAGCCGCCCGCCCGCCGCCAGATGCGCCGCGATATAGGGGCGCATCGCGTCGACCACGCCGAACGCATCCGGGCCCGGCGCGTCACCCCAAAGGGCATCGGCGCCGATCAGCGTGCTGCCCGGATCGTGGTAGGCGGCGCGGCCGATCATCACGCCGTCCAGCCCCCGGTCCAACAGCCCGCGCGCCTGATCCAGGGTGGTGATCCCGCCGTTGATGCTGATCGCGAGATCGCGATAGCGCGCCTTCATCCGCAGCACCAGATCGTAGTCGAGCGGCGGGATATCGCGGTTTTCCTTGGGGCTAAGGCCCTGCAGCCAGGCCTTCCGGGCGTGGATGATGACATGCCCCACCCCGACCCGCCGCATCTGGTCGATGAAATCGGGCAAGGCGGTTTCCGGGTCCTGATCGTCCACCCCGATCCGGCATTTGACCGTCACCGGGCGGTCGGTCTGCGCCATCATCGCGGCCACACAATCTGCCACCAATGCGGGGCGCTGCATCAGCACGGCCCCAAAGCAGCCCGACTGCACCCGGTCTGACGGGCAGCCGACGTTGAGGTTGATCTCGTCATAGCCATAGGGTTGCGCCACCCGCACCGCCTGTGCCAGTTCGGCCGGGTCCGATCCGCCAAGCTGCAACGCCACCGGGTGTTCGGCCGCCCCGAACCCCAACAGCCGGTCACGCGGCCCGTTAATCACCGCAGGCGCCGTCACCATTTCGGTATACAGCATCGCCCGCCGGGTCATCAGGCGGTGAAAGTGGCGGCAGTGCCGGTCGGTCCAGTCCATCATCGGTGCGACGGACAGGCGGTGCGGGCCAAGGGAGACGGCAGACAGGGACATGGGCAGACCGGATTGGGAGGT
>Ga0105048_10009983_pt1 | contig 15052 bp, 12 predicted proteins | sample MAT05_FD_78382 | JGI IMG/M metagenome (GOLD analysis project Ga0105048, IMG submission 78382) | Freshwater microbial communities from Lake Fryxell liftoff mats and glacier meltwater in Antarctica - MAT-05 | ecosystem: Environmental > Aquatic > Freshwater > Ice > Liftoff microbial mat | place... | reverse complement strand
CAGTTTGGCTTGCACCGCTTGATCAGTCTGGAACGGTTTCTAGACAACCTAAGGCGGCGGCCACGGTGAAAAACGAGCCAAAGATGAGCACTCGACCGCCAGGCCCTGCGCGACGATCGGCTTCGATCAACGCATCCGTCATGTGGCTGCCCACTTCTACGGCGACCGATGGCCCCAGCAGCTCGCGCAATTGCGTGGCTTGATGTTCGGGTGCTGCTGCGCGTGCGGTAGCACCGCGCAAATCCACGACCAACCAAACATCGAACAAATCCGCGAGTGGCTGCGCGATGCCAGCGAGGTCTTTGTCGGCCAGGGCGGCGAACACTGCGACATTGTGAGGATTGCGATTGCTTTGCAGCCATTCAGCCAGGATGCGCGCGGCCTGCGGATTGTGGGCCACATCAACCCAAGTCTCGATTAGGCGCGGCAAGCGTTGCAGACGACCCAATACCGACGCCGTCGCCACGCCGCGCGCCGCCGCCAGCGGATCAAAGGGCAAACGTTCGCCCAGCAGCCACCACGCCCAAATCGCTGCTGCCGCGTTGCGCTGCTGCACGGCAGAGGCCAGCTGGGGTGTAGGCACGCGCAAAAGACTGCCGTTGGGCAGCGGGCAATCCCATTCACCCGCGCTGGCCGGCTGCAATGGCGGCACCATCGCCAGGTCGGCGCCCAAGCGATGGACGACGTCGAGCACACTATCCGGAACCTGCAGATCGGCGACGACTGCGGGTCGGCCAGCGCGGAAAATGTGCGCCTTGTCCCACCCGATTGCCGCGCGCGTATCGCCTAAAAACTCTTGATGATCCAGATCCACGCTGGTCAAAATAGCCGCATCCGCGTCAATCAGATTAACCGCATCTAAGCGTCCACCCAAGCCGATTTCCAACACCGCGACATCCAGACCCGCATCGGCCAGCAGCAAAAAAGCCGCCAAGGTGCCAAATTCAAAATAACTGAGTGAAACCGCGCCACGCGCCGCATTAATACGTACAAACGCATCCACAAACGCTTGATCCTGTGCGTCCACGCCGGTGATATTGACGCGTTCGTTGTAGCGCAGTAAGTGCGGCGAGGTATAACTACCCACCCGATAGCCGGCGGCGGTGAGCATGCTGACTAGAAATGCCACCGTCGAGCCTTTGCCGTTGGTTCCACCGACCAGCACACATACCGGCGCAGGTCGCGGGCTCAGCAGCCTTTGATAAACCTCGCGCACCCGCTCTAAACCCAAGTCAATGGGGCGCGGATGCAGTTGCTCCAAATAACGCAGCCATGTCGCGAGGTCATCGGTGCGGCTAAGCATTCTTGAAGACCCCGCAGCGGCCGGTGCGCTGGTCAGTTCGGCTTGGGCTGGCGTAACAGGATCGCCAACATCGCCGCTAGCTTGTCACGTAATTCCCGGCGATCAACGATCAGGTCGAGCGCTCCTTTGTCGATCAGAAACTCGCTGCGCTGAAAACCTTCGGGGAGCGTTTCGCGCACCGTTTGCTCGATGACACGTGGACCCGCAAAGCCGATCAAAGCCTGCGGTTCAGCGAGATTCAAATCGCCCAACATGCCCAAACTGGCAGACACACCGCCGGTGGTGGGATGGGTGAGCACCGAAACAAAGGGCACGCCGACGCGTCGCATACGTGCTAGCGCAGCAGCGGTTTTCGACATTTGCATCAGTGAATAGAGCCCTTCCTGCATGCGCGCGCCGCCGGTGGCAGCAAAGTTAACCAAGGGTGCGCGTTCGTCCAAGGCCCGCTCGGCGGCGCGGGTAAAACGCTCACCCACCACCGAACCCATGGAGCCGCCCATGAAAGCAAACTCAAATGCGCTCGCTATCAATACTCGACCTTTCAGCAAACCACGTGCCGACACCAAGGCGTCTTTTTCACCGGTCGCCCGTTGCGCGGCAATCAAGCGGTCACGATAGCGTTTGGAATCCCGAAACTTTAGCGCGTCAAACGGCGCCAGATTGGCATCGATTTCGCTGAAACTGCCGACATCAAACAGGGTTTCCAGCCGCTTGCGTGCGGAGATCGCCATGTGATGTTTGCATTTAGGGCAGACGCGCAAATTGCGCTCTATTTCGGGCCCATACAAAACGGCGGCACACGCCGGGCATTTTTCCCAAAGTCCTTCTGGCACATTGCGCTTGGCGGTGCCTTCGGTGCGGATGCGCGCGGGCATCAATTTACTCAGCCAACTCATAGGGGCGGTGTTTTGTTAAATGGTGAGCGGTCAAGCACGCTGAGGAATTGCGTGAATAGCGGAAGACAAGTCAGGAACCGCGCTAAAGTGCGCGCAATGCGTCCCGAATCGGCGGCAGGAATGATGCCACTCGCGCTTCAATTTCGGCGGCATCGGTTGCGCCCTGCAAATGTTCGACCAGCGCACTGCCAATCACGATAGCTTCGGCGTGCGCGCCCAATATGGCGGCGCTGGCAGCATCTTTTATCCCGAACCCGACCGCAATGGGCACAGCGCTCAAATCCCGCAACTCTTTCAAAGCACCGACGGCACTGGCGTGTTCCAAATGGCCGGCGCCGGTGATGCCTTTGAACGACACGTAATAGAGAAAACCACTGGCTTTCGCAGCAATCCGTAGCCGACGCTCCGGCGGCGTGGTCGGCGCCAACAAAAAGATCTGCCGCAGTTGCAGACGCGCCAAGGTTTCTTCGTATTCCCCCGACTCTTCAATTGGGCAATCGACCAGCAGCATGCCATCGGCGCCCGCGTCTGCGGCCGCTTGCGCAAAGCGTTCGAATCCGTAGCGTTCAATTGGATTCAAATAGCCCATTAGTACGACCGGCGTTCTGCTATCCGCGATGCGAAATTGCCGAACACTATCAATCACATGGGTCAAACCTACGTGCTTGAGCAGGGCGCGCTCGTTGGCTTTTTGGATGACCGGACCGTCGGCCATCGGGTCGGAAAACGGCATGCCCAGTTCGAGCAAATCCGCGCCGTGACGCACCAAAGCGTGCAATACCTCAACGGTCAGCGCCGGATCAGGATCGCCCGCGGTCACAAAGGTGATCAAGCCCGGCCGTGCGGATTCCTTGAGCGCTGCAAAACGCGCGTCGATGCGATTCATAGCGTCAATCCTTCCAGCCGTGCGATGGTGTTGACATCTTTGTCGCCGCGACCTGACAAGTTAATCAGCACGCGCTGATCTTTAGGCAAGCGCGCTGCCAGCTTGATTCCGTAGGCGATCGCGTGCGCGCTTTCGAGCGCCGACAAAATGCCCTCGGTAAGCGCCAATCGATGAAATGCGGCCAGCGCCTCGGTATCGGTAATGCCAACGTACTTGGCCCGGCCGCTGTCTTTCAACCAAGCGTGTTCTGGACCCACCCCTGGGTAATCTAGCCCCGCTGATACGGAATGGGTTTCAATAATCTGACCATCAGCGTCGGCGATCAAATAGGTGCGGTTACCATGCAGTACACCGGGCACGCCAGCCGACAGTGACGCTGCATGCCGACCGGTCTCAATGCCGTCACCCGCGGCTTCCACGCCATAAATGACCACGTCATCGTCATTCAAAAAAGGATGAAACAAGCCGATTGCATTGGACCCACCGCCTACGCAAGCGACTAACGCGTCTGGCAACTGGCCATATTCGTCGAGCATTTGGCGACGCGCTTCTAGCCCGACAATGGCATTGAAATCGCGCACTATTTTTGGATACGGATGGGGGCCGGCCACGGTGCCGATCATGTAAAAGGTGTGATCGACGTTGGTCACCCAATCGCGCAAAGCCTCGTTGAGGGCGTCTTTCAGGGTTTTCGATCCAGACTGCACGGGCACCACGGTCGCGCCGAGCAGTTTCATCCGAAAGACATTGATCGCCTGTCGCTCAATATCCACCGCACCCATGTAGACCACGCATTCCAGACCCAAACGCGCGGCAATGGTAGCGCTGGCAACGCCATGCTGCCCGGCGCCCGTTTCAGCGATGATGCGGCGCTTGCCCATACGCTTGGCCAACAAACCCTGGCCCACCGTGTTGTTGATCTTATGCGCGCCGGTGTGATTGAGATCCTCGCGTTTCAGCAGGATTTGCGCGCCGCCGACTTCACGACTTAAGCGCTGCGCGTGATAAATCGGCGTGGGCCGGCCTATGTAGTGCTTGCGATCGTGCTCAAGCTCTGCAATGAACTGCGGGTCAATTCGATAGTGTTCGTACGCCGCGTTCAATTCGGCCAACGGCGCCATCAAGGTTTCAGCGACAAAACTGCCACCATAGGGACCAAAATGCCCGCGGGCATCTGGGTATGCGGCGTAATCGACGCGCTTAGTCGCGCCGTGGTTCTCGGCTTGCACGATCCACCTCATTCATGAATTTTTGCATGCGGTGCGGGCATTTGATGCCCGGCGCCGATTCGATTCCACTGGAAACGTCGACCGCGAACGGCCGCACTTGGGCGATGGCTAGCGCGACGTTTTCGGGCGTCAATCCGCCGGCTAGTATGATTTGACCGACCAGTGACACCGGAATCGCCGACCAATCAAAACGCTCACCCGAGCCGCCTTGCTCACCACTGCGATGGGCGTCCAGCAGCACACCGCGCGAGCGAGCATAGCGGGCCGCTGCATAAAGCACGTCAACACCATCTCCCATCGCCAGCGCTTTGACATAAGGGCGCTTAAACTGCGCGCAGTATTCGGGTGATTCGGTGCCGTGAAACTGCAGCAGTTCCAAGGGTAGCGCCTCCAAGGTAGCAAACACCTGCGCCGCTGGAGCATCCATGAACAAGCCAACCGCCGCCACCAACGGCGGCATTGCGTTGACGATGCTGCAGGCCTGCGGCAGATCAACATGGCGTCGGCTACCCGGTACAAACACCAAACCGATCGCATCGACGCCCAAATCGACGGCTAGCGCAGCGTCGTCCGCTCGCGTGAAACCACAGAACTTGACCCTGATTCGCTTAGTCATGGAGCAGACGGCAAACAATGCTCAGCCGGCAAAGCAAATTCCTGTGGATAGCGCGCTGCCATAAAACACAAACCATGCGCGGCTGCCGTCGGCCCGGCTTTAGCGCGATCACGCAGTGCAAGTACCTGCGCAATCCAGGCCGGATCGCGCTCGCCACGCGCGACCATGAGCAAGCTGCCGACCAAGTTGCGAATCATGTGATGCAAGAAGGCATTCGCCTCAAAATGCAAATCCAATAGCTCACCTTGTTCAATAACCTCAATCCGATGCAAGGTGCGCACCGGCGAGTTCGCTTGGCAGGCAACCGTGCGAAAGCTGGTGAAATCGTGTTCGCCGATCAATGCCGGAATGGCGGCGCGCAACGCCTGCAAATCCAGGTTCTCACGCACCCATACGGCGTAACGTCCATCCATGGTTGGGCGCGTGGGGCGCAAAACAATCCGATAACGATAACTGCGGCGGCGCGCCGAATAACGCGCATGGAACTGCTCTACTACTGGACGTGCCCAGCGCACCGCAACATTGTCCGGCAAGCGCGAATTACAACCGAGTACCCAGGCGCGCTCGGTCCGCACCGATTCGCAATCGAAGTGCACAACCTGCCCCACTGCATGCACGCCGGTATCGGTACGGCCGGCGCAGATCACCGACACTGGCATGGCGGCCACAAAGGCCAGCGCACGTTCCACTGTGGATTGCACGGTTGGATCTTGCGGTTGCGTTTGCCAACCGAGAAAGTCGGTGCCGTCGTACTCGACTCCGAGCGCGTATCTGGGCATGCATTTGACCTGAATGCGACAGAATCAAGAAAAAGAGAAAGGCCGGTTTCCCGGCCTTTCGCGAAACTATTTTGCAGTTTAACTCAGCTCAGGTTCGCGAGCAGCTTACGGGCCTCGTCCTGCTGGGTCGCATTACCCTCGCCGATCACTTCTTCAAGCATGCTGCGGGCACCGTCTGGGTCGCCCATGTCCATGTAGGCACGCGCCAGATCCAGCTTGGTCGCCACCGCATCGTCACCAAACACGCCCAGATCACCTAGCTCGTCGTCCATAGCAGAGCTAGTTGGAGTCGCCGCTTCCAGGTGTGTATCGAACAACTTGGGCGATTCCATTGCCGCAAAGTCGATCTCAGGCAGATCCAGCGAGAACTCGGAATTTGCGGGTGCCGTTTTCGGTGCGGGAACTGGCTTCAATTCCATGACCGGTGTAAAGACTTTGGTCGTGGGTAAATCCAAGTCAAAATCGAAGCTGAGATCGTTGCTGGTGCTGGGCGCCACAACGGGTGCGGCGACAACCGGCGCAACTACCACCGGCTTCGGCGCGGGCTCGATACGTGCTACCGGGGCCTTGACGACTTCGATCGCTTCGGTGGGCGAATCAAGATCGAAGTCAAAATCAAAGCTGGGTTCGGCAGCTGTTTGCAACAAGGGCTTTGCTGCTGGAGCAGCTTCGGCGCGCTCCTCGAAGGCCGAAAAGTCTAGGCCGCTGTCCAGGGGATCAGTGGCAACCTCAGGCTCTTCAAAATTCACTTCTGACGGCAGATCGTCGGTGCGCGCAAACATCGCGTGCCCGGGCAGAATGGTCGCGGCCAAGCGCACGGCTTCACGCCATTCCGGCTGGTCCTCACTGGCAATCTGTGCGCGCAGCCCACGCGCCGCACTCTCAAATTCAGTGGCATTGCGTCGACCGTGATAGAGCCGCAGCAAGTCCACCCGAGCGTGCAAGTCAGCCGGGCTCATTGCCACTTGATCGAGCAATGCTTCTTCTTCCGCATCACCGACGTCGAGCGGCGGTTGCTGAGCACGGTCTGGCGGGAAGAAGCCACCGTCCGCTGAATCCGACGGGCGCGGCTCAAATGCGTCGTCCGATTCGCCCTTGCGGCGGAACCGCGCGAACAGCAAGCCCAACAAGGCCAACACCGCCGCACCAATGCCGCCAAGTACCCAAGGATTACCGAACAATCCGCCATCCGTTTTGGCTGGCTCGGGAACGGGCTCTGGCTGCGGAGGCGCGGGCTCGACAACCGGCTGAGTGCTTGCCGATGTATCCGGCGCCGGTTCGGTAGGTTCTGTCGCTGTATTCGTATCCACCGGCGGAGTCACGTCCGCAGGCTTGGTGCCGTCCGGGTTCCAGATGTCAGGGGAAGGCTTGATGGGTTCATCGGCTGCAAAGCGCGGATCAAGCGCTGCAGCGGCTTCCGCCGTGGCTTTCGCCGCTGCGGCAGCTTCCGCTTCTGCCTTGGCGAGTGCCTCAGCCTCCGCTTTTGCTGCGGCTTCCACTTCAGCGCGAGCGAGCGCTTCAGCTTCGGCTTTCGCGGTGGCATCGGCCTGCGCTTGGGCAGCCGCTTCAGCTTCTGCCTTGGCAATCGCGGCGGCTTCTGCCCTGGCGGCGGCTGCGGCGGCGGCTTGTGCGCTTGCCGCATTGTCTTGTGCAGTGGCGGCCGTCGCTTGGGCAGCGGTGGCAGCCAACTTTGCGGCATCCGCGACCGCCTGCAGCTCGCGCATACGCTTTTCAAGTTCCGCAGCACGCGTCTGCAGCGCTTTCAACTCGTCATTGCGCAAAGACAGGACCTTGCCCTGGTCAGCCTTGATCTTTTCCAAATCAGAGACCCGCGAGCGTAACTCGCTCACTTCCTGCCGCGAACTCTCCAGATCTTCCTGAGAGCGCAACAAATCCCCTTTCAGGTTCTTCACCTCTTCGCCACTGCGATCAAGCCCGGCATTGCCCGGTCGATCAGCGGCGCCTTGCGCTTCACCGGCGCGCGGGGGCAGAAGCTCGAGTCTTGAACCGGTCGACTCGGCGCTGGTCGTTGGCGCACGCAAGCTGTCACTGGCACCGGCATCTGCCAAACGGGTCGGCGCTGCCGCCTGCGCGCTTTGGTAACCGCGCCACACTTCGTTTTGCCCGCGCACCGCTTCGGAAGCTTCGGCTGGTGAGACGGCATCGATTTCGGCGTTGCTAGGAATGCGCAAAATTGCGCCACGCTTCAGCGCGTTGATGTTTTGCTGGTAAAACGCGTCAGGATTCATTCGCAACAAGGCGATCATGAACTTGTTCATGTCGCCCGAACCTTCCGAGCGGGTGGCCTGAGCGATTTCCCACAGTGTTTCACCCTGGCCAATGGGGCCGTATTCACCGGGCGCTGGTGGGCTCGGTGCAGACGCTACCGGAGCTGGGGTCGGCGCTGGCGCTGGCGCTGGGGTCGGGGTCGGGGTCGGGGTCGGCGCCGCTGCAACTACGGGCGTTGGCGCAGCCGCAACTGGCGCCGGTTCTACCGGTCTAGGCACGGGTGTAGGCCGCGGCGCTGGGGCAATATCGCGCACTGGCGCTGTGGCAACTTGGCTGCTGCCGCGCGCTGGTGCGCTCACCGGCGGGTCCAACAGCACGGTGTATTCGCGCAAGAGGCGGCCCTTGGACCAATTAACCTCCAGCAGGAAGTTTAGAAACGGCTCTTTCACCGGCGCGGCCGACGTGACCTTGATCACCGCTTGGCCAGAGCTGCTGGTGCCAACGATAAAGTTGAGCGGCAGGTCCATCCGGGCGCGATCTATGCCTACGCGTGCAAAATCCTCGGCGCTGGCCAGCGCTACCGCCAAACCATCTGCCTCTCCGGGTGATGCTTGGATAACCTGAATTTCGGCTACCAGAGGCTCATTGAGCCCAGATTTCACTTCAATCCCACCCAGCCCCAACGCATGTGCGAGCGTTGGTATAGCAAGCATGCTGCTGGCCAGAAGTGTCTTACGCGGTCCTTTCATGGAGCTCCCCCGGGGGCAATGCGGCTTCTCAGTGGTCGCGTATTAGGTCATGAAACTCGAAACGACCTTATGAGGCTAACGTAACTATAGATCACAAGTGATGTTTTACCAAGAGTTCAGCGACCTGAACTGCGTTAAGTGCAGCACCTTTACGAATGTTGTCGGATACGATCCACATCGCCAGCCCACGCGGGTGGCTGATGTCTTCTCGAATACGTCCCACGTATACCGGATCGTGACCCGCAGCATGCGTAACCGGTGTCGGATAACCGCCCGGTTTATGCTCGTCGACAACAACCACGCCAGGCGCTGCGGACAATAATTCGCGCGCCGCTGCCGCGCTCAACTTGACCCGCGTCTCCAGGTGTACCGCTTCGCTGTGCCCATAAAATACCGGCACGCGCACGGCGGTCGGGTTGACCTGAATGCTGGGATCTTCCAGGATTTTCTGGGTCTCCCAGACCAGCTTCATCTCTTCTTTGGTGTAACCGTTGTCGGTGAACACATCGATCTGCGGAATCAAATTGAACGCAATCTGCACCGGAAATTTCTTTGCGACGATCGGCTGCATATTGAGCAGCGCCGCCGTTTGTCGACCCAGTTCTTCAATGCCCGTTTGACCGGCACCGCTAACCGATTGATAAGTCGCCACATTAATCCGCTCGATGCCAACGGCGCGATGTATGGGCGCCAATGCGACCAGCATTTGCATGGTTGAACAGTTCGGGTTGGCAATGATGCCGCGCTTTTTGTATCCAGCAATGGCGTGGGGATTGACTTCGCTTACCACCAGCGGAATGTCATCGTCGTAGCGGAAATGGCTGGTGTTGTCGACCACGATGGCGCCCGCCGCGGCCGCGCGCGGTGCGTGTACCGCAGAAATGCTGCCGCCCGCGGAAAACAATGCGATCGCAACGCCGCTGAAGTCGAAGTTCTCCAGATCTTTGACCGGCAGGCTTTTTTCGCCGAATTTGACGCGACTGCCGGCCGATCTGGCGCTGGCCAACGCGACGACTTCAGACGCCGGGAAGTTTCGCTCCGCGAGAATTTCCAGCATCGTGGTGCCAACCGCGCCGGTCGCACCCACCACCGCAATTTTGAAGCCTTGCTGCACAGGTTCGGACATAGATAAGCCTAAAGTTCTGGGGGAAGCGTAACCGACGGCAAGCGCGGCGTCTGCGCCAAAACGTCACCGCATTGCGCGCGATGCCGCAAAACGTGATCCATGAGCACCAAAGCGATCATCGCCTCGATGATTGGCACGGCGCGAATACCGACGCAAGGATCGTGACGGCCGCGTGTGACGAGTTCTACAGCCTCGCCGGCGAGGTTAACACTGCGGCCGGGCACCAAAATGCTGGATGTCGGCTTAATGGTGGCATGGGCGATGATGGTTTGCCCGCTGGAAATGCCGCCGAGAATGCCGCCGGCGTGGTTTGACAAAAATCCCGCGGCAGTCAGCTCGTCGCGATGTTCACTGCCGCGCTGCTCACACACCTCCACACCATCGCCGATTTCGACCGCTTTGACGGCGTTAATGCTCATCAGCGCCATCGCGATATCCGAATCGAGTTTGCCGTAAATCGGCTCGCCCAGGCCGACTGGCACGTTTTCAGCCATCACACTGAGCCGCGCACCCACCGAATCGCCCGATTTTCGCAAGCCGTCCATAAACGCCTCTAACTCGGGCAATTGCTGCGGATCGGGCCAAAACAACGGGTTGTCTTCGATGCTTTCAGGTTCAAAGCGCTGCGGTCGAAACGGGCCGATGCCGCTCAGCCAAGCCTGAATGCGAATTTGGTGATGCTCGGCCAAATAGCGTTTGGCAATCACCGCCGCGGCGACGCGCATGGTGGTTTCACGCGCTGACGAACGCCCTCCACCGCGTGGATCGCGAATGCCGTATTTGTGCCAATAGGTGTAATCGGCATGTCCTGGTCGAAAACTCTCGGTGATCGCGCCGTAGTCTTTGGAGCGCGCATCGGTATTGCGGATCAATAACGCGATCGGCGTTCCGGTACTGCGACCCTGATAAACGCCCGACAGGATCTCAACCTCATCGGCCTCGCGGCGCTGACTGGTGAATCGGGATCGGCCGGTCGCGCGGCGATCCAAGTCGGCACGAAAATCCTCAGGCGCGATGACGATGCCTGGCGGACAGCCATCGATCACACACCCTATCGCGGGCCCATGGCTTTCGCCAAACGTGGTGACGCAAAACGAGCGCCCAAAGGTATTTGCGCCGCTCACGCGTCATTCCCGCGCTCAGCGCGCGCCTGCGCGATCTGCGGCGCGCTGGCCAACAAAGTATCGCGATCCAGCACTGTGACCCCTGAACCACCGCGTTCAAATTCCACCCAGATGAACGGCACCTCGGGTAAGCACGCCACTAACGCACTTTCTGATGCGCCGACCTCCAAAATCAACAAACCACCCTCGCGCAGATACCCCGCCGCTTCGGCCAAGATGCGCAGCGGCAAATCCAAGCCATCCTCACCGGATACCAACGCCAACTTAGGCTCATGCGCAAACTCGTCTGGCAACGCGGCATATTCTGCCTGCCCAACGTAGGGCGGGTTGCTGACGATCAAATCGTAGGTGCGTCCCGCTAACGCGGCGAAACCATCCGATGCAATGATCTCGACGCGCTCGCTCACGCCGTGATCGGCGGCGTTTTCGGCGGCCAAGGCCAGCGCGGGCAATGAGATGTCGACCAGATCGACCGTTGCATCAGGCAGATGCGCGGCCATCGCGATGCCGATGCAGGCGCTGCCACAACACAAATCCAGTGCGCGTTCGACGGTTTGACCGGCCAGCCATGGTTCAAAACCACGTTCGATCAATTCGGCGATCGGTGATCGTGGGATCAGCACATCCGGAGTGACTTTAAACGCCAGACCCGCAAACCACGCTTCGCCGGTCAAATAAGCCACCGGCACCCGCTCTGACACCCGCCGCTCGATGCGCTGCAGGATTAAGCTGCGCTCGTCTGGCAACAACACGGCGGCGGCGTACGCGGGAGGCAAATCATGCGGCAGATGCAGCGTGCTCAACACCAAATAACTGGCTTCGTCGAGCGCGCTATCAAAACCCTGACTGAAACTCAAACCTGCTGCGTTGAAGCGACTGGTCGCATAACGCACAAAATCGCAGACACTGCTCAGCACATCAGTCAAGGCCAATCCTCGCTATTGCAAGCTGTCGATGCTCGCATCGATTCGGTGCAGAAGGCACCCCATTTTTAGACGCGAAAAACACCGCTGCAATCAGCCTGGGTTTCTACAGGTACCAAAACCTATACTCGCCAGCCATCTTGGCGCACGGAGCGCGCACCTATGAGCACATTGGAACGACGTTTGCCGTGGATTATCGTGGCGTTTGCCGCGCTAGCAGGCATCGCCGGATACATTGCCAGCCAAAGCCTCTTTGATTCGCGCGACGAAACTGAACAAGTTCCCACCCAACTTGCTGCGGCCCTGCTCTACCCGCAGCCCAAACCTTTGCCTGAATTCACCTTACAGCGCAGCGATGGCAGCACCTTGACACGCGCCGACTGGACCGGTCGTTGGCGCCTGCTGTTCTTTGGCTTTACCAACTGCCCAGACGTATGCCCAACCACGTTGGCCACCGCCAAGGCGGCCATTGCTCAATTGCACGCGCAGCAGCCAAGTATCGACGTCGCTATGAGCTTTGTATCGGTCGATCCAAAGCGTGACTCACTGGACAAACTGGGCGCATATGTCGCGTTTTTCGATCCGAAATTTGAAGCCGCGACGGGCTCAGCGGAGGAATTGTTGGCGCTGACCCGCGCACTCGGCGTGGTTTTCATCACAGTGCCCAATGGCGCGGGCCCGCTGGACTACACCATCGATCACACCGCATCGATCCTCATCATCGACCCGCAAGGCAGACTTGCCGGGCTGATTCGACCACCGCATCGCGCTGATACTATCGCGGCGGACTTGGTCACGCTGACCCAGCGCAAGCCGTGATCGTCATGGCGTTTGCCCTCATTCGCGGTACCGAAATAACCCCAGGAGTTTGCCTGTGTTGACGCGCGATCTAGGTGTCGCTTTACAACTGTTATTGCCGCACCAGTTGCTGTCCCGATTGGTTTATTACGCCACCCGTTGGACTTGGGGGCCGTGGAAGCGGCTGTTGATCAATAACTTGCAGCGCATCTACAAAATCGACATGAGCGATGCGCTGAACGCTGATTTGCAGTCTTACCCCAGCTTCAACGCATTCTTCACCCGCGCACTGAAGCCCGACGCGCGGCCGATCGAATCGACAGACTCGCTGGTATCACCCGCCGATGGCTGCATCTCCCAAATTGGCGCGATCCATGCCGGTCGGATCGTGCAAGCCAAGGGATTGGATTTTTCGGTGTCCGAACTGCTCGGTGGCCGCGATGAAGACGCGGCCGCTTTCGTCGATGGTCAGTTCACCACCATTTACCTGTCACCCCGCGATTACCATCGGGTGCACGCGCCGTTCGCTGGAAAATTGGTCCGCGCCATCCACGTGCCGGGCCGTTTGTTCAGCGTTGCGCCGTGGACCACCGAGTCCATCCCGCGCCTATTTGCCCGCAATGAGCGCCTCGCGCTGCTGTTTGACACCCCGCAAGGCCCGCTGGCGGTTATTTTGGTGGGCGCGATCTTCGTGTCGAGCATCGAAACCGTTTTTGATGGAGAAGTCACGCCGCCCTACGCCGATCAAGTGCGCGTGCGGGATTACAGCGGCGCAAACGCCCCGCAATTTGCGATTGGCGAGGAAATTGGCCGATTCAATATGGGCTCAACCGTCATTGTTCTGTGCGGCAAGGATTTCACTCATTGGTTGGGTGGCTGGCAAGCGGGCAGTCATATCAGCTTGGGTCAAAGGCTTGCTGAATCGGCTTAAGGCTGATCCTACCGGGCCAAGCGCCTTAGCTGATATCGTTTCCGGCCAGTTTGCATCTATATCGACATGCTTTCCTCTTCCGTGGTGCAGCGCTATTCACCCTGGCTATTAGGTTTCGGGGTGGCGCTACTTGCCTTTGGCTTGCTGCAGACTCAAGTTCTGGAGTTTCTGCCGCGCAACCGTGTATTCGATTATTTCCGCTGGGCGCTAATCTCGTTGCCGCTCGGCTATCTTTTGGCTCGGTTGCTTTCGATACGCTTGGCCACGGGTTTGGGATTGGTCTGGCTGATCGCCCATAGCGCGTTCGCCGGACCAAGCTCATTGTTGGCGACCGCGCTATTGTGTTTGGCAGCGCTTGGCCTCGGAGACTGGCTGCTGCGCGGCCGCCTGTTGTGGGGCGTAAATGCTCCGCCAACGTCCGGTTTCTCGCCGGTTTTTTCGTTAATTATCGGGCTGGCCCTGCTGCAAGCGCTGATTGGCTGGTTACTGCCGATTCCGCTGCATTTTGGCTGGGTCTACGCCACTGCGCTGGCCGCTGTCGTGTATGCGCGGCGCGTGGCGATTTTCTCGGCAGTTCACGTGGTTGCCAAACAATGGCAGAACACCGCTAGCGAGGCGCCTAGGCTTGCCGCCATCACGGTCACCGCGCTCGGACTGGCATCCACGGCCACCTGGGTGCCAACGATGATGTTCGACGACTTGGCCTATCACCTCGGCCTGCCCATGCAGTTGCAACAACTCGGCTACTACCGCATGGATCCCGCCAGTCAGGTCTGGGCACTGGCGCCTTGGGCTGGCGACGTCATTCAGGCGATCGTGCAACTGGTCGCTGATCGAGAATCCCGTGGCAGCGTCAACTTGATGTGGCTGCTCAGCGGCGGCTGGCTGTTGGCGGCGCTATGTCGCGCGGTGGGCCTCAGCCCCTCGATGGCCCTGCTGGCTGTGGTGCTGTATGCCAGTTCGCCGATCACCGCCGTGTTAATGGCGGGCATGCAAACCGAAGGCCCGGGCGTCGCCTGCTTGTTGGCATTAGCGCTGTTGATTGTGCAATCAGAGCGCTGGCCGCGTGCTCAAGTTTTGCTACTAGCCGCGCTGTTGTCCGGCTTCATCTTGCAACTGAAAGTGAGTTTCGCCGTGCCGCTGGCGCTGTTTGCGGCGTGGTTGCTGTGGGAATGGCGTGGGCGATTGCCGTGGCGGCATTTACCACTGGCGATTTTATTTGGATTCTTGATTGGCGGCGCCAGTTACACCTACTCTTGGATATTAGCTGGCAATCCGGTACTGCCGGTATTAAACGATCACTTTCAATCACCCTATTATCCGTCGACTAGCTTCTACGATTCCCGCTTTACTCGCGGTTGGTCTTTAGATTTATTTTGGCGTGCGGCCTTTTACTCGGGTGAAATTTTCGAAGGCTGGCCTGGTGCCGGCGGTTTTCATAACCTTGTTTTGGCTGCGCTATT
>Ga0105048_10009982_pt1 | contig 15052 bp, 13 predicted proteins | sample MAT05_FD_78382 | JGI IMG/M metagenome (GOLD analysis project Ga0105048, IMG submission 78382) | Freshwater microbial communities from Lake Fryxell liftoff mats and glacier meltwater in Antarctica - MAT-05 | ecosystem: Environmental > Aquatic > Freshwater > Ice > Liftoff microbial mat | place... | reverse complement strand
CGGTCCGTTTGCTCGTGTCCGTTTTTGCTTGTGGCACGGGTCTCTGACCCGTGTGGCCTTCACGGGTCAGAGACCCGTGCCACAAGCAAAAGGAAGATCAGACACAACCAGCCGGACCGTGTATGAGGGGCCGTGCGCTTCCCCCTTCCCGCGAACGTGCTCGGTCGAAACCTTTCGTCCGGCCAGAACCCTCTGACGGGGCGTTGCTCTGTTGAAACCCTTATCTTGTAGGTCGGGTCGAGTCTTCGAGGCCCGACGATTTTCGCCCCCGCGTCGGGCCTCGAAGACTCGACCCGACCTACAAAACCCCACCCCGTTCGAGGGTTTCAACAGAGCAACGGGGCGCGAGTCGCACGCGGCCGACCACCGCGTCCGCCTCTGAGTGCCGTCGTCGGGACTCGACGACTCGGCCCGGCAGGCGACCCCGGCGGAATCCCCCGGCGGCCTGCGACAGCAGTTGAAGTGGAGCGACCCGTTCGGGAGAAGGGGGGGCGTCGTCAGGCGGCGTCCTGCCCCGGGTGTTCGGCCTGCGGTTCGTTCCCGAGTAACCGCTCCCGGTAGCGCTCCTGCAACCGCATGTAATATTCCACCAGACGGGCCGCGTCGTGGCCGCACGCCGCCGACACCTGCCGCCGCGCCGCCCGCACCTCCTCGACCACCGGATCCTCAAGCGGTTCCATCGTCCGGCCCTTCCAGCAGTTCCAGGGGCGTAGCCAAAGTCGGCACGAACAGTCCGAGCAGAACGTTTACCCGCCGAAGGTGTGCGAACTTGTTGGCGTTCGCCAAGTGACGGCAGTTCCACGTTACCAGAAAATCGCACTTGTGGTACGACGCCAGCGCGACGTGCAGCGCATCGCCGGCCGGGTCGGCGGGCATCAACCGGCGGGCGATGTAGGCGGCGACGATGTCCGTCACGGCGGGTACGACCGGCACCAATGGTAGGCCGGCGAGCAGGGACAACCACGCCGGGGATCGCCCGGCCGGGCCGCCCGCCAGTTCGTCGAGTACCGCGACACTGGTGACCAATTCGTAGCCGGCGGCCGCCGCGTCCCACCACCGCCGTGTCCATTCCCGTCGTGCCACGATGTCGGGTTCGGCCCGCGCCTCGTGGTAGAAGCTGGGGATGGTCGTCTCGACGTATACCCGCGGTCTGGTCATGGTTGCCGTGTTCTTCGAGCGGGCGTCGGGCCTCGAAGACTCGGCCCGACCTACGATGATTCGTCACGAGATTGCCCGAACGGGGTTCTCCCCCAGTAGTGGCGCGACCGTTTCGGCGACGAAGACGCGGTTGGCCCAGCCCAGATGACCGCCCCAGTGGAATTGGCCCAACATCCGCGGGCGGTAGCCGCGCTGGCGCAGCCGGTCCCGGTACAACGCTACGTCTGCCGGCCGCGCGCCACCGGGCAGCGAAAACCCGCAACAACCTGCCGACACCGCGTGCCGGCCGTCCGACGTGCCGAACAGGAGCGTGCCCGCCGCCAGGAACACCACGTCCAGCGGGGACCAGAAATGCCACACGCCACCTTCCACCTTACGCAGAGCGGGTGTCAGGTCGTAGGCCGGCGACAGGGCGGGGGCGAGCAGCACGGCGGTGCCGACCGGGTGCGTCGGGGGCAAGGCTTCCACCGCCCAGACCGCCACCGCCGCCCCGCCCGAGTGCCCCACCAGATGCACCGGCCGGCCCGGGTAGCGGTCGCGGTACTCCACGACGAGACGGGCGACTTCCGCCGCCCGGCGACGGCCGCGCCGCCGGGCGCGGAGGTGGTAGGCGAAGAGCGGCCACCAGCCGGTCGTCCAGTCGTGGACGAGGACGGCCCCGGGGAACCCGCCGTCCGCGAGGCCCCGCGCGATGCTCCAGTTGAGCGGCCCCCAGCCCTCGACGCCGGGGAGGACGATCGCCAGCCCGTGGGCCAGCCGGGCCGGGTCGAACAGGCGTCGGCGTCCGCCCAGCCACCAGCCGCCCAGGGGGAAGGCGAAACCGGCCGCCACCGAGTGCAGCCCCCGCCACGTCCGGCCGATCCGCGCTGTAGAGTTGTGGATGCCGCCCACCCCCAGTTGCCGGCCCATTCACGCCCCCGAAGGGTGTGGAAGCCCGCCGTTGTCGCGCAATTGTGCCCGGGCTAACTCGACGTTCTTACCGGTGCAAGGCGCTCACTTCCCATAGGCGAGCGCCTTGAACGCCTTGAACGCCTTGCTAGTTTTCCAGCACTCCGCACGGACATCCGGGGTCGCCCCGGCGTCAGAATGAGTACCTTCCCCGCTGCCACGCCCGCCGACGTGCCGGTTATTAGACACACTTTCCGCCGCGCCGAATACCCGATACGGCATCGCTGCCACGCTACCGGGATTTCTCCTTCGCACGGCGCAATTGCGTCGCGTATCATACAACCCGCACGGTTCCTACTCCCGCACCTGTCCGAAAAGGAAACTCCCATGACGGAACGCGGAAACCTCTCCCGCCGCGGGTTCATGTCGCGGTCGGTCGCGGCCATGACCGCCGCCGGCCTGCCGGCCTGGTACGCCCAGGACGTGTTCGGGGCGTCGGCCGCCGCCGCCGCCGAGAACAAGCCCGTCGGCGCGAACGCCAAGCTCAACGTCGCCGTCATCGGCGTCGGCCCCAACCCGCGGCGGTCGAACGCCCTGTACGGCGAGGCCAAGAAGGCCAAGCACGTCCAGTTCACCGCCGTCTGCGACGTGGACGCCCGGCACGTCAAGCACGCCGAGGAGCAGTACAAGAAGGACGGGTTCGAGGTCAAAGGGTACAAGGACTTCCGCCAGGTGATGGACAGCAAGGACGTGGACGCCGTCATCGTCGCCGTCCCCGACCACTGGCACGCCCTCGTCGCCATCGAGGCCCTGCGCAAGGGCAAGGACGTGTACTGCGAGAAGCCGCTGACGCTCACCGTGCAGGAGGCGCTGCTGCTCCAGAAGGCCGTCAAGGAGTCGGGCAAGGTGCTCCAGACCGGGAGCCAGCAGCGGAGCGAGATGACCCAGTTCCGGCTCGCCGCCGACGTGGTCCGGGCCGGGCGGATCGGCAAGGTCAAGAAGATCGAGTGCCGCATCGGCGGGAACCCCAAGAGCGGGCCGATCAAGGCCGTCGAGCCGCCGAAGGAACTCGACTGGGACATGTGGCTCGGGCCGACCGCGAAGGTGCCGTACCGCCTCGACGGGAACAAGACGAACGGCCACTACGAGTTCCGGTGGTGGTACGAGTACAGCGGCGGGAAGATGACCGACTGGGGCGCGCACCACATCGACATCGCCCAGTGGTGCCTGGCGGCCGACGGGACCGGGCCGTCGGCGGTCGAGGTGCTCGACGCGGCCAAGCCCTACGACGGCGGCGACGGGTACAACTGCCACGAGACGTTCAAGGTCCAGTACACCTACGCCGGCGGGGCGACCGTGATCGCGATGGACGGCCGCGGGACGGCCGTGAAGGAGCTGTTCCGGGCCGACGGCAAGCCGCTCACCAAGAAGGTCAAGAAGGACGGCAAGACCGAGGAGGTCGAGCTGGGCGGGATCGACGGGAACGAGAACGGCCTGATGATCTTCGGCGAGAAGGGGACGGTGTTCGTCAACCGCGGGATGGTGGTGGCGAGCGACGCGAAGGTGCTGTCCGAGCCGCTCGGCAAGGACGACCCGAAGCTCTACCCGACCCGCCCGACGAACCACATGGGGAACTTCCTCGACTGCGTGAAGACGCGCGAGACGCCGATCTGCGACGCGGTCGTCGGCGGCGGGTCGGTGATCGTCTGCCACGTCGGGACGATCGCCCTGCGGACCGGGCTGAAGCTGACCTGGGATCCGAAGGCGAATCGCTTCACCGGCGAGAACGCGGCCGAGGGGAACAAGCACCTGGCCCGCGAGACGCGCGCCCCGTGGAAGCTGGAGGGGTGAATCGAGTCGTGTCTTTCCAAGCCCACCCGTTGCAACGGGTGGGCTTTCTCTTTGCTTCCTGCATTTACTCTTGTGGCACGGGTCTCTGACCCGTGCGGCCTGCACGGGTCAGAGACCCGTGCCACAAGACAGAAAGCCCACCCCATCGTTAGGGGTGGGCTTCTTCGTTTCCCCCGCGCATTGCCCTTGCGTCGCCCGTCGCCGGTCGGCAACAATCCCCCCCTTCACCGGCCGGTCGCCAGGGACGGACCGCCGGCGACGGCCTCGCCCGCGTTCTCCGGGGACAGGGATGTCGATCAGCACCGCACCATTTGAAGCCCCCCCGAAGGTTCACGCCCCCGTCGTCGCGCCCGCCGGCACCGTCACCGTGCTGACCGCACCGGCCCCGCCCGCCGCCGCGTTCCGGGTCGCCCCGTGGCAGGTCGCCGCCCTCGCCGGCCTGCTCGGGTGGGCGTACCTGCCGATGCTCCGGGTGTTCTTCGACAAGTGGGCGAACGACCCGCAATACTCGCACGGCTTCCTCGTCCCGTTCTTCTCCGCCTACCTGCTGTGGCAGGCGTGGCGGGCCGGGCCGCCGGCCCCGCGGCCGCGCCCGCTGCTCGGGGGCGCACTCCTGGCCGTCGCCCTCGGGCTGCGGGCCGTCGCCGGGGCGCTGCTGTTCCAACAGCTCGACGCCCTGTCGCTGCTGCTCGCCCTGTTCGGCCTCGTGCTGGCGGCCGGCGGCGGGCCGCTGCTCCGCCGCACCGCCCCGGCCCTGCTGTTCCTCGGGTTCATGGTCCCGCTCCCCTACGAACTGGAGCGCAACGTCGGCCAGCCCCTCAAGACGGCGGCGACGGTCAGCAGCACGTTCCTGCTCCAAACGCTCGGCCAGCCGGCGATCCGCGACGGCAACCTGATCCTGATCGACGAGGTCAAGCTCGGCGTGGTCGATGCGTGCAGCGGGTTGAAGATGATGGTGACGTTCGCCGCCTTCTCGGTCGGGGCGGTGCTGCTCGCCCGCCGGACCCGGTTCGAGAAGCTGATGGTGCTGCTCGGCATCGTCCCGGTGGCGGTGGTGGCGAACGTCCTGCGGATCACCGGCACCGGGCTGTGCTACGTCGCCTTCGCCGACAAGGGCACGCTCGAATTCCTGCACGACCTGTTCGGCTGGCTGATGATGCCCATCGGCCTCGCCCTCCTCGGGGTCGAGCTGTGGGTGCTCAAGCGGCTGGTGGCGGACCCGAATACTTAGCCAAAGCCCACCCATCGCTATGGGTGGGCTTGCGATCCCATTCATTCCCTGCTCTGAGCCTGCAAGGACGCAGCGCCCATGAACGGACCGACCTTCGCCACTGCCGCCGTCGCCCCCGCCCCGAAGGCGGCCCCGCCGCGGTCGGCCCCGCCGGCCCGCCCGGCCGCCCGGCCCGACCCGGACGGCGGCAACGGCCTGCGCGTCCTCACCTACCTCCGCCTCCACTGGCTGATGATCCTGTTCTGCGGCACCCTCCTCGGGGCCGTCGGCTCCTACGCCGCGTGGGAGCTGCTCCAGAGCAAGTACGAGTCGTACGCCCTGCTCCAGGTGTCACAGGTGCCGGCGACCCTGGCCACCCAGAACAACCCGAACCAGGCCCGGACCGACTTCGCCACCTACGTCAAGACGGCGTCGGCCCTGCTCAAGAGCGAGTTCGTCCTGAACGCCGCGCTGCGCGACCTCAAGGACGTGCCGACGATCAAGGACGAGAAGGAGCCGATCAAGTTCCTCGACGAGGAGGTGATGGTCAACTGGCAGGACGGGTCGGAGGTCATCCGCGTCACGTTCAAGGGGCACGCCCCCGCGGACGTGAAGAAGGTGGTCGATAACGTCCAGAAGGCGTTCATGGTCGAGGTCGTCCAGAAGGACGTGCTGGAGAAGCGCGCCCTGCTGGGGAAGGTCGAGGCGGCCCGGCAAGCGATGGAGAAATTGCTCGCCGACAAGAGCAAGCGGCCGGACGCGCCGAAGCCCGGCCCCGGGGTCGTCCCGGCCGCCGGGGTGGGCGCGCCGGGCGGGGTCGAGCCGGCCGTGTTGAACGCCGTCCCCGGCCCCCTCGCCCTGCCCCCGCCGAACGGCCCGCCCGTCCCGAACGCCGACCTGATCGTCAAGTACGACCCGAAGTCGCTCGTCGCCAAGTTCGCCCACCTGCAGGACGAGTGCGAGCGGCTGCCCGTCGAAATCCAGATCGGCCGCGGCCGGCTGCGGGAACTCGAAGGCAAGATCAACGCCCTCAAGACCGCCCCGATCGACGCCTTCACCCGCGATCTGGTCGAGAAGGATCAGGACGTGATCGTCCAGTCGATCAAGATGAAGCAGGCCCGGTTCGCCCACGACAAGGCCGCCGCGTCCGGCGACAAGAACGCCGTCGGGGTGATCGAGTTGAGGAAGGCGTGGGAGGCGCACGAAGCCCGGTTGCACCAGATGAAGCAGGAGAAGGCCAATCTGGTGGAGGGGGCCAAGCGGGTCGAGGAAGGGAAGAAGATCGCCGCCGAGTGGGAGGCGGTGAAGCACCAGGTCGAGCGGATGGAGGTCCAGTTCGCCAACGCCAAGGCCGGGCTGGGGCGGACCGAGAAGCAGCTGATGGAATTGCCGGTGTCGAACGAGCGGGTGCTGCCCGACGGCCGGGTCGGGCCGTCCTACGACGCCGCCACCACCGACCTGATGACCCTCGACGGCATCTTCTCCCGCCTCGTCGCCCAGGAGCAGATGCTCCGGTACGAGATCATGGCCCCGCCCCGGGTGACGCTCCTCCAACCCGCGTCCAGCCCGATGCAGAAGGACATGAAGCGGCAGGTCGTCGGCACCGTGGCCGCGGCCCTGCTCGGGTACTTCGCCATCGCCCTCGGGGTGGTCGCGTTCGAGACCCTCGGCCGGCGCGTCAGCTCGCTGGCGGACTTGAAGTCGGCCGGCCCGGCCCCGGTGGTCGGGGTCATCCCGTGCCTGCCGGGCGACGCGACCGGCCGCGACCCGGCCCGCCGGGCCGCGGCGAACGAGGCCATCGACAAGCTCCGGGCCTACGTCGCCCAGACGTGGCTCAGCCGCGGGGCGACGACGGTGGCGGTGACGAGTCCGCTCGGCGACGAGGGCAAGGCGTTCGCCGCGTTCGGGCTGGCGAGCAGCCTGGCCCAGGCCGGGTACAAGACGCTGGCCGTGGACTTCGACCTGCGCGAGCCGGCCCTGCACACCTACGCCGGGGTGCCGAACCCGGGCGGGGTGTGCGAGGTGCTCCGCGGCGAGACCGACGCCCGCCACGCCATCCAGACGCTCCCGAGCGGCCTCGACTTGCTCCCGGCCGGGAAGTGGTCGGACGAGGCCCGCAAGGCGGCCGTCGGCGGGCGGCTCGAAGCGCTGCTCGCCCGGTTGAAGGAACCCTACGACTGCGTGGTGATCCACAGCCACGCCCTGCTGACGGTCGCCGAGTCGGTCGAGGTCGCCCGCCGGTGCGAGGTGGTGCTGGTGTGCGCCCGCTACCGGGAGACGAAGGTGCCGCTGCTCCGCAAGGCGACCGACCGGGTGGCGGCGATGGAGATTCCGTACTCCGGCGTGGTGTACGTCGGGGCGACCGAACAGGAATCGCTCTGCTGAAAGAACCCGCGGCCGCGGCGGGTAAGACTTTGAGTCGCTCAGCGGCCGGCCACGGGTTTTGTTCCCTCTCCCCTTGCGGGAGAGGGCGGTCGTGAGCCGCAGGCGAACGGCCGGGTGAGGGGTAAAGGCCTCATCCAAGTGGGTATCCCCTCCACCCCTCACCCGGCTCGCGGCTTGCGCCGCTCGCCGCCCTCTCCCGCAAGGGGAGAGGGGAAGAGAGAAGCAGGAAAGGATTCAGGATGCTCAAGACCCCCACGCTCCTCGTACTCGCCGGGCTGATCGCGGCCGGGGCGGTGGTGAACGGGGCGGCCACCCAGCGGTGGGCGTTCGTCGCCCCCGACCCGGCCGTCACCGCCCGCGTCCACGCCCTCGAAGTCCGGTACGCCGACTGGCAGCCGACCGAGGTGCCGACCGAGATGCCGACCAACGAGCGGAGCGCCGCCACCAGCCACCGCTACGTGTCGCCGGCGTCCGGGCGGTCCGGGTTCGTCACCGCCATCAGCGGCCCGCCCGGGTCGGTCACCACCCACACCCCGGACGTGTGCTACCCCGGGAGCGGGTACAAGACCCTCCGGGCACCCGCCCGGGAGACGGTCGAACTGCCCGGCGGCCCGGCCGTCGTGTACGTCGCCGACTTCGAGAAGAAGACGCAGACCAAGCACGACCGGGTGCGGGTGCGGTGGGCGTGGTCCACGGCCGGCGAGTGGGTCGCCCCGGACAGCCCGCGGTGGCAGTTCGCCACGCAGTTAGCCCGGGTGCCGGAGTTGTACAAGGTTTATATCGTTACACCGTTAGCCGATGACGGCGAGGGCCGGCCCGCCGACGACCCGACGACGACCGCGTTCGTCGCCGCCGCCCTCGGGCAGTATTCGGCCGCCCTCGGGAAGTGACGGCCGCGGCCCGTCGGCAGGATTGTTGCAATCAGGAATCGCCCCGAGTCCAAGGATTGGCACCGATGGTAGAGCGAACGTCCCGACGGCCGGCCGTGCTGGTGTCCCCGAAACCCGCGATGCGAACCCCCGCCGTGTCCATCATCCGGTCCGCCCCACACCTGCCGTCCGCCCCCACCCCCGCCGGGGTCGGGTCGTCGGTCAAGGCGGCGGCCGACGTGCTGTTCGCGGCCCTGCTGCTGGTGCCGGCCGTCCCGGTCATGCTGGCGTGCGTCGCCCTCGTCCGCCTCACGTCGCGGGGGCCGGCCGTCTACACGCAGAGCCGGGTCGGGCGCGGCGGGCGGGTGTTCACGCTGTACAAGATTCGCAGCATGTGCCACGAGTGCGAGAGCCTCACCGGGCCGCGCTGGAGCATGCCCGGCGACCCGCGCATCACCGCGGTCGGCAAGGTGCTCCGCCGCTTGCACCTGGACGAACTCCCGCAGCTGGTGAACGTCCTCAAGGGGGAGATGTCGCTGGTCGGCCCGCGGCCGGAGCGGCCGGAGATCGTCAAGAGGCTGCGGCAGATCGTGCCCGGCTACGACCGCCGGCACGCGGTCAAGCCGGGGATCACCGGGTTCGCCCAGGTCCACCTACCGCCCGACAGCTGCGTCCGGAGCGTCAAGAACAAGCTCGCCTACGACCTGTTCTACATCCGCCGCCGGTCGGTCCGGATGGAGCTGTTCGTCGCCGCCGCCACCGCCCTGAAACTGGTCGGCCTGCGCCGCCTGTACCAGCGCAAGCCGCGCTTCCCGACGGACTCGGAAGAGTAGTGTCGAACCAAGCCCACCCATTGCAATGGGTGGGCTTTGTCGCATTTCCTCGGAGGCAAGGATGCCGACCGTGAGCGTCATCGTCCCGGTGCGGAACGAGGCCCGGTGCGTCGGGCCGGCCCTGCGGGCGCTGCTCACCCAGGACTTCCCGCCCGACCAGTTCGAGGTCATCGTCGCCGACGGCGGCTCGACCGACGAGACGGTCCCGGTCGTCCGCCGACTCCAGGGCGAGTTCCCCAACCTGCGCCTGGTCTACAACGCCGGGCGGCTCTCCAGCGCCGGGCGGAACACGGCCCTGCGGCACGCGACGAAGGATGTCGCGGTGATCGTGGACGGGCACTGCACGGTCCCCGACCTGCACTACCTGCGGCACGTCTCGGAAGCGTTCGCCGCGAGCGGGGCCGACAGCCTCGGCCGCCCGCAACCCCTCGACGCCCCGCACCCGACGCCGTTCCAGCGGGCCGTCTCCGCCGCCCGCGCCAGCCGCCTCGGGCACAACCCCGAGTCCGACATCTTCTCCGACGAGGCCAAGTTCGTCCCCCCGCAGAGCACCGCCGTGGCGTACACGCGCACGGTGTTCCACCGGGTCGGGCTGTTCGACGAGGCGTTCGACGCCTGCGAGGACGTGGAGTTCAACCAGCGGGTTGATGCGGCCGGGCTGACGTGCTACTTCACCCCGGCGGTGAAAGTCGTGTACCACCCGCGCGGCGATTTCGGGACACTCTTTACGCAGTTGGGGCGGTACGGCCGGGGCCGCGCCCGGCTGGCGGCCAAGTGCCCGCGGTCGCTGTCGCTGCCGGCGCTGGTGCCGCCGTGCTGGGCGGCGTGGGTGCTGCTCGGCGGGCCGGCGGCCCTCGCAGTGCCGCTGTTCGGGTGGCTCTGGCTGGCCAGCCTCGCCCTGTACGTCGCGGTGTTGTGCGGGGCGGGGGCGGTGCTGGGCCGGGGCCGCGGGTGGGCCGTCGCCCGCCGCATCCCGGTCGTCTTCGCCGGCATCCACTTCGGCTTCGCCTGGGGCTTCTGGAAGGAAGTGGCGCGGCAGGTGCGGACGGGGCTGGGCGGCGTTCGCCGGTGACGGGTTGAGGTTCTTCCCCCCTTGCAGCCTGCGGTGGATCGGTCATGCTAGGGTAGGCCGCATTGCGACGTGCAAACCACCCGAGAGGCAACAGACCCCATGTCCCGAACCAAAGCGCCGATCGTCAAGGCGTGGCTTCAGTTCTTCGTCGTGTCGTCCATCTTGACGAACCTCCCGGGCTTTTTCGTCGGCGTTATCGGTGGGGCTGGCGGCCTGAAATACGGTTGGATTAACGAAGATCAGATATGGTGGATGGCAAACGTATCGTGGTATCTGCTCGTGGTGCCGGTTTCCTTCTTCACCTTCCGCTGGACTGTCACCAAATTCCTTCTTCCGGGCAGCACGCCGTTGGCGGCACCGCCCAACAACGCCTCGGTCGTGTAACCCGATGCTGTTGCCGTAAGGTCCGGTGCGTCTGCGACCGCAAAGCCGGGCTTGACGCATCCTACGGGGACTTCCCCATTCGTCGCTTTTTCGCGGAGCGAAAGGCGACGCTACCCGTCGGCCGGGGCGGGTTCCGCCTCGCCGGGCTGGATGAGGAAGGCGAGCTGTTCGAGCTGGATCGCCAGATCGACCGTCACCAACTTCACCCGCGGCGGCAGGCGGAGCAGCACCGGGGCGAAGTTCAACACCCCTCGCACGCCGGCCGCCGCCAGCACGTCGGCCACCGCCTGCGCCGTCTCGGCCGGGACCGTCAGCACCGCGAGTTCGGCCCCGAGTTCCTTCGCCCGCCCGCCGAGGGTCGCGGCCGACTCGACCGTCAACCCCTCCACCACCTGCCCGATCTTCGCCGGGTCGGTGTCGAACAGCCCGACGATGTCGAACCCCTGCGCCCGGAACCCCTGGTAGCGCAACAGCGCCCGGGCGAGGTTGCCGACCCCGACGAGGACGGCGCGCCACGTCCGGTCGATGCCGAGGGCGGCCCGGATGGCGGCGACCAGGTCGCGGGCGTCGTAGCCGATCCCGCGCTGGCCGAGGTTGCCGAGGGCGGCCAGGTCGCGGCGGACCTGGGCGTCGCTGACGGCGCACGCCTCGGCGATCCGCCCGCTCGACACCTTCCCGCCGTCGGCCGGCCACCCGGCCAGCGCCCGCAGGTACAGGCTCAGCCGGTGCGCCGCCGCCCGCGATAGCCGCTCCCCGCCCTCGCGTTGCTCCGACACGGCCCCTCCGCCGACAGCGCCCGCGTTCCCGGTTCAGCCCCATTTTATCACTTTCCCGCCGCGCCCTTCCACGACACCGGGATCGTCACCTCCTGCCCGGCGGGTTCGGCCAGCCGGACGCGGACGACGCCTTCGCCGGCGCGGGCCGCGGTCGCCGCCGGGAGCGTCACCCGGACGGCCGCGACCGCCCCGACCCCCGCCGACCACTTGAGCATGACGCCGGGGTGGTCGCACTCGGCCGCCGCCACCCCGACCGGCTTGCCGTCGGGCGTGCGCAGCTGGATTAGCTCCGAAACCTCCACCTGCCCCGGCGCGAACCGGACGGCATCCGGCGTGGCGACGACCGCCGCCGCGGCGCGCTTCAGCACCCGCACCGGGACGCGGAACTCCGGGTACGCCGGGTCGTCGGTGAGCAGCACGACCGATTCGTCGCGGTGGCCGACGGGGGCGTCGGCGGCGAGCCGGAGCGCGACCGTTTGCACCCGGCCGGCGGGCGTCGCGGTCGCCGGCCCGACTTCGGCGGTCAGGTGCGGGGCCGACGCGACGGCGCGGACGATCGTGAGCGGCTTCGCCCGGCGGTCGGTGACGGTGATCGCTTGCGTCGCCGCCCCGGTACACGAGAAGCCGACCTGCGGCGGGGCGACGGTCACGTCGCGGGAGAGCGTGGCCGCGACCGCGAGGAGGAGGCGGCCGGGGTCGCCCGCGGCCGGCGGGTCGAGGGTGTAGCCGACGGCGAGTTGCCAGCGGTTCGGGCCGTCGGGCTGGGTCAGGGTGTTGACCTCGACCGCGAGCCGGGCCGTCTCGCCCGGTTTGAGAACGGTGGCCGAGAGGGTTCGCCGCAGGCACCCGCACCCGGTTTCAACGGTCGTGACGGTGAGCGTCCCGGCCCCGCGGTGGGTCAGCTCGAAGGCGTGGGTCAGCGGCGGCCCGGCCTTCACGTCGCCCTTGGCGGCGTCCGTGGCGGGGCAGTGCAGGGCGGCCGCGGGCGGGTTCCCGACGCCGAGGACGGCGAGGGCGAGGAGGGTGTTCATGGCCGGGCGACATACCGCCGCCGCGGGCGGCGGGCAATCCCGGGTGGACGGCGCTGCAAGCCCACCCGTTGCAACGGGTGGGCTTTACTTCGTCGCCGTCAGGTACGCGCTGAGCGCCTCCACGTTGCGGGCGAAGACGGCGCTCGACAGGTACTCGAACCCGGCCGCGAACTTCGGCTGGCCGACCAGCCGCTCGCCCCGGCAAGTCGTCACCCACCGGCCGGCGGCGTCGAGGTCGCGGACGATGCGGCGCACCTCGGCGGCGGTCGGGGCCGCCGGCGGGCGGGGCGGGGTGCCGGCCTTCGCCGCCTCGTACCGCGCCTCGATCTCGTCGAACCGGGCCGGCTGCGTCCAGCCGTAGTGGGCGGGGGCGGCGGCCGGGTCGTAGGTCAGCTGGTAGCGGGCGTCCATGAACAGCGGCTTGTTCGTCTTGAACTCGTAGTAGCGGGCGACGCGGCCGTCCGCCAGCAGGCTCTTGCGGAAGTACGCCAGCGCCCGCGGCACCGGCTCCAGGTACTTCTTCTTGCCCGTGTACGCGGCGATGGCGACGAGCGTGTCGAGCGCGTCCTGCGACTCCCACCCGGTCACGGCCGGCGGCTCGAACTTCCGCCCCCAGATCGGCACCATCTCGAAGTTATACTGCTGGCACCACCCCGGCTGCGGGTCGGGCAGCTGGGCCAACAGCAGGAAGTCGCCGAGCCGCTCTAACGCGGCCCGATACTCGTCGTCCTTGTAGACCTCGTGGGCGGTCACGAGCGCCTCGGCGACGCTCCCGGCGAGGCCGTCGTTGAGGGTGTAGTAGTCCCAGTAGTTCTTCACCCGCCCGGCCGTCTTCCAGTCGTCGCCGGGGAACTTCGCCTTCACCACCGGGTGCGCCTCGACCTTGCCGGTCCACACCTGGGGGAACCCGCCGTTCGGGAATTGCGCCGCGAGCAGGGCGGCGAACCCGTAGGCGGCGGCGTCGTGGGCGGGCGGGTGCTTGAAGGCGAGCGCCCGGTCGGCGCGGGCGAGGAAGGTGACGGCGGCCTGGGTCTGGCCGTCGTCGAGCGACGAGACGTTCCACGCCCCGCCCTTGCCGTTGCGGTACTTGCCCGCCCGCTTCGCCGGCCCGAAGTGGATCGTCTGCGTCCACCCGCCCGATTGCAACTGGCCGTAGGCGAGGGCGTCGGCGGCGTCGCGGGCGGCGGCGAGGTAGAAGGCGTCGCCGGTCGCCTCGTGTGCCCGCAGATACGCCGCGCCGACGGTCGGGGTGCCGGGGGGTTGTACGAACAGCGTGTCGGCGTCGGCCTTGCCCTCGCCCCAGCGCTGGGCCAGGTCCGGGGTGTAGTAGTAGATGTACCCGCCGTGGCTGGCGGCCTTCTGGTGGTAGAACGTGGCGGCGGCCTTGAGCGCCCGGGTCGCGTCGGCGCGGAGAGCGGCGTCGGCCGGCTCCGCGGCGGCGAGCGGGCCGGCGAGGGCGAGCAGCGCGAGGAGGGGGCGAAGCATCGGGGGCGGCCTCCGGGGGGTGGCCGCCAGCCTACCCGGGGGTGACGGGGCGGGCAAGCGCTCGAAAACCCACGGACCGCTGTCCGTGGGCTTTACCCCGCGGGTAACGGTGGTGTAACGTCTGCCGGTGGCACGGAGCGCCGGCGGGTAAGGTAGCGTCTAAAACACAACGGGGCGGGCCTGCGCCGCCCCCTTCTCCCGGGTGAGGTCACGTTCCATGACACGGTCGAACCGCCTGGCCGCCCTCGGCGCGGCCCTCGTGTGCGTCGCCGCGGGGGTCGCCCTCATGGTCGCCGCCGACCCCGCCGTGCCCGCCGCCCCCCTCCCCCCGCGCCCGGAGCAGTGGAAGAAGGTGGACGACGCCGTCAGCAAGGGGCTGCCCAAGACCGCCATCCAGGAGATCGAGCCGATCATCGCCTCGGCCCTCAAGGACAAGGCGTACCCCGAGGCGATCAAGGCCATCGGCAAGAAGATCGCCCTCGAAGGGAACATCCAGGGGAACAAGCCCGAGGAGAAGATCACCCGGATGCAGGCGGCCATCGCCACCGCCCCGGCCGAGATGCACCCGGTGATGGACGCCGTGCTCGCCCACTGGTACTGGCACTACTTCCAGCAGAACCGCTGGCGCATCGTCCAGCGCTCGGCGGCCGGCGACAGCACCGGCAGCGACGTGACCACCTGGGACTTGCCGCGCATCCTCACCGAGATCGACCGCCAGTTCGACAAGGCGCTCGCCGCCGAGAAGGAGTTGAAGGCGATCCCCGTCGGCACCTACGACGCGCTGCTCGAAAAGGGCACCATCGCCGACAGCCACCGGCCGACGCTGTTCGACTTCCTCGCGTTCGAGGCGTTCGGGTTCTACACCGCCGGCGAGCAGGCCGGGGCGAAGGCCGAGGACGCCTTCGAGGTCGCCGCCGATAGCCCGGTCTTCGGCACCGCCGACGAGTTCGTGAAGTGGCAACCGGCCACCACCGACAAGAATTCGCGCACCCTCAAGGCCGTGCGGCTGTACCAGAATCTCCTCGCCTTCCACGCCACCGACGCGGACAAGACGGCCCGCCTCGATACCGACCTGCACCGCCTCCGGTTCGGGTTCAACAAGGCGGTCGG
>Ga0105048_10009976_pt1 | contig 15056 bp, 13 predicted proteins | sample MAT05_FD_78382 | JGI IMG/M metagenome (GOLD analysis project Ga0105048, IMG submission 78382) | Freshwater microbial communities from Lake Fryxell liftoff mats and glacier meltwater in Antarctica - MAT-05 | ecosystem: Environmental > Aquatic > Freshwater > Ice > Liftoff microbial mat | place... | reverse complement strand
CGAGACACGCCCCGACCCCGACACGGAACCAGGGACTCCCGCTGCCCTCATCGACTTCTCCACGAGTCACCGCAGAACCGCCGGCAGCCCCCAGCACCCGGCAACCGTAGCAACAGTACGACAACCCGGAACTCTCGGCCGGGACACGAACCGGACCGCCGCAATAGCCGCAAAAAACCGGGTCTCCCGGTGGGGTCTCAATCACTTCCTTCACAGCAAAAACGGCGCCCGCATGGGGCGCCGTCGTCAATTCCGGTTTCGTCCGCTGAGGACCGCACCTTGGAATGGGTTACTTGGACACGTCCTGCAACAACGCCTTGAGATCGTCGGGAGAAAGCTTCTTCAACGCCTCCTTGAGTGCCTCCGGAGTCAGAGTTCCAACGGCCGCGGGCTCCGCTGTCCCGCCGCTGGCCGGAATCTTCTCCAACTCCTCGGCGGTCCACTCGCCTGTCCGAGCCGCCTCCGCCGTGCGGATGGCCACTACCTCGGCGGCTGTCACCGGACTGGCTTTGTTACCCCACGAATTTCGGACGTAGGTCAGGACATTGGCGATCTGCCGATCATCCATCGAGTCGCGGAAGGCGTTCATCTGGTTGTTGTAATCGCCACCCTTCACCTTGATCGGTCCCTTGAGGCCATTCAGGACGATGCGGACCATTCGGTTGGGGCCGTCCGCCAGAACCCACTCGGACCCCGCCAAGGGAGGAAACTGGCCCGCGACTCCATTCCCATCCGCCTGGTGACAGGCCGCGCAGTAAGTCGAGAAAACGATTGCTCCCTCCTTCGCAGCCTTGGCCGCCGGATCATCCGCTCCGCCGCCCGCCTCCACGGGAGGCGGTGCCGGATTGATCTGCGCTTCGGAGAATTCGTCGGATCGGAAGCCACCGGAGTACTGGGTCAGATAGCTCCCAGCCCAGAAGAGCAAACCGGCAATAAAGACGACGACCCAGAGGTTGAGAGGCTCATGCCCCTCCACCGGATCCGGACGCTCGCGGACAATCGCCGCGTGCATTGCCGTGACGTCTGTCGCCTCACCGCGATCCATACCAGAAGTGCCTCCACCCGGGTTCAAGTTGGGGAAATCAGCGCTCATTTGGCAGGGGGCTGGGCGTCTGTAACTTCAGCTGCCTTGGGCAGCGGTGCCTCGGGAAGGTCGAACGAGGTCTTCAAACTCCGCAGGTACTCCACCAACTGGCGGGCTGCAGGTTTCGGAACCACTTCCCAACCCTCTCCCACCGAAAACTCACCCGCCAACTTCAACGCATCCGGCGATGGCCCGCCTTGACCCATCTTCCGCTTCTGGAAGAGAAAGGGATAAGGCGGCATGAGGCTGCCCTTGGACGTAATCTGAGGATCGTACAGATGCGCGTAGTGCCACGCGTAATCCGACTGACGCTCCCCGATGTTGGTCAGGTCCGGTCCCGTCCGCGAGGTGCCCAACATCACCGGCTTGTCATAGACATAGTCACGGGCCACGGTCCGGCGCTTGCCCCATCCCCGGGCAATGTCAGATCCAAATCCATCCGGCCGGATCTGTTGACTGTGACAGTAGATGCACCCGAGCGACCGATAGTGTTCCGCCCCCTGCTGGGCCTCCCCGCTGCGGGCCTGAGGATAGAGAACGATTGCGCCGGTTGCATTGGTGCTCGAATTGGCCACCAACGAACCCAGCTGCCGGTTCGGCATCAGCACGAGACCCACCCAACTCGACGCGAGGGTGAACAGGATTCCGAGAAATAGAAGAGGGCCGTATCTCATGGCATCACTTGCCGGCGATCGCCGGAGTTTCAATCCCTGTCAGGATGGCCACCACCGGCTTGCGGTAGGGACCAAACACCCTGGCCAACAACCAGACCAGATTGGCCACAAAGGCGACATGCCCCAAAGCCAGAAGCAATCCTGCCAGCGTACGGATCTGCAACCAGGGCAGAGTCCCCTCAACCACCTTCATGAACGGGACCGACGCATCATTCATGGCCAAGCCCTGCAAAATCCCGCCCAGACTCAGAGGCGCGACGTACAGCACCAGCCCGAGAAAACAACCCCAGAAATGAATCGAGATCAATCCAAGGGACGGCCATTCACGTTGGGTGATCCGGGGGACGATGTAATACAAAGAACCGAACATCACCATGGTGAAGAATCCGTACAGTCCCAGATGCGCATGGGCGATGGTGTGATGGGTGAAATGGACCACCTCACTGATGCCACGGAACGAATTCGCAACCCCCTGAAGACTGGTCGCCGTGTAACACACCGCACCCAACACGACAAATCGGAGCGTTGGACTGTGCCGGAGCTTTTCGAAATGCCCCCACATCGTCAGGTGATGGTTGATGGCAACCGTCGTGACAGGAATCAGCATCATGACACTGGCCACGATCGAAACCGTGATCATCCAGGCGGGCATGGGTCCGCCGGTCAGGTGGTGCAGCCCATTCCAGTTGTAGAACAAGGCCAATGACCAGAATCCGAGGACACTCAGATAGTAGGAATGGATCGGACGCCCGATCACCTTCGGAATGAAGTAGTAGATCGCCGCCAAACCGATCGGAGTGAACCAGAGCCCCAGGACGTTATGGGCAAACCACCAGTTCACCGCCGCCTGCACCACTCCGCGCGCCGGATCAATCAGGAGCATGATCTGGGCGGTTGCATACAACCAGGGAAACCACAGCAGCGCCGCCAAAAGATACCATTGCGACACGTACAATTGCCGCTCCTGCCGGAGACGAAAGGTGATCACCGCCCACACCGCAACCAGGGCATAGCTGACGAACAGGATGGGCGTTGCGTACCGCGGCATTTCCAGCCACTCGATCGAAGTTGAATCACCCATCAGGATTCCGACGACGCCCACGGTGAGACCGATGTTCCAGAACAGGGCAGCCACCGTCGCCAGTCCCGGAGCAACAAATGGGACCCGGCACAACCGGCACATCAACCAGAGCGTCACTCCGATTCCGGTCTGCGAAGCGAACCCGTAAATGACCGTGTTCAAATGCGCCGGCCGGACACGACCGAAAGTGAGAAATTCCCACGAAGCGAGGAACCCAGGCGAATGCAACTTGATGCTGGTGACCAAGGCCAGCGCAGTTCCAGCCAGAAGCCACAAAAGCCCGCTCACGACGAAGAAGAGCACGGGCACACGGCAGGAGGCATCGATCTCAGCCAGCAAGGCACGCTTGGACGAATCCTCCGGGAGGTCGCCGGGCATGAGAGCCGAAAAGGTCTTGGAAGGTGAGCTCATGTCGTCGGCGAATGGCGGTTGAGGATGAGGTCCGTCGGTTGCCCCACGGGTTCCTCTTCATCGAACGGGAGGAGTGCGGCACGGTCAATGAGCCGAAACTCACCATTGCAGGAGGCCCAGTGCAAAGCCCACAGACCGACGGCAGGCACTGCCAGGACTCCCCCGATCATCAAGATGGCCAAGACGTTCATGAGTGCCAGCGGATCACTCGAAACTTGCGGTCTTCTTCGATGCCTCCAGGCGCTCGAGGAGCTTGGCTCGCCCCTGTGCCGCACCCGGGCCCCACTCGGCAACCAAAACTTCCATGGCGCGATCCACGGAAAGCCGGGCCAGATTCTCCTTGTTGGGATCCACGGCGTACTTGTTCAACTCCGCCGCGCCCTCGTGATCGATCTTGAGGCGGGTCGCCTTTCGGTTGGCAGCCAGGGCGGCGTCGAGGGGCGGAGTGTCCTGCCGGACCACCAACCAAGCCATCGCCCCGATAATGAGGAAGGCACCGAGGGTACCGACAAAATAGGCCAGCACCGTCCGAGTCTTTTCCGTGCAGCAAGTAGAGTCGCTCATGAGGATGTCGCTTTAATGATGGGCGGCGGCACCGGGTGCCGGGATCTCGTGGTGGGTAATCGCCTCCTTGAGCCGGGGATCCCGGAGCGGGTAAGGAGCAGCCGATCGGAAGTTCCGCAGGAAGAAGAACCCCAGCAATGCCAGCATGCCGAACCAGAAGAGCGGATCCAGGAACGAGACCTGGGGACCCATCTTGAGCGGCTCATAGGTAGGCATGATGTTGAATGTCATATCCACATAGTGCATCAGCCACGCCCATCCACACATTGGGACCATGATCGCCGGGTTCATTTTCACGTCCTGGTTCAACAGCACCAGAAATGGAACAAAGAAGTGTCCAAAGAGGATGGTGAATCCAACCCACTTCCAAGTGCCTGCTTCGCGAGTGACATACCAGAAGGTTTCCTCAGGGAGAGCGGCATTCCAGATCAGGAAATACTGTGAGAAATGGATGTATGCGTAGAAGATGGTGAAAGCGAAGAACCACACCCCCACATCCTGGATCTGGCGTTGGTGCACCACCTGGCTCAGGGGCCCCTTGATCTTCAGCCACAGGGTCACCACCCAGACCGTGATCAGCGCCGTCCAGACGCTTCCGGCGAAGTAGTACACGCCGTACATGGTACTAAAAAAGTGATGCTGAAGGGACTTCATCAGGTAGATGCAGCCCAGCGTCAGGGAGAATGCGAAGTAAAAAATCCCCGCGGCTGCGAGCACACGCGCCTTCCGGGTCCAGATCGGTGATCCATCCGTGTCCTGGGCAATGGACCACTTCCGAAAGGTGTGGGCAATCCACCCCCAACTGGCCACCAGGAGGGGCAATAGGATATTGAAGGTGGGCGTATTGAAGAGCACCCGTTTCACCTCCAACGAATGATCGTCTGCCGGATCAATACTGAGCCACGGGTAAATGTGTTTTTGCAGCACCAGAATGGGAACCAGCAGCACCAGCATCCACGGAAAGAGCAATGCGGCAATCTGCTCGACGACACGCCGGATCGGGACCGACCAAGCCGCATCAAACAGATGATGGATGAAAAGCAGGAACAGAGCCCCGACACAGATACTGAGGCAGAACATGTACGCCGTCAGATAGCGCAGACCGATCTCGCGTAGCAGGTTCTTCCCCTCACCCGCGGCGTGGGCATGACCGTCGTCGCCATGGACGTGAGCATCCACAGTCGCCGCGTTCCCGGGCAAAGCGGCGATCGCGCCTGCATTGGTTTCGGCCGTCTCTGCTGCGTGACCGCTGGGCATTCCGAATCCCAACAACCCAAGGAGGGCCATCGAGGCGACCATCGTTCCGATAAAGCGAGTAATTGTCTTCATGGTCGCATCATTTCAGGGCTGTCCGCACGGCGTCCGGGATCTCTTCCTTCTTCCCAAGCCGGCTCAACTGAAGTGCGCGGACGTAGGAGATCACCGCCCACCGATCCTTCGGGTCGAGCTTGTCGCCATAAGGCAACATCAGGTTCTTGCCGTTGCTGATCGTGTTGAAGATCTCGCCATCAGCCATCTTGATCAGTCGTTCGTCATGCAACTTGGCAACGGCAGCCATGCCAAACTTGGTTGTAACCCCGTTGCCATCCCCCGCCACGCCGTGACAGGGAGCACAGTAAATCCCGTAGCGCTCGCGACCGCGCTGGAGCAATTCACGCGTGGTCGGAACCGGAAGGGCATCCACCCAGGAGCCATCGGCGTTCTTGCCAGTAGCGAAATCGTTGGCCTCGCGAGCGGCTTCGCGGGACACCGTTCCAGCCACATGCAACCGACTGCTCAGGCCGTCTTTGAAGCCGGCGAAGGCTGCCTGCGTCTGAGGGCGAAGCTTGGGTTGGCGATCCATGTCGGCGAACACCTCCAGGGGAGGCTTGCGAGACAACCCGCCGCGAAGACCTGCAATGCTGACGATGACCACCAGGGACAGCGCCCAAAAGGTAAAGAAATAGATCAGGAATTTTCGCATTTATTCCTCCACGGTCTCGATCGCCGTTGCGTGACATTGATCGGCAAGAAACTCACGCGTTGCCGCCGGGGCGTACTTGGGATCCGCAGCCTCGATGCACACGAAGAAGCGGTCGTTGGAAGCCCGTTTGAACCGCTCGACCTTCAGCAACGGGTTGTAGAGTCTCGGTAAGCGATTCAGGAACAACATTCCGAAGAGGGTGGCAAACGCACCCAGAAGAATGGTGAGTTCGAAGGATACAGGAAAGGCATAGAGCGGAGTGAACAGGGGCTTGCCGCCAACGACTAGCGGGTAGTCCTTCTTCATGAACCAGATCATGGTCATGCCTGTAAAAAATCCAGTGACACCGCCCACAAACGTGAACCAGCCCACCGGAGACTTCTTGACCCCCATCGCTTCGTCCATGCCATGGATCGGAAACGGGGTGTATACATCCCACTTGGTGAAGCCGGCGTCCCGGCATCGGATGGCTGCGTTCATCACGTCAGCCGGGGTCTCGAATTCGGCCAGAAGGCCGTGGGTTCTTGCAACGGAAGCGCTCATGTTGATTCCTTCGTGCCTCCTCAATGACGTCCCTTGGCACCGCCCTGCGGGTGGTGCGGGTCCGCCTGGGGCGTAACCGCCTTCACCTCGCTGATGGCAATGGCCGGAAGGAACCGGATGAAAAGCAGGAACAGGGTCATGAATAGACCGAAACTTCCGACGAATGTGAACACATCCACCCAAGTTGGTGTGAAGTATCCCCAACTCGACGGCAGATAATCGCGGTGGAGCGAGGTCACGATGATGACGAAACGCTCAAACCACATGCCGATGTTGACAACGATGGACACACACCAGACGATAATCGGAGTCATCCGAAGGGTCCTCGACCAGAACAGGTGCGGACTGATCACATTGCAGGTAATCATGCTCCAATATGCCCAGGCATAGGGCCCGAAAGCGCGGTTCTTGAAGGCGTACAACTCGTAAGGGCTGCCGCCGTACCAGGCGATGAAGAATTCCATGCCATACGCGTACCCAACGATCGACCCCGTAGCCAGGATCACCTTGCACATCAGTTCGATGTGCCTCTTGGTGATGATGTCATGAAGGTTGAACAGCGATCGCAACGGAATCAGGAGCGTCAGCACCATTCCGAAGCCTGAGAAAATCGCACCCGCCACAAAGTAGGGCGGGAAGATGGTCGTGTGCCATCCGGGAACCTGGGACACGGCAAAGTCGAACGACACGATCGAGTGCACGGAGAGCACCAGCGGCGTGCTCAGGCCCGCGAAGATCAGGTACGCCTTCTCATAGTTGCTCCAGTGGCGGTTGGAATTGGTCCAACCCAGAGCAAACAGACCATAGCCAAACTTACGCAGAAGCGTCTTGGCCCGGTCGCGAAGTGTCGCCAGATCCGGGATCAGACCTACATACCAGAAAAGCAACGAAACCGTTCCGTAGGTCGAGACCGCGAACACATCCCACAGCAGCGGCGAGAGGAATTGCGGCCAGATGGCGTTCGCGTTGGGAACCGGGATCAGGAACCCCGGATAGAGGGCAAACCAGACTCGACCGGTGTGGACCACCGGGAAGATGCCGGCGCAGGCCACTGCAAACAGGGTCATGGCCTCCGCCGAGCGGTTGATCGAGGTCCGCCACTTCTGTCGGAGGAGGAACAGCACGGCCGAGATCAACGTCCCGGCGTGGCCAATACCGATCCAGAAGACGAAGTTGGTGATGTCCCACGCCCAATCGGCGGGTTGGTTCAGGCCCCAGACTCCGACGCCCGTCGAAATCAGGTAGGCCACCAAGGAGAACATCATCATCATCCCGCCAGCACTGAAGATGAACGCGGGCCACCACCAAGCCGGCATGGGCTTTTCACAGATGCCGGCGATGGTATCCGTGATCCAGCCCAATGAGCGGTTGTTCAGGACGAGCGGCTCACGTTCCAGCTCCTTGGGGGGGTCGTAAATTTTGAGGACCGGGGGTGCGTTGAGAGGGTCAAGCGACCCCATTTTGCCGGCCCCATGGCCGGCGGCGGTGGCGGCGGTGGCCATCAGGCTGCTCCTTTCTGGACGGGAGTTGCAGAGTGCTTCTGCTCGCCATGGGCGTCGCCATGGCCGGACTCAAAGGGATTCTCGTGACGATGACGCTCGTAGTCGCGAAGGGAATCCGGCCCGCTGCGGCCCTCGATCTTGGCATCCACAATCTCGGTGTTCGGATTGCGGATTCGGGCCAGATAGGTGACCCGGGGCCGGGTATCCAGGAAGCCTAGCACCGAGTAATTGCGCGGATCGTGCTTCAGCTTGGACACAGCGCTCTCAGGATCCAGCACGTTTCCGAAGGTGATCGCCTCGGCCGGACAGGCCTGCTGGCAGGCAGTCCGGATGTCACCGTCGCGCACCGCCACATCCCCACTGTTCCCGACCTCGACCTTGCGGGAGATCTTGGCCTGCTCGACGCGCTGGACGCAGAACGAGCATTTTTCCATGACCCCGCGCATGCGGACCGAAACATCCGGATTCCGCACCAATTTCACGATCTCCCACTCCGGCGCCTCGTTCCGATTTTGTCCGAACGGACCCTTGTACAGGTTGCCGAAATTGAAGAAATGCTGGCTCTGGGCGGAGGCGTAGTCGGTCTCCCGCTTGTTGTAATCGAAGAAATTGAAGCGTCGGACCTTATAGGGGCAGTTGTTGGCGCAGTACCGTGTTCCGATGCAGCGGTTGTAGGCCATCACATTCAACCCCTCATCATCGTGCACCGTGGCGTTCACGGGGCACACGCTTTCGCAGGGCGCGCTCTCGCAGTGCTGGCAGAGCATCGGTTGCACCGCCATCTGCGGGTCTTCCGCGGCAGCATCCGAACCCAGCTCCGATTTCGGATCGTGGCTGTAATATCGGTCGATACGCATCCAGTGCATCTCGCGGCCGCGAGCCACCTGATCTTTTCCAACGATGGGGATGTTGTTCTCGCTTTGGCAGGCAACAACACAGGCATTGCAACCAACGCAAGAGGTCAGATCAATCACCATTCCCCATTGATGAATCTTGGAGACCGTCGACGGATTCTGGTCGTACGGATGCTCATAGATATTTTGGGGCCGCTTATCCACGTTGCGGCCGTCCGACTCTGCCTTGAACGGAACGTAGTGAGGAAAGTGCGCCTCCAGATCCATATGCTTGGCAAAGTCCGGTTTTGCCTCGAACTGGGCGAGGTTCGCCTCGCGGATCACCGGGCGGCCCTCCATCAGGCCGTGTTCCTGGGTAACGGCGACCAGACGACGTCCGGCAACCTTGGATACCTTTGCCCCAGTGGCGATGTGGCGGGAGTCCTTGAGGAACAGCGGGAAGGCATCAAACCCACTCCCACGTCCCACACGACCGGTGACCTTCCGGCCATAGCCCAAGGCGAGTCCAATGGTCTTGTCTGCCAAGCCTGGCTGAACCCAGACCGGTCCCTCTACCACCCGGTTTCCGAGGGCAATCTTGAGCACCGGCTGCCGATACTGGCCGTCGGAGGCGTTGGCTGCGTCCGCAATCCCCAACTCGCGGGCGGTGGCGATCGAGACCAAGATCACGTTCTCCCAAGTCACCTTCGTAATCGGGTCCGGGGCCTCCTGCTGCCATCCGTTGTTGTTGAAACGGCCGTCATCCACGGAAGCGCCGCGGTGAAGAACGACATCAAAATCCGATGATGCAGGGGCCCTATAGGCCGCGAGGAGGGTCGTCGCCTTGCCCAATTGCGCCGTCGAAGCCTCCAGTGATTTCGGGGCGCTCCCCTCCTGAAAGCCGTCATGTAGGAAGCGGCGCCAGGCGGCTTCATCCGTACCGAAGGTGGTCTTGACCAAGTCCAGCGGAAGCGGCTTGTCGATGCCGGCCAACCGGGCCAAAAGCTCAATGTCAGTCAGCCCGGCGAACAGGGGTTCGATCAGGGGCTGAATGGGCACTACGGTGCCATTCGCCGTCCGGGCGTCCCCCCACGATTCCAGAAAGTGGGTTGCACTGAGGTTCCAACTCGCCATTTGCGAGGTCTCATCCTCGTAGTATCCCCAGCGAATGACCGTCTTAGCCTTCCTTGCAGCGGCGGAGAAATCGAGATCCGCGGGCGCATCATAGACCGGATTGCCCCCGAGGATGATCAAGGCATCGGCACCGGCTTGGAGCGCAGAAACACAATCGGCAATCGTTCCGTCATTCCGGGCCTCGCTGGACTTGATCACGGAAACCACGGGACCCACCGCCTTCAGCACCTGATTCAGGGCATGGGCAATCAGGTGCACCGCGAGCGGTTGGGTGTAGCCAGCGAGGACGACGGCATTGCCCTTCTGAGACACGAGGTCCTTGGCGCAGGCAGCCACCCACTGGGGATTGGCCGGCGTACCGGCCGAGAGAGACTTCAGTGTGGAGGCCAGTTCTCCCCCTTCGTTCAGAAGCTCCAGAACCGCGACACCTACCTGCGCGGCAACCCGGACGACGTCGGTTGGGCGGACCCGCAAGCGGTGGTCGGCATTGCCACCGGTGATGGTCATCAACGATTCCACGGCATAGAGCCGATTCATCGCATCCTTGGCGGGCTTGCGCCCCTTGGCGTAACCGCGGATCAGTCGGTAAGCCTCGGCCTCGGTCCCAAGAAAGTCACAATCGAGAGAAAGGATGCGTCGGGCATTCTCGAGCTGATAATCGGGCTGGACGTCCGCCCCATAGAGAACGCTGAGGGCCTGATTGCTGACGGCAAAATCAACGGCCTCGTGGACGAACCATTTCGACTTCGGAAACTTCTGGGCGAGCTCCTCCTGAAGCCGAGCCCGGGTCGGAGAACTGGATCTTTCCGCCAGAAAGATCAGGCCTTCCCCTCCATTCGCAGCGAACTTCCTGCCCGTCTCGGTGAGAAGGTCGCGAACCGCCTCAATCTTGACATCCGCTCCTGCCTTGGTGTGCCGATAGGCGCGATCCGGATCGTAAAGATTGAGCAGGCTCGCCTGAGTAAACGCGTCGGTGCCCCCGTTGGATCCCGGCAGCAATCCGTTTCCTTCCAGCTTAACCGGACGTCCATCATGGGACTTGGCCACTAAAGCGACGGCAGAACCACGAGTCGGCATCGCGGTGGCGTAATGCTGGGCCTTCCCGTGCACGTAGCCTTCCGGTTGCTTGGCGAACGGGGTCAGATGCTCCTCAGGACGGCGGCATCCCGTGGCGAAACCACCGAGGCCTGCCAGCATGAAACTGGCGGACATCAGCTTGATCCAGTCGCGTCGAGCTTCTCCTTCCGGCGCGAGCGAGGCACCCGCCTGGAACTCCCGTTCCATCCACTGGCGGAATTCCGGTTTCTCGGCGAGTTGGTCGAGGGAGCGCCAATACTTGGGGCCAACCTCCGGCTCAGGACAAGGCGGGGGAATTGTTTTCATCAGCGGTGGCAGGTGGAGCAGCTCTGGCCGGGTTGGACCTTCCAGTCATGGACGGCCTTCTTGCCGTCGAACCCGTCATTCTTCCAGTCGAGCTTGGTCACGAGCTCGTTGGGCCGGATGAACTTCTCCGGTTCCCGATGGCATTCGAGGCAAAAGCTCATCGAAAGCGGCTTTGCGTGGAAGACCTCTTCCATCTTGTTGATCTCGCCGTGGCAATGAACGCAGCTGATGCCACGATTCACATGCACGGAATGGTTGAAATAGACGTAGTCGGGCACCTTGTGGATCTGAACCCACTCGATCGGCTTGCCGGAGGCGTACGAGTCGCGGACCAACTGGAGCTTTTCCGAATCCTTTTTCACTTGGCTGTGGCAGTTCATGCAGGTGGCCGAGGAGGGAATGTTGGAGAACCAGGACTTCTCGACGCCGTTGTGGCAGTACCGGCAATCCAGATCCAACTGGTCCACGTGGATGGCATGAGAAAAGGCCACCGGCTGCTTCGGTTGGTAGCCGACCCTCGTGTACTTGGGCGTCACGAAATACGTGATGCCGGCAAGCGCTGTCGCGCCCAGCACCGCCGCCGCTATGCCTGCCATTATCGGCAGTTGGTTCGTCCACTTCGGGAAGATATCCGACATGCTCAACCTTTCCGCAGGGTGTGGGAGGAACGTATTCCGTTCCCGTCGCAGCATTCGAGAAAGTAATTCATCTCTCCTGCCACTCCCACACCATTAGTCGCCCTTTAGTACGCCCTGTATTTAGCAACCCCGCCGCCCATCGCAAGAGTGATCTCCTGATCCGGACCGGATTTCGATTTGAGTGATCCACCGCATTAGGACTGGGAAGTCCCTTTTAGGTATCGGCTCACCGTGCGCACCGAGGACTAGTGAAAAAAATCACAAGCGACCCGGTTCACGCAAGCCTCGGATCATTTCACCCCGTGACGGCTCGGATCAAAAACGACTCAGAATTCCGAGCAAGCTCCTTACTGTAAGCTGCTTAGAAGAAATCTACACCGGAGACTCCCAAAAAAAGAATTCCTGATCCCCCTCCCACCTCACGGGACACGTCGCGTTCCCTCAGACGGCGACCTCGGCCTTGATGGCTGGGTAAGGATCGTACCCTTCGAGAGTGAAATCCTCGTAGACGAATTCGAACAGTTCACGGCGGCTTGGATTGAGCAGAAGCCGCGGCAAGGGGCGGGGGCTCCGGGTGAGCTGGAGTCGAGCTTGCTCGACGTGATTGGCGTACACGTGGACATCCCCCAGCGTGTGGATGAAATCTCCGGGAACCAGACCAGTCACCTGGGCGACCATGTGCGTGAGGAGCGCGTAGCTGGCGATATTGAAGGGCACGCCCAGGAAAAGATCGGCGCTGCGTTGATACAACTGGCAACTGAGTTCGCCTTCGCTGACGTAGAACTGAAAGGCCGTGTGGCATGGGGGGAGAGCCATTTCCCCAATTTCCGCCGGATTCCAGGCACTGACCAGGAGCCGACGACTGTCCGGGTTCTTTCGGATCTCGTTGACCACCCATTCGATCTGGTCAACCCGTCGCCCGTCCGCACCTCGCCAATCCCGCCACTGGGCTCCGTAAACCCGGCCCAGGCTTCCGTCCGGCCTCGCCCACTCGTCCCAGATCGACACGCCGTGCTCCTGAAGCCATCGAACGTTGGTGTCACCACGAAGAAACCACAGCAATTCGTAAAAAATTGACTTGGTGTGAATCTTCTTGGTGGTGACGAGAGGAAATCCCTCGGACAGACGGAAGCGAGTCTGGGCACCGAAGAGGCTGTAGGTGCCGGTGCCGGTCCGATCGGGCTTGAAACGGCCCTGTTCCAGAACCTGCCGAAGGAGTTCGTGATACTGTCGCATCGTCGCGGGCAGAGATTACAGGAAACCCTCCTGGGTGTGAGCTCAAAACCCGGGAGGATTGCCCCCTGCGGGCGCAGATTGATGCCACGCCCCCTTTCTCGACCTGGATTCTTGAAAGACTTCCCGGGAGAGGCTTGGAGGGGTGGCCGTCCCCGACCGCTTGGGCGTGGGTTGGGAAGAAGCGGGCGAGGAAGTCCGCGCTCCCGGGGGGCAGTATCTGATGGCACCGCCCCCCTGCCCCGCGGCCATGGTCAGACTTCGAACCAGGCAGGATCGAGGGCGACCCGTGCCCCTTTCTGAACGGCTTCGTGCGCCTTGATCCCGATCACGGTTGCTTGCAGGCCCACCTTCCAACCGGCATCCGTAGGCGTGCCATCGTTGATGTGATCGACGAACCGACCCAAGGCAAACTGGAGAGGCGGTTCGGTCTGTGAGGCGGCTTCGGCAGGCTTCTTGCCCTGAGCGAGGATCTTCGTGGCATTCGCCACCAGCGCGATGCCGGAATCACTCTGGAAATCGTCCTTCCGGGCGTAGACCTCCCAGCCCAACAACGGCGCATCCGTCTCCTTGAACATCCACGCCTTGTTATCCCGGATCAGCACGGCCGCATCGGAGCCGTAGAACACGTCGTGATCGCCTTCGAACGAGTTCGCCAGGGTGGCAGCAAACGTGTGCCGCAATCCCCCCGCAAATTCGAGCACGACCGTGACGGTGTCAGCCACCTCCCGATCGTCCTGCCATTGGAGGATGCCGCCGAAACCATGAACCGCCACCGGCACCTTGTCCGCGTACCAGCAGGCCGTGTCGAGGTTGTGGATCCCAACCTCACCGGGAAGGCCGATGGAGGAGTCGCGGTAAAGGCGCCAGTTGAGGGCCTTCTCGCGATCGCCATTCGGTGAGGCCCGACGCCAACTTTGCTTCTTGTTGGCTTGGCCGCGGGAGATCGCGATGCGGCCGATGGCGCCGGTGCGGATGAATTTCAGGACGTGATGATTCTGGGGATTCTCGCGGAATTGAAGACCGGCTTGGAACACCTGTTTGGTCGGCAGCGCCTTGGCCGCGGCTGCAATCGCACGGGCATCGTCCACCGTGTGGGCCAGTGGGGCCTCGAGGTAGAGGTGCTTCCCTGCCTTCATCGCGGCGAGGGCGATCTCCCGGTGCAGATGCGTGGGTGTGGCCACTACCACCGCCTGAACCTCGGGATTGGCCAGCAACTCCTGAAAATCTGCGTGTTGCCGCGCCTTCGGAGCAGCCGCGGCGGCGCGGCGGAAGGCCGGCTTGTAATGGTCGCACAACGCCGTCACCGGGGCATTGGGCAGCTTCGCCAGGGTCATCAGAATCTCCCGCCCCTGGCTCCCCAATCCGATGACCCCGAACTTCACCGGAGGACCGGGCGGCTTCTCCTTGTAATTGGGATCCACCTGCGGTGGAGGGAGCACCTTGCCTTCGGCCGCGGCCCCGGCCTTGTCCGCCTCCTGCGCGTTCAAGGGGACCCCACCGAGTGCCGCCATGAACGCAGCGAGCGAGCTCGCCTTCACGAAATGACGCCGGTTCAAATCCGGCACCTGTGATGATTCATCAGTCATGTGGAAGAGTTGGAGCATGAACCCTCCCGCAAACTCTGCCAAGCAGCAGCTTGGCCCTGATTCGAGTGTTCGACGCAGGGGGGCGTGGCCTGCTGGACAGGGACGACTTACCCAGCCCGCAACCACCGCAGTCCATTCGGTCATGAGGGTGCGCGCTGGCACCCATTTGGCGCGCGGAGTGAAACCGTCCGCCTTTGCGCTTTCCACACAGGATTTCGAGCAATACGTTCGCCAAGACTGACCGAATGCGACCTACCGAACATCTCTCCAAACTCAATCTGGGCTGTGGCCTGAAGCCGATTCAGGATCACGTGAATCTCGATGTGGTGGCATCGGTAAATCCAGACGTGGTGCACGATCTCGGCGTATTCCCGTATCCATTCGCAGACAGCAGGTTTGATGAGATCCGGGCCTTGGATGTAGT
>Ga0105048_10009974_pt1 | contig 15057 bp, 12 predicted proteins | sample MAT05_FD_78382 | JGI IMG/M metagenome (GOLD analysis project Ga0105048, IMG submission 78382) | Freshwater microbial communities from Lake Fryxell liftoff mats and glacier meltwater in Antarctica - MAT-05 | ecosystem: Environmental > Aquatic > Freshwater > Ice > Liftoff microbial mat | place... | reverse complement strand
TTTATTCTAATGGTAACACCAGGAATTGCAGCACCATTTGCATCGGTTACTTTTCCCGTAACTCTTGTGTCTTGTGGTATCAGGTCTTTTTGGGTAATTACAACCAGATTATTGGTCAATATCCTGTAAGTTAGTATCGTTTGGCTTAATATGCCATCCAATATTTCGGTTACCGGCGTGTTGGTAGCGTTAATATTTACTTTTTTGTTAGAAGTTAAAACTTCATCATTGTACAAAAAACGAAAATTACTACGCTTTTCAATTTGCCTCAAGGCGGTTCTCAATTCAGCCGATTGAAGCTTAAGTGTAATCCTTTCCTGAGAGTAAGTTTTAGCTGATAACTGAAACCCAGTGAACAAGAGGAACGCAATGGTGAATTTCATAATCAATAGCAGTTTTAGTAAGCTTCTTTGGTTTGAAGCCAGCAATCGTTTGGTTTTTTTCATATAACTTTGTTTTGTAGTTAAAAAAAATGTAATAGTATAGCCTTGAGAAGCAGTACAAATTTTCATTATTTAATTATTTGGGGGAAATGTTAGCGCATTTCCCTTTTTTAATTTTAATATGAGTTAGTTGAGTATTGTTTAATTTTTTGATTTTTTGCTGATATCGTTACAATATTATTTATAATGCCATAATTAAAAGGCGACAATAATTGCATAGCATTTAAAGCTTCTGTAATAGACTCCTTTTCGAAACTTCCGGTAAATTTTGCCTTTTTTAGCATTTCGTTTGTAAAAATTATTTTAATTCCATACCATCTTTCCATCATCAAAGCAATATCCTCAAAAGTTTCGCTTACAAATACCAGGCGATTTTGCACCCAGGCGGTTTCTACTACTGTATTATCTTTACTATATATAGTTAAATTACTAAGTAGTATAATAGGTTTGGAACTTGTAGAAACGGGCATAATTTTATTAGGTGCTGCGGTAATTTTTTCTTTTTCTTCAGTGTTAATAATTAGTTTCTCATTTGGCTTCATCAGTATTTTTTCAAGCCTGTCTTTTAAGGTTACCTCTATACTGCCTCGTATAAGTGAAGTTTCAAATGTTTTTTCGCCTTTGTAGCATTTTACATTAAAGGCTGTACCCAACACCTTTATTTCCATTTTAGCGGTATGAATAATAAATGGTTTCTCAGCATTTTTTTTAACATCAAAATAGGCTTCTCCGTTCAAGGTAACTTCTCTAATTTTAATACCGTAGTTTTTATCATAGGTCATTTCGCTCCCTGCGTTTAGCCAAACCTTTGTGCCATCTGGTAATACAAGGTTAGTTTTAGAACCATTTTTGGTACTGATTTCACTTTTTGAATGTACCTCCGCCAATATAGTAGGGGTATTGTTGTAGTTTAGGTATATAGCTGTTGTTAGTATTGCTACAATAGCTGTTATTACTACTGCAAACAAACCCTTTTTAAATTTTGTTGAAGCTGGTACTAGTGAGTCGTTATTAATAAAATGATCGTCAACTGTAAATTTCCCCTCATCAATTCCCATATTTTTTAGTTCCAACACCAATTCTTTAAACTTGTTTTCTGTGTAGTAACTGTTAACAGGAGGGGTGCTTTCCCACAAATCATTTAATATTTCTTTAGAATAATTTATAGGAGGATTATTACGCAGCAGTTCTTCCAATTCAGCTATTTCCAGAGAAGTTGCCTCTCCGGATAATTTTCTAGCTATCAATTGCCAAATATGATCTGTATTGTTAGATTCCATTGTTCTTTTAATATGAACACATAAAAATTACCAATCTACTAAAGAGATTTAACTTTTTTTTTACACTTTGTTAACTAAATGATATTTAGGGAGTAAATATGGCAGCCTTGGTAATGTTTACTTAAATTACCAGGGCTAATTTGACGGGGGTGTGACTATTGATAATTTTTTTTCAAGTCGAAGTTGATAGCACTGCTTATTTTTTTTATAGCAATAGCCATTTGGCTGTCTATTGTTTTAACAGATATATTTAACAGTTCCGCAATTTCACTATACTTGAGCCTATCTTCTTTAACCAGCTTAAAAATAAGTTTACAGCGGGGTGGCAACTTATTTATTTCGCAATTAATTTTTTTAACTGCCTCGGAGGTTATAAGCAATTGCTCAGGGTTGTAGGGGCTTATTGAAGTATTTAAGGACATTTCTTCCAGAGAAATTACTTCTTTTCTAAAATGGCGGGATAAATAATTAAGTGCTGTGTTTTTGGTGCTTATATACAAATACAGTTTAAAATTTTCGATTTTGCCAATTTCCACTCTGTTCTGCCATATTTTTATAAATACATCAGCAACTACTTCTTCGGCAAGTTCATGATTTTTTAAAATTGTTTTTGAAAATTTTAGCATTGGGGGCATACACATAGCATATAATTGTCCAAAAGCATGCTCGTCATCCTGTAGGCTTATTTTTATTTGCAATGTTTTAATTTCATCCAAATTCTTCATACAGCATTTTGTTAGGCAAATCGTTAATGATGCAAATTATAAAAACAATTTTGGTAAATCCTACTCTATATTAATTATATGTATTTAATGGCATTATTACTTCCATTTATGCTGCTTTTAAATATAATACCGCATACAATTATTTTTTATTACGATAACCATGTTTTGCGTTTTTCGTTTTGTTTGTATTCTTTTATAACATTAGTTATCCCGGCGCGCCGCTGTTGCAAAAGCTTTCAAATTATTTAAATTGAAAGCCTGTAATGGCAGAAAATACAACTGTCAAATGTTTTATCTCCATATTCTAAAACAAACATTATAGCCCTGGTTTATGCAGCAATAGACTTGATAAATGCCGAAAATATTGGATTAGCACGCCGTTTAATTATTGGTGAAGATGAAGCAAAATGGATGTCGGTAAAATGCTGGTAGATTAAGGAGCATACAATTATGTATCAACTAAAACATTCAGCAACAACTACAATTACCTTTTATTGAAAAGAGAAAAGGACAATTGGCAAACGGGCATATGGAAGAATATGAAGTAGTTGGTTCAGTACAACCTAGATTAAAAATAAAAAAACTGTTTGCAATGCGATGGTGTTAAGCAGCGATAATGAACCTTTATTAGTTGTTATCCCCTTAAAAGATATGCCTGACAAACTTCCTTATTTAAAAATTTTGTAGCAGGCGGGGGTGTTCTCATTCATCCTTATAAACAGGAATTAATTGTAAATCCTGAACACCCTTATTTTGCACAAATGAAATTAAAATTATTGTAAGCTTGCTGCTTATTTCCGTACCAAAAGCGTAAGCAACAGCTCTTTCTACCCATGGACATGGGAGAAGACGTTGCAGTAAGGAATAGCCTGCAACAAAGAGCCTAAACAAAGCATATATTAAAGTAAAACACCATCAACCCAAATTAAAACGCTGTTTTTTTTACTGAGCGAGCCGCACTAAAAGAAGTAGTTTATAACTATAATTGGTTAAGATTTCAAACGTTTCATGTTCACTAAAAAAATACTTTTAATTATCCTTTTTTTAAATACCTCTTTTTACTTACTTTTGCCACCCGTTATATAAAAATATAACAGGGCCTATAGCTCAGTTGGTTAGAGCACCTGACTCATAATCAGGTGGTCCCTGGTTCGAGCCCAGGTGGGCCCACATCAATTAAAAACTTTGCCCGATTGATTTCGGGCAAAGTTTTTATTAACCTATTTAACCTTTCATTAACCCAACCGACGGGTATTTTTGTTTCTCAAGATCAACGTATGAAGAAAGTATTTTTTACCGTTTTTACAGCCTGTTGCTGCATTTTTACCTATGCGCAAACCAATAACGATTGGAAAAAAGCTGTTATAGACAGACCTGCCGATCATTTAATGATACAAATTACCAGCGATCGTTGGGCAGGGGTACCTGATAGCATAAGTAGACACATGAAAGGTTTGTCAAGAGGTCTTGGTTTTTCATTTATGCTGGACAAGCCGTTTAAAACAGATCCACATTGGAGCGTAGCATTTGGGTTGGGCGTAAATGGCAGCAGCATTTTTTTTAATAATATGTCGATAGATTTAAGAGCCGCCGGAACAAAACTGCCCTTCAATAATTTAGATTCTGCTGATCGTTTTAAGAAATATAAGTTAGTAAACGTTTTTGCTGAAGTGCCAATTGAATTAAGGTATACTTTTAATCCGACTAAAGAAAGCAAAAGCTGGAAAATAGCCATTGGTGGCAAAATAGGAACCATGATTAACGCCCATACAAAAGGAAAAACTTTACTAAATAAAAATGGCAGTGCTATTAACGCTTATACCTTAAAGGAAACAAAGCGTACCTTTTTTAACGGTACCCGAATTGTAGCTACAGCAAGAGTAGGTATTGGCAATTTTTCGTTAGTAGCTAATTACCAAATAACCTCGTTAATAAAAGATGCTGCCGGCCCTGGTGTAAGGCCGTACCAAATAGGTATTTGTATCAGCGGTTTATAAGCATTTAACTCATTTTAATAGCAATACCGGTTTATCACCGGTATTTTTTGTTTTACAATCTGTTACCTTTGCGGCTTCATAAATCAACATGAGCGACGAAATTAAACACGAATGTGGCCTCGCCTTCATTCGCCTGCGCAAACCCTTTAGTTATTACCTCCAACAATATGGAACTGTATTATATGGGCTTAATAAGCTATATTTATTAATGGAAAAACAACATAACCGGGGGCAGGATGGTGCAGGCATTGCTACTGTTAAATTAAATGTTGAGCCCGGTTATCCTTTTTTGCATCGCATCCGCAGCAGCACCAACCAACCCATAGCCGATTTGTTTTTTCAAATAGGCAAAGCCGTAGAAGATTTGGAAAAACATCAGCCAGATATAAAAAATCATCCGGGCTTAATGAAAGGGCATCTTGATCATTTGGGCGAATTATTATTAGGACATTTACGCTACGGAACACAGGGAAAAAACAATGCAGAGTTTTGCCATCCTTTTATAAAACGTGATACTATACCCTCCAGAAACCTTGCACTGGCAGGCAATTTTAACCTCATCAACACAGAAGAATTATTTAGCCTCATCAATATTAACCCCGGTGTTTTTCAAAAGCAAAGTGACCTTGCTGCAATGATGGAAGTAATTCATCATTTTATAGTTAAGGAAGATGAGGATGCACCCGGTAATTTAAATATTGTAAAAGCCTTAAAAAAAGCAGTGCCCTTATTTGATGGTGGTTTTAATGTGTGTGGATTGTTGGGCAATGGCAGTGCATTTGTGGTAAGAGATGCCCACGGTATTCGTCCTTCTTATTACTATGTGAGTGATGATGTGATTGTGGCTGCAAGCGAAAGGGCGGCTATAAGAACAGCATTTAATGTAGGTGAAAATGAGGTGAAGGAACTTATGCCAGGCTTCGGACTAATAGTAGATGCCCATGGCAACTACAGCATAGAACAAATTATTGAACCTAAACAAAGAAGGGCCTGTAGCTTTGAACGTATTTATTTTAGCCGGGGCAGCGATGAGAAAATATACAAAGAAAGAAGTGCTTTGGGTTATTACTTAAGTGAGCCCGTATTAAAAGCCATTAACTACGATCTTAAAAATACCATTTTTTCCTTTATACCCAATACAGCAGAAACTGCTTTTTATGGTTTACAAAAAGGGGCAGAAGATTATCTTACCAAAGTTAAAATTGAAAAAATATTAAGTTGGGGTAATGATTTTGATGAGGCAAAACTTACCGAAATGGTAAGCAGAAAAGTAAGAATAGAAAAGATAGCCATTAAAGATGTAAAAATTAGAACCTTTATTACGGAAGATACAAGCCGCAACGAAATGGTACAGCATGTATATGATATTACTTATGGTACTGTAAGAAATTATATTGATACATTAGTAGTAATTGATGATTCCATAGTAAGAGGTACTACCTTACGGGAAAGTATTATACGCATGCTGGCAAGGTTAAAACCCAAGCGTATTATAGTAGTATCATCGGCACCACAAATAAGATACCCGGATTGCTATGGCATAGATATGAGTAAACTGGGAGATTTTATTGCTTTTAAAGCTGCCGTTGCTTTATTAAAAGAGAGAGGGCAAGAGTGCCTGATGGATGAACTGCTTGCAGAGTGTAAACAACTGGAAAGTGAAAACCTTTTACAGACAGTAAATATTGTACGCAAAATGTACAAGCCGTTTACGCTGGGCGAAATGTCTAAAAAAATAGCACAGCTTATTACACCACCCGAAATTGATATTCCGGTTAGCGTAATTTACCAAACAATAGAAACATTGCACCTTGCCTGCCCTACCAATACTGGCGATTGGTACTTTACAGGCAATTATCCAACACAAGGCGGTAACAGGGTTTGCAACAAAGCTTTTATGAATTATATGGAAGGTAAAAACGTAAGAGGGTATTAATTAAAAAATGTTTCAACTTTAGTGATGGTAAAACAGATCTATATTGCAAGCAGGTTGCCGTATATTGTAACTTTAATACAAATCAAATGACTCAATCAAAAGATACAGGCATTAGTCTTTCATTAGAAGATGGTGATTTCAAAATTCTATTGCTCATCCGCCATGCTAAAAGTAGTTGGGATGCTGCTGTACTTTCAGATTTTGACAGACCTTTAAACGAAAGAGGTAAAAAAGATGCACCTGTAATGGCTGCAAGGTTAAAAGATAAAAAAATTGGTATTGATGCGTTTGTATCTAGCCCGGCAAAAAGAGCAAAAAAAACTGCCGAAATATTTTGTGAAATATACAAAGCGTCCGAAAATTCTATTCATTATATACCTGCATTGTACCATGCACCCTGCAGTACTTTTTTTAATGTAGTTTGCTCACTTGATGATGGGTTTAAAAATGTTGCTATTTTTTCTCACAACCCCGGTATTACCGAGTTTGCAAATACGCTTTCAGATGCTGTTGAAATTGACAATATGCCCACCTGCAGCATATTTGGCATAAAAGTTTTTACTGGTAATTGGGCAAACTTTAGGGAAGCTAAAAAAGAATTTCTATTATTTGATTATCCCAAAAACATATAATTTTAGTTTGATATTATTGGCTGATAGTTTTTACAGGTGGCTGCCTGTTACAAAGATAAACACCGCTAAAAATGGCAATTGCCGCTATAATTTTATAAGCTTCCAGTTTTTCACTTAAAAATACCATTGCAATAATAGTAGCAAATACGGGCTGTAAATAAATATAGCTGCCGGCAACAGATGCGCCCAATATTTTAATGCCGTACACATTAAAAAGATAGGCTAAAAAAGTACCTCCAATCACAATGAGCCCAATACAGGTGTAGGCGGTAATACCAAAGCTTTCCCAATTGATGGCAACAAATTCGCCCAACCCAAAAGGCAAAACCATAAACAGGCCAAATGTAAAAACCCAGCGTATTACCTGTACAGGATTATATTTTAGCATCAGCGGCTTTACCAGTATAAAATAAATGGTATAAGAAATTGCGTTAATCAATATCAATATATCTCCTAATAATATATTGTTTGCATCTCCGGTTTTAGGCCTTGCTGCAATTAAAACAACTGCACCGGTAACTCCCAAGCCAAGGCCTGCTATTTTTAAAAAATAAATCCGCTCCTTCAGTAGCCATGCAGCAATAACTGTAATAAGTATAGGTGTTGTTAACATTAATAAAGCTGCATGAATGGGATAGGTATACGAAAGCCCCTTTAAAAACAACATTTGGTTAATTGCAATACCCGAAAAAGCGCAGAGGATAAACCGGGGAAAATCTTTTTTGTCAATTTTATTTAGGGGTGGTTTTACTAAAAAAAGCAGCCAAAACAGCAAAACACTTACGCCAACCCTTATCAAATTCATTCCAAAAGGTTGCATGTAATTATTTGATGTAAGGTATTTTACAGCACTTAAGTTGATAGCAAAAAAAATATTAGTGCCTAATAAACCTATATGAGCTTTAGATTTGTTATTCATTTTTATTGGAAATCCGTTTTTAAAGTAAATGTACAAAATCAGCTAATACTTGTTTGTACAAATCCATATTAACTGTTACAATGCCAGATGGAAAAATTAGCGCTTCTTTTACTGCTGCTGCCAAATCAAATTGCTGCTGGGATGCAGTAAAGAAAAATTTTTTTTGGGTAAGATAATCTGCAAGGTACTCTTGTTCTGTTTGGCCGGGAGTAGGAATTAAAATAGCTCTTTGCTGTATTTTTACCAAATCCATTACAGTGGTGTAACCGCTTCGGGCAATTACCCATTCAGCCTGCAGCATTGCTTCATTTAAATCATGCATATTTAAATGATTTTTAATTTCAAGGTTGCCTTTGCCTAAAGGAGCTAATATATTTATTTCATTTGGCAACCCTCTAACCAATAGTGATTTTGTTTTAAACTGTTGCAATTGAACTAATAAAATGTTTTCAAAGATTGTTCTTTGTGGCTCCGGACCAGATAGTACAGCCACAATGCTATAAAGCTTATCAGTAGTTATGCTATTACCTTTAAACCTCGATAAACCGCCGATATAACTAACATTGAATGGCGCATTATCTGCATGCGACAAAATGCCTGCCATGCTATTATTGGCATTTTCAAAATCCGGTACCCAGCAATGCGTAAATTTTTTTATTGTACTAAAGTGTAATTTTTGTACCAATTTGTTTAAAAACCTGTTGCCGGTTTTAATATTTAGCTGATGCGTTATATACACACAAGGCAAAGAAGTATGATATAATCCAAATCGATTATCGGATATTACTGCATCAACAGTATATTTTTTTACAACCTTTTTTAACCATTGGTGTTCCTTATATATTGCTAGTAATATTTTGGGAGATTGAATAAGCAGATATAAAGCAAATAAACTTTTTTTGGGGCTATAATGCACCCGATATCCCCGAAGATGGATAGTTTGTAAGGCAGGAAAAGCTTCTGATAATATTTTTAACGTTGCTTTTTCACCTGCAATTATTACTTTGCAATTAACTGATTGAAGTTCTTTTATTATAGGGATACAACGGGCAGCATGGCCAAGGCCCCAGTCTAAAGGGGCAATTAAAATAGTTTTTTGATAAAAAAATGCCATTTTTTAAAAAATAAATTGTAAATACAATAAAGTTTTGTGAAAATAGTTTAGTTTAGTAATCATTTTTATGCAACGTTTAATTAAAATATCCTTTTTAGTCGCTTTTTTGATAACTATTACTCTTTCTAGTTGTAATTCTTCAAGAAAAAGTCAATGTGGTTGTCCAAACAAAAGAGGCCTTGTTGGCTACTAAAATAACAATAATAAAAACTGAAAAATTTAAAATTAATAATTAAAATGAACAACATCAACCGTGATTTGCTTGTAATGTTCAATCAGGAGCTAATGAGTCCACAAGCGATTGAGCATGAGGTAGAATTATTACATGAGTTACTTTACAATGTAGAGCGCATGGAAAACCTTGCAAAAGCACATGAAGTTATTGATTTAAATAAATATAAAATTATCAGTAAAGAGCATTTGGTAAAGGGCATTATCCGTATTCAGGAGATGAAGCCATTTATATTTCTCAATTGCAAAAACTAGTTCCAGGTTCCTTTCCCTATCTGAAGAATCCTCTCATAATATAATTTACTCTTAAGTACAGTTATTGATCTATTATTCCCAAAGAATTGGGCAATTCCTTGCATTCATAATTACAATTACCGCATTCATATATATAATTTGGCGCAACTGCATAGCTTGAAAATAGCCAGGTAATAATGGCTGTAACATAATTTGTGGCGCCTGGCTTAACAATATAACTAAAACTGTTACTACCACATGTTGGGCAAGTGGCAGATAGCATATATTCAATTTGATACGCTCTTAAAATTTTAATAGTTTCCGCTTCATTTGCTTTTGCTACAGTTAATTTAATGCCACCAATGGCATTGCACAATATTGGATCTATTGTAACCGTATTTTCGTCTTTTAAAAAACAAACAATTCCCTCTGCCTGCAATCTTGTAAGTATTATGTTGGCAGAAAAATAATTGTCAAATGTTTTTACAGTTACCAATTCCATAGTGCAATTTCTTTACCTGATAGCGTTTTCTATTACTGTTTACCATCAATAATAAGTGGGGTATTGCCTTTACCCATTACAATTATTTTTGCATTTTGGCTAAGTGCCAGCTCTTTCATAGCTTTTATTTGCTCATATTGCAGTTGCTGATCTGTAAGGCCTGTGTTAATTATTCGCTGATAATCTGCTATACCCTGCGCTTCTACTCGTTTTCTTTCAGCCTCCTGCTTTTCTTTTTGTAATACAAATTCCATTTTTTTTGCATCTTGCTCTGCATTAATTTTAGATTCTATTGAGGCTTTAACAGAGTTAGGCAAGGTTATATTACGCACCAACAATTGCTCAAGCATTAACCCTCTTTTTTTAAAATCAAATTCAATTGTTTTATAAATGCGCTGCTGAAATTCATCTCTTTTGTTGCCAAATAAATCAACTGCCTGGTAATACACTGCGTTATCCCTTATTTTAGTTCTGGTAATTGGCCGCACAATTTTATCCCTGTAATCTTCTCCTGTTTCTCTTAGCAACCTTGGCGCATCTGTAGCCACCATCCTGTACAATACCGTAAGGTCTATCGTTACTTCCAAACCATCGCTCGTTAAAACCCTAATGGCATCATCGCCAGATTTATTTCCTTCATCATTTACACCACTCATGGTGTAATTCTGCGTTTTAATGTCAAATTTATTTATATCTAATAAAGGGTTTACAAAATGTAAACCGCTTTGTAATACTTCAGTTTGTACACTTCCAAATAAAACCTTTACACCAACTTCGCCTGCATTAATTTGTTTAACACAAGCAACACTTACTCCAATAAGTATAAATACGAGACCTACCATTCTACCTATGCCAACAAATTTTGTAACACCCGAATTGTTTTTTGCTGCCGCTGATATTGTAATGATAAGGATTAACCCCAGGATAATTAAAAACATATTTTTTGATTTTTTTGTTGCAAGTTCATTAAAAGAAATGATATCTGATAAGAAGGGTATAATTATAATTGCTGTTAACAGCTTTACTTTGTAACTCTTACACTCTTAAAATATCTTTAAAAAAGGTATTGATAAACAAAACAAAATTATAGCAAATAAGTTGTAGAATTTGCTTACAGGAAAGTTAAATACCTACTAACTTACCATTGTATCTTTGGCAAAAAAATTAACTTATGGCTAATTTAGTAAAAGACTTTGATGAGTATCACTCCCAAATGAACGAAGTAATTTTAACTAAAAACAACCAGGTAATAAAAAGGCTTTGGAATTTAGATACCTGCCTACCCTGCGTACGAAAAGGATATTAATACCAAAGAGCTATTAGGCTTATTGCAGGTATGGTGCTGCGTTGCGATGATTGTATAAAGTACCATTAAGATAAAGTGCATGAGGTAGGTATTACTACAGAACAGGTTTACGAAGTATTGCAGTAGCTGCTATTGCAGGTAGCATAATTGTAATACCGCATACAAGAAGGGCTGCTGCCTATTGGGAAGAACTGCTTAATGCCTGATTTTTGCAGTAAAAAATCTCATGCTGGTTTCAACTGCAATTGCCTTATTAAATAGGTAGATGCTTTTATATTTCATTTGTAAAATTTATCCTTTGCAACTATCTGTTATAATAGTTAATTACAATGTAAAATATTTTTTAGAACAATGCCTTGTTTCTGTAATTAATGCATGCAGCAATATTGAAGCAGAAATATTGGTAATAGATAATTGTTCTACAGATGGCAGCAGGGCATTTTTTAAAGATAAGTTTAGTGAGGTTACATTTATTTGGCAAACAGAAAATGCGGGCTTTTCCAGGGCAAATAATTTTGCCTTAAAAAAAGCGAGGGGCGAAGTAATTCTCTTTCTCAATCCGGATACATTACTGCCAAAAGATTGCTTAACAGCCTGCCTTAACTTTTACAAAACTCAAGCTGGTATTGGGGCGCTTGGCATACACATGATTGATGGCAGCGGTCAATTCTTAAAAGAAAGTAAACGAGGCATTCCATCGCCTGTTACTTCTATGTTTAAACTTATTGGCTGGGCTGCTTTATTTCCTTGTTCTCCATTATTTGCCCGCTATTACCTTGGCCATTTGCCAGAAACAATTAACAATAAAGTTGAAGTACTTTCAGGCGCTTTTATGATGGTATCCAAAAAAGTATTGAACATTACCGGTGGGTTTGATGAAGCATTTTTTATGTACGGAGAAGATATTGACCTCAGCTACCGGATTGAAAAAGCTGGTTTTAGTAACTTCTATTTTGCTGATTGCAGCATTATTCATTTTAAAGGAGAAAGCACCCAAAAACAAAGCAGGCGTTATACAGAAGTTTTTTATGGTGCTATGGAATTGTTTGTAAAAAAACATTACCCGGCAATAAGTGCTTTTGCATTTACGGTTTTGATAAAAACAGCCATTGTTTTAAAGCTTGCAATAGCTAAGCTAAAGTATTGGGTTGCCCACAAAAACGGGGTTATCAATATAGCCTCCTCTGTATCAATAATAAATACATTAATAGTGGCCAATGAAAAGGACTATACTTTTATTTCCGCAACACTCAATTCAACCAATGCCAACTACACCATTATTGGCAGAATATGCAACAACGAACTAACTGCCAATGCAATTGGCACACTCGCTAATTTACCTACACTCGTTCATCAGTTTGCTATTGATCACATAGTTTTTTGCAGCGATGGAAGTGCAATAAAAAGCAATATTGAGGTAATGCGCCAATTGGAATTAACAGCCACTTATTCATTTTACCTTACCGGCACAAGCAGCATTTTGGGCAGTAGCAACAAAAACAAAACAGGATATTACATTGAGTTATGAGGCATACAAAGCTGCTACTTTGTTGGCGAAGCTTCTTTTGTCATCTTAAAATAAACATACACTTGCTGCAGGGAGATTGCTATTTAATTTTTACAAACTGGTATTGGTTAAAGAAGCGTTCTAAATTGCTGTACCCATAAAAACTTTACAACTTAATTAGGTTACAACCCGCTTTTGCAGTTGCATTAGTACCGAAGAGTTGCAATACACTAAAGAACAAGATTTTGGGGTATTTTTAAGAGATGATGATTAAGAATTGTAAAAAATGCGCTGTAGTGTTTATCTGTTAAAGTCCACAAGCATTCGAAAAAGCTGTAATGAATTTTCTACTACAAAAAACGGTTTATAACACCCAACAATACTGCACCTATCTAAAATTGTTATTAACATTTACCCGGCTGTAAAGCTACCCTTGTACAGTTTATACAGTGAAAGTTAACAGTTGTTAGTGCCAAAAATTCAGACTACTCCAAACTATTCTATCCTTATTTTAACCATGTGAAATCCGTGATTGTTATATGCTGTGTGGCTGGTAATTTTAGCATTTTTTGCCAGGCCAAACACATACGTTATTTTTCCTTCTGTTTTTTGTATAAGCCTGATATCTTTAATTTTTTCCTGAGGCACTACGCAGTAGTTTTTTGTGTCGCAGATTGAAAATGAATTGCTAAATGTAATTGAATAAAACTGATCGCCCTGTATATCAGTACCACTTATTGATGGTTGCAAATTAAACGATCCTTTAGAAGTTTTATGCAATTCGCCTTTAGATTTATAGGGATCAATAAAGGTAAAAATAATGTACTCAAGATGGCTTCTGTACGAATTTCGAATACTTAGCAATGATCCCGGCTGGCTGCAGGTTTGAGCAGCTACTGTTGTAAATATACATGGTAACACAAAGCTTAAAATAACCAATTTTATTGAAAAAATCATACAGAAATATTTTAACTATTTGCTTAACCAGCAGTAAATATAAATGATTTTAAACTTGCCCTTTTAATAGGGTGTCAATATTAACCCAGCTTTTGTATTTGTAAGGCTATATTATTCTCATTATTAGATTCTATATTTTAAATATTTATATAAATAAATGAATGCCACGAAATTATTCATAATTTATTCCTATTTTTAATATATATACTTTGTTTTATTAAATTCTCTTACTAAAAAAAATTAACCTTTCAAACTAAAAAAATGCTTTTTTACAGTAAAAACCTCACCCGCCGAAGTTACCAAACAGACTTATTAGGTAAAGTAACAACCAACCCTCTTCTGTAAGGTACTGCAACTTCAAGCAAATTAATAGCCATGCCAGTTGATCGATGAAAATTCATCAGGCTTTTAGGGTAACACCAGGCTTTAGCTATTGAAAAGCTTTAGCTAACAGTACCCTATTAAAAAATTAAAAAAGTTATAACCTTTCAATATGACATTTTCGTACAGAGCAAAATTACCTCTTAAAATAACCAGTTGCTTTACCAATTCATTACCAGCGTTTAATGGCATAAAGGGTATTTGTTGGCTGGTAGCTTTGCTATTCTCTCAGCTTTTTTCAACCGCCCAAACCATATCGCCCAATGGCACAGCTAGTTTTTGTGCAGGCGGCGCTGTTACATTAACGGTGAATAGTGCACCGGCGGGATCAAGTTTTCAATGGAAAAGAGATGGTACTAATGTTGGCACCAATGATAATGATTTTAGTGCAAATAGTGCTGGGAGTTATACGGTGGTGGTAAGTGGAAGTGGTGCAGGATTGCCGAAAACATTGGGACCGGTAGTGGTAAGTCCAACAAATCTTAATGCAGATTTTAATTTTACTCCTAATAGCCAATGTAGTAATTTGCCGATTAGTTTTACAAATTCATCAGTTGGTGCAGCATCTTACTCATGGAGTTTTGGAGATCCAAATTCTGGAGGTAATAATAGCTCAAATGCAGCAAGTCCCACTCATACATTTATTGGAACTGTTGGAAATAACAATCAAAATTTTCAAGTACGGTTAATTGCTACAAACGCTGCTGGTTGTAAAGACACCGTAACTAAACAAGTAACAACAAAACAGTTACCAGATGCAATTTTAAATGACCCATTTAATAACTTTCGTTTTTGTGGAAATGCAATAGAAGCAGAGCTTACGGTATTTGATGGTTCGGTACCTTCTAGCAATTCTAATTATTTAATAAATTGGGGTGATGCGACACCAAATT
>Ga0105048_10009971_pt1 | contig 15061 bp, 13 predicted proteins | sample MAT05_FD_78382 | JGI IMG/M metagenome (GOLD analysis project Ga0105048, IMG submission 78382) | Freshwater microbial communities from Lake Fryxell liftoff mats and glacier meltwater in Antarctica - MAT-05 | ecosystem: Environmental > Aquatic > Freshwater > Ice > Liftoff microbial mat | place... | reverse complement strand
GTGAGCGCAAAAAGTCCCCGAACAGTCTGTTTTGCGTCGTAACCGCCCGATGTCTTCACGTAAGTCGTTGATATTCGAGCTGAACGTTTCCGGTTCCAGACTTTTTGCGCTCGCATCTAATTACTCATCACTTTCCCCGCATCGACTGTGAGAAATGCAGGCTAGACGGCGACGCAGGTCATTTCCGCGGCAGGGCCGGTGACTTTGATGCGCAGAAACGTCCCGCTTCAGTCCGCGCTGATTTTGAGCACCCGGTCGTTCAGGCTGTCAGCGACGTAGATCGCGCCGTTGTGAAAGAGCACGCCGTGCGGGTTCCTGAGCTGCGCTTTCGCGGGCGGGCCGTCCAAGCCGGCGGTGCCGGGCTTTCCGTCGCCCATGATCGTCACCAGCTTTCCTTCGGCGGGGATGTATTTGCGGAGCAGGTGATGCAGTTCGTCGCAGATGAGCACATTGTCCTGCGCATCGATGCCGAGGTGCTTCGGGTTGCCGGCCAATGGAATGTCGGAGCCGCCGAGGTGGGTGTCGTCGAGCACGACCTTCACGGTGCCGTCCGGCGTGCGCACGCGCAGGGTCGTTCCGCCGGCGATGTAGAGATTGCCCTTCGAGTCCATCGCGATGCTGCGGCCGCCGGGGCAGCCCGCGAGCGTGCTGATGATGCCGGTCTTCATGTCGATCGTGCGGACCTTGCTGCTGAAGCCGCTCACGTAAAGTGTCGCGCCGTCGTTGCTGAACCACAGGCTGGCGACGCCATCGAGCGCGGCCTTGTCCGCGGGCCCGCCGTCGCCGGTGACCGCCTTGCCCTCGCCGGTGCCGGCGAAAGTGGTGAGGATGCCGGTCTTCACATCGATCTTGCGCACCTTGCGGTTAGAGCTGTCGGCGATGTAGAGATTCCCGTCCGGCCCGATGACGATGTCGTGGATGAAATTGAACTCGCCGTTCGTAGCCGGGCCGCCATCGCCGCCCGCGCCCACTTTTCCCGTGCCCGCGATGGTGGTGATGATTCCCTTGGTATCCACCTTGCGCACGAGCTGCCCGTCGGTCTTCGTGCCGAACTGGCCGATATACATGTTCCCCGCCTGGTCGAAGATGACGCCGAAGGGCTTCGAGACCTCCGCCTGATTCGCCGGCCCGCCATCAGCGCCAGTGCCACCGGCGACGAGCGTGACCTTGTCCGCGCGGGCCGGGGCAGTGAATGCCGACGAGAGGACAAGAGCGGCGGCGGTGGCGATGGCATGGATGGTGGGATGAGGGATGAGTTGCATGAGGAGAATCATCAGGGTTGCCGTTCACCATTAGTATCTCTCTGCCGAACAACGAACATGTTTTCGACGTTTTGGTGGGGCGCCCAAGGAGGGGCGCTTTGAAAGCGCCCTCTCGATGCGGTCGCTCCGCGCCGCATCGAGCTGGAGATGGCAGCCGCCGACGTGAGGAGGCGGGCTGATCTTTCAATCCGCAATCCAGAATGCCCGCCTCCTCACGTCGTCGGCTACAGGCAGATCAGCGCAGCGAGGCGGCGAAATGGGCTAACACGGCAATGGAATCGGGGTCTGCTCGGGTCCACCCCATGAGAATCATCTGCCGCCCGCGGTCTGACTCCCCAAGCGCGGCCACGGCAGACACTCCGCATGCGCACACCCTCTCTCACGAAATGCTCGCAATGATAGCCAAGCCGGTCCGTCTCGCGTTCGTAGCGCTTCTGTTAGCCATTGGTGGACTGCCATCGGCTTCCGGGGCGGGGAAGCCGAACATCGTCGTCATTCTCGCCGACGACTTGGGATACGGCGACATCGGCTGCCACGGTGCGACCCGATTGCGGACGCCGCAGATTGACCGGATGGCGCGCGAAGGGAAGCGGTTCACGGATTTTCACTCCAACGGGGCGACGTGCTCGCCGACTCGCGCCGCGCTGCTCACGGGGCGCTATCAGCAGCGTTCGGGCATCGAGGAGGCGTTGAGCGAAAAAAGTCCCGGCCTGTCCGACAGTGCGCGCACGATCGCCGAGTATCTCAAGCCCGCCGGCTACGCCACCGGCGCATTTGGCAAGTGGCATCTGGGGTCGAAGCCCGGCAGCGCGGCGCTGCCAAATCGCCAGGGCTTCGACGTGTTCCGCGGCTCGCGCCATGGCGGCGTGGACTACGCCTCGCACGTCGATCGTTATGGCCGGCTCGACTGGTGGCAGGACGACAAGCCGCTCGTCGAGGTGGGCTACGCGACCGACCTGCTGACCGACCACGCCTCGCATTTCATCGCGCAACACCGGGAGGAGCCGTTCTTCCTCTACCTGCCGCACACGGCGATTCATTTCCCGTGGATGGCGGCCGAGGACCGGGCCTGCCGCGAGGAGGGGAAAAACTACGACAACCTCTCGAAGGTCGGGCCGCATTCGCCCGAGGAAATCACGCAAGTCGTAAACCGGATGATCGAGCGACTCGACGACGGCGTGGGACGCGTGATGGACGCCATCCGCGCCCTGCCGCCGGGACGGGAGACGCTCGTGATCTTCACTTCCGACAACGGCGGTTACCTCCGCTACTCGGGCGGCTTTAACAAGATCTCCTCCAACGGCGTGCTGCGCGGACAGAAGGCCGGCATGCACGAGGGCGGCCATCGCGTGCCGTGCATCGCGTGGTGGCCGGGACAGATCGCCGCGGGCAGCGAGACGGACGCCACGACGATGACGATGGATCTGCTGCCGACGTTTCTTGAATTAGCGGGCGTCGCCGGGCCGCCTGCCGGTGATCCGCAGGCGTTCGACGGCGTGAGCCTGATGCCGCTGCTCTTGCGAAACGAAGCGCTCCAGCCGCGAACATTATTCTGGAGGACACACGACATGAAGGCGGTTCGGCAGGGGCCGTGGAAGCTGGTGAGTGAGCACGGTGCTCCGCCTGAACTTTTCCACCTGGGCAACGACTTGAGTGAGAAACGCAACCTCGCAGCCGCGGAACCGCAACGACTGACTGAGCTGCTCGACGCCCTGGCGAAGTGGGAAGGCCAGTTCAAGAAATAGCCCGTCGTTCACCGAGTCTATTCATGGTAGGACCACTGCTGCCGAAACCCGCACCCAAGCCGAAGAAGCCATGAAATTGTTGGCGTCATTGTTCAGCATCTTTGTCAGCGTAGCCGCGCTGACCGCTCAGGACGTTGTGATCTACGGCGGCACGCCGGGCGGCATCGCGGCGGCGATTTCCGCGGCGCGCATGGGTCGCAATGTGGCGCTGGTGGAGTATCACGAGCATCTCGGCGGCATGATGACAAGCGGGCTGGGAAAGAGCGACGTGGAGAACCGCGCGATGATCGGCGGGCTGTTCACGGACTTCGTCCGGCGCGTGCTCGCGCACTACGTCGCGCGCTACGGCACCGACAGCGAGAACGTGAAGCTCTGCCACGATGGCTACTATGCGGAGCCGTCGGTCGCCGAGGCGGTGTTCGACGCAATGATCCGCGAGCAGCCGAAGATCACGGTGATGAAAGGCTGGCGGCTTAAGTCGGCATTCGTGGAAGCGAACACCTTGAAAAGCATCGGGATCGTGAACCGTCGCAGCAACGAGTCGCGGCGACTCGATGCCCGGGTGTTCATTGATGCGACGTATGAAGGCGACCTCTACGCCGCCGCTGGCGCGGAATTCCGGCTCGGCCGCGAATCGCGCGCCGAATTCGATGAGCCGCACGCGGGCGTGGTTTACTTTGACTACCAGACCCACGAGTTCCTGCCCGGCACCACGGGCGCGGCGGATGATCGGCTGCCCGCTTACACGTATCGGCTGTGCCTTACCAAGGATCCGGCAAACGCGCATCGCTTGACTGAAGCGCCGCCCGGCTACGATCGGGCGAACTACCTCGGCTACTTCGATGACCTCAAAGCGGGACGCCTCGCCGGGCCGAAGGTCTTCAAGCCCGGACGCGGCTACAATCCCGCGCACTTCGACACGCTCGTGCGCGCGCTGTCCGTGACCGACATCCCGAATCGCAAGACCGACGTGAACATCAACCCGCGGCCGCTCGCGTTCCCGTTCTGCGAGGAGAATCGCGGCTACATCGAAGGCGATGACGCCGCGCGCCTGCGCATCTGCGAGCGGCACCGCAGCCTCACGCTCGGACTGCTGTGGTTCCTGCAAAACGATCCCGAGGTGCCCGGGGCGCATCGCAAGCTCGCCAACGAACTGCACCTGCCGAAGGACGAGTTCACCGACAGCGGCCACTTTCCCTTCCAACTCTACGTGCGCGAAGGCCGCCGCCTCGCCGGTGAATACACGCTCACCGAACACGACATCACGGGCAAGGGCCAGGAGCCGAAGCATCACGCTGACAGCATCGCCATCGGCGAATTTCCGATAGACAGCTTCCCCGCCCGCAAGCGCCAGCCATTAGACACGCTCGTGCTCGAAGGCTATCTCGGCATGTTGGATTACATCACACGGCCCTATGAGATTCCGTATCGCATCATGCTCCCGAAGAAAGTGGACGGCCTCATCGTCCCCGTCGCCGCCAGCACGACACACGTCGCCTTCTCCAGCATCCGCATGGAGCCGACATGGATGGCTCTCGGCCAGGCCGCCGGTGCCGCCGCGCACCTCGCGATTCAGAATCACGTCGAGCCGCGCCAAGTGCCGGTCGCGGAGCTGCAGTCCGCGCTTGAGAAACAAGGCCAGGTATTGCGACATGTGAAACCGCGCCCGCTCACCCCAAACTAATCCATGAAACTAATCCGCCGGTTCATCCTCCCCACATTCCTGTCCGCACTGTCCGGCCTTGCCTGCGCCGCTGACGATCCGCAGTCCATGCTGCGTCTGCCCGGCAGTGACGGTGACCCGGCGCAGATCGACTACACGAAGCTGCCGGTGCTCAAGGGCACTCACACGGTGGTCTGCCCGTACGACGAGCAGTGGAAATTTCAACTGCACAACTATCTGCTGCATCACGATGGCAAATACTGGTGCATGTGGAGCCACGGCCCGGTCGTCGAGGACGAGCCGACGCAGCACGTGCGCTACGCCACGAGCGACGACGGGCTGAAGTGGAGCGAGTCGAAGATGCTCACCGGCGCGCCGGCGGAAGGCCGCGCCTACATCGCGCGCGGCTTCTGGGTGCGCGACGGCGAATTGCTCGCGCTCGCCGCCTACTACAAGGGCAAGGGCGCATTCGGCGTGGACAAGGATCTCAGGCTGGAGGCATTCGCGTGGGACAAGGAGACAAACTCGTGGAAGCACAAGGGGCTGATCTTTGACAACTCGATCAACAATTTCGCCCCGCAAAAACTCTCGACTGGCGAGTGGATGATAACGCGGCGTGACCCGCGCTTCAATGTCTCGATGCTCATCGGCGGCGTGAAGGCCCTTGATGACTGGCGCGTCGTCCCGGTCGTTGACCGGCTCACGACCGCCCGGACCACCGGCTTCAGCCCCGACGAACCGGTCTGGTGGGAGCAGCCGGACACGAGCATCGTCGCCCTCTTCCGCGACAACGGCGGATCGAACCGGCTGTTTCGCGCCTCCTCCACCGACCACGGGCAGACGTGGAGCGCGCCCGTGAAGACCGATTACCCCAACTCGCCGAGCAAACTTTTCACGCTGCGCACGAGCGGCGGCTGTCGCGTGCTGATTTCCAATGCGAATCCGACCGTGGGCCGGCGCGAGATGTATCTGGCCGTCTCCGAGGACGGGCTGATCTTCACCCGGATGGCGAGACTCGAAATCCCGTCCGCGAGGGCGACGACGTTCCAGTACCCGCACGCCATCGAACACGACGGGCATCTGCTGATCGCGGTTTCAAACAAGAAGAACCTCACCGAGTTAATCAAGCTGCCACTGGCCGAAGTGGAACGCCTGCGCCAGAGCGCCCGGTGATCCCGTCGCGGCAAGGAATCCGTGGCGCTGAAGACGATGATGCCCTCGGTGCGCAGCCAGGGAAAGAGTTTGCGCGGATGCAGCACATTCCAGGTGGCTGCGTCCTCTGCCGCCAAGGGCAGGGGGCGGAGATGCACCGGCGATTGAAAAGCTGGCTGGAAAAGCGGGGACTCCAACTCACGCCACGAAGACCCGCATCGTGGACTTCGAGAAGGCGAGTCTGGAGTTCCTTGGCTTTCAACTAAGCTGGAGAAAAGCGCGCAGCGGCAAACGCTACGCGCACTGCGTACGAGAGCCCGAGAAGCTGCGGCAAACTGCGGGAAGCCATCCGGGAGGAAACCGCCCGGAACACGTTGTGGAAGAAACCCGAAGCCGTCATCGCGCGCGTAAACCAACGGGTGCGAGGATGGATAGGCTACTTTCACCACGCCCAAAGCGCGCCGGTGTTCCGCCACGAGCAAAGGCAAATGCGCGAGCGCCTGCGGCGCTGGCTGTGGAAGAAACACGGCAAGATGCAAGCGCACTACGGCGCGGCCTGCCGCGATGCACACCTCCACGAGCACTACGGCCTGATCCGCTTCCCCATGCCGAGCCAATGGCAACGCCCATGAAGCAACCCGGAGAACAGCCTCCGGGAGCCGGATGCGGGAAATCCGCCTGTCCGGTTCGATGAGGCGGAGGGAAGTCAGCGGTCATTGGCCGTTGGCCTCTCATCCCGTGACTTCCCTCCCTACTCTACTGATACGGGTTGGACAGCCTGAATGCCTGAATGCAGGAGGCGCCAGCGGGGTCGCGTAGCGTAGCTCTCCCGAGCTGCGCAACCCGAGGCTTCACGTGCGGATCCCGCGCAGCTCGGGAGAGCTACGCTACTTTCCAGTCACGCGCCGCCATCGGGCAACACGACTGGACAAATCGTTTGGACCCAGGCCGGCAGAGCAGGAAGGAAATGGATGGCTGGAGTGTTGGAGTCCTGTGCTCCAAGAATGAAAAGATGCACCTTGCTGGGCGACGGCCCGTTTTTCAGCACTCCATTGCTCGGCTGCTCCAGCACTGCCTGCCTCACGAATCCCCCCTGGGACGATCCCGAAAAAGGGTCCGGTGCCTGGCAGGTGAAACCGCGCTAGCTCTTTGGCGTGACCGGGCGGCTCGCGTTGCCAAAAAGGCCGCCGACGCGCTCGGTGGTGATTGCCACCCGGGTGTGCAGCGGGATCTGGTCGAACAGCTCGACGACGTCCCGCGATTTCATGCGGATGCAACCCCAGCTCACGGGCCGGCCGATGTTGCGCTCCTCGGGCGTGCCGTGGATGTAGATGCCGCGGGAAAGCGTGTGTGCATTTTGCTTTTCCAAGCCCCGCAGGCGGAGGATGCGGGTCACGATCGGATCCCGGCCGGGGGCATTGGGCCGGCAGATTTCGCCGGTGGGGCGGCAATTGTGAAAGACCGTGCCGGGTTCGGCGCCGTGGCCGATCTTTGCCGCGATTTCGAGCTGCCCGGTCGGCGTGGCGTAGCTGCTGCGGCTGTCGCCGAGGCCGAATTTCGAAGTCGAGACCCGATAGGAGGCGACTTTGTGTCCTTCGGCGTCGAAGACGTAGAGTTTCTGATCGGGAATGCTGACGACGATCTCCGCGTTTTCAGCCGCGATGGCTGGGTGGCTGAGGACGAATGTACGGAGGGCGAGGACGATGGCGAGGCAGAGTTGGTTCCTCATTCCCCGCACCTCCGCTTGAGCAAATCGTTCGCGTGGGTCATCGGGCGCTTTATGCAGAAAGTACTTCGCCCGTGTCCCGCCATGGGGCACGGAGCTGCGGGAACCATTGTGCAATCGAGCACATCGAGACGTAGGTGAAGCCTCCTGCAAACAGGGAGAGGAACGGGATGGCGAGCCAGTTATGAGCCGCGACTTCGTGGGAGAAGAAATAGATGAAGTACGCCGCGAAGCCGATCTCGATGAAGGGCAGGACGGTTTTCATCGGCGAATACTTTGCGCGCTTCCAGCTCTGGGTTTTGGACTGGATGCCGTATTTCGGGGTGCGGGTGAATTCGCCGGTGGCGCCGTGCATTCCCTGGATGACGGCCCAGGCGTTGTTCACTGCGAGGCCGATGGTGAGGGCGAGGAGGGCGGGGAGGTAGAGGATTTCCCGCCACCACGAGCGCGGGTAGAGTTCGCGCTGGGAGACGATGTAGAAGACGACGGCGGGGAGCGAGCCGGTGATGAAGATCGGGATGTCGAGCAGCACCATGCGCCAGAAGCTGCCGACGGTGCCTCCGCCGGCGCTCGGGTGCATGAGGATGCAAATGGCCGCGAGGAGCAGGAAGGCGTAGTTCGAGGTGAGGTGGACGGTGGCTTCGATCTTCACCTTGAGCGGAAGCTCGGCCCGCCAGACTGAGGGCAGCAGCTTTTTGCAGGTCTGGATGCTCCCCTTGGTCCAGCGGTGTTGCTGGGACTTGAAGCCGTTCATATCGACCGGCAATTCCGCCGGGGTGACCAGATCGGGGAGAAAGATGAAATTCCAACCCTTGATCTGCGCACGGTAGCTGAGGTCGAGGTCTTCCGTCAGCGTGTCGTGCTGCCAGCCGCCGGCTTCGACGATGCACGATTTCCTCCAGATGCCCGCCGTGCCGTTGAAATTGATGAAGCGGCCGGACCGGTTGCGGCCGGTCTGTTCGAGGAGGAGGTGACCGTCGAGGAACATCGCCTGGACCCGGGTGAGAAGGGAATAGGTCCGGTTCAGATGGCCCCACCGCGTCTGAATCATGCCGACCTTCGGGTCGCTGAAGTAGTGGACCGTGCGATGAAGCACGTCCGGCGTAGGGACGAAATCCGCGTCGAGGATTAGGATGTATTCGCCCTTTGCGGTCTGGAGTCCGTTCTCCAAAGCGCCGGCCTTGAAGCCCGTCCGGTCCGTCCGGTGGATGTGCGAAATGTCGAAGCCGCGGCTCTTGAGTTCGCCGACGATGCGGGCGGAGATGTCGCGCGTTTCGTCGGTGGAGTCGTCCAGCACCTGGACTTCCAGCAGGTCGCGCGGGTAGTCGAGCTTCGACACGGAATCGAGCAGGCGCTCGATGACGTAGAGTTCATTGAAGATGGGCAACTGGACCGTGATCCGCGGCAGCTTCTCAAGCTGGGCCAGCGGCTTCGGTGCGTTGCGTCGGTTCTTCAGGAACAGATAAACGATGATATAGCGATGAAAGCCGTACAAGGAGATGCCAAGCAGTACGGCTGTGTAACAAAGCGTCCAGATGAAGGTTCCCAGATTGTCGGGCATGCGGTTGGTTCAGGCCGTTTCCGGCAAAAAGAAGGGCGTATGATGGTGGTCCGAAGGTGTTGGTCAAGCGGAAATCCCTTCAGGCAAGGCTTGTGCGATGGTTCGCGCTGGGCGTTGGGCGCCCGGCGCTACCGGTATTGTTGTGGGCTGAACCGTGGGGTTTTGGGTCGCCCTTGTCGAGACCGGATACTGGAAGGTCGTGGTCCGTCAAAATAGACTGGGGCTGTCCTCCGCGGCCTCTTCTCCGATCCCGAGGGCTGCGTCCCGGTCCCGGTCCGGCAGATCCCGCCACCATTCCCTCGCCTCCTTTTCGGAATAGGCCAGCACCCCGATCGACCGTCCACGCCATTGCAACTCGACCTGGAGGGCATCGACTTCATCGGCGCGGCATTGGATCCATGGGACACGAACGAGCTTCATTGGGCGGCAGGTCGATAGCGGAGTTTTTCGCGGTTGGCGATCACGAACATGCTGTCTGGCTGGGTCGGCATATCACGTCCTCGGACGGTCAACGTGCGGGCGATTCCTGGCCGCGCCGCAACTGCGCCTCGATGCTCGCGGCGACCCGCCCGGCCAGCAGCTCAGAGCCTTGCGTGGAAAAGTGGACGTCCCCTTTGTTCTGCAGCTCCTCGATCCGGGGCGCGATTGCGGCGTTCAGGTCGTCGATGGCCACGCCGCTTTCATCCATCACCTTTCGCGCGATGGCGTTGTATTTGTCCACGCTGTCGAAGCGACGATTGGGCGCGAGGTTGCCGCCGTTTGGGACTGGGGTCGTGGTGGCCCAGATGAGCCGCGCGCCGTTGGCCTGCAACTGTTGCACCAGCGCGCGGAGATTTTTCTCGTACACAGCCGGCGGTGAATGGCGGACTCCCTCGGGTGGGAGCTTCGCGTCGTGCAGGCCGAAGTTGAAATGGATCACGGCCCACTTGCCTTCGCCCAGCCAGTCCTTGAGCGACGCCAGCCCGACGCCGGTCGAACCGCAATTGGCTGCGGGACGATGCACGTTTGCCTTGCCGGCCAGCGCGGTCCGCACCGGGAGCGTGTAGCCGATGGAGATGGAATCCCCAATCAGCAAGACCCGCGGCAAACCCGGCTGATCCTGAATCGGCGCCGTCGCCGGTTCAGCGGCAGAGCCGGCGAGATTGAGGAGCAGGAAAACAGCGGCGAGGATCGGGAGGCGCATTGCAGGGATGATGGGGAAGGGCAGCATTCTGCGCAATGCCGGGGAATCGGTTGTAAAGCGGTGACGCATGAAAACCCGGGCGATGGTTCCGCGAGGCATTCAACGCCCAACGTCCAACGTCCAATAAGCGAGTTGCTCCGCATCGGATTCAGATCTTGGACGTTGGGTGTTGGGCGTTGGGTGTTGGGCGTTGGGCGTTGGGCGTTGAACCCCGTTGAGCCGCCGCAGGCGTCTCCCGCCAGGCACCGCCGCTCGGGGAAATATGCGGCCTCGCGATTCACCGCCGGTTCGTTTTCAAATGGAACCCATGTTACCCTGGCAGCGATGAACCCCGGCGAGACGCCACCCGCGACACCAGCCGCCCGAGTCACCTTTTCGGAGGAGCTGGGCGACCTCGCCCGGCGGTTCGCGGAGCGGCCTGTCACGCTCGGAGAGATCCTCGATGCGACCAAGGGCCGTGGCTTCAATCTGCTGCTCGTTTTCATCGCGATGCCATTCTGCACGCCGATTCCGACGCCGGGCGTTTCGATCCCGTTCGGCCTGGTCATCGCCATCATCGGCGCGCGGCTCGCCTTGGGCCGCGAACCGTGGCTGCCGGTCCGCCTCCTCAATCGCGAATTGCCACCCTGGCTGCTGCCGAGGGCGCTTGCTGCGGGCAGCCGCATCCTGCGATTCCTCGAGAAGTTTCTGCGCCCGCGGCTCCTCTTTATCCACGAGCACTTCATCTACCGCCGGGTGGCGGGGCTCTTCATCACGGTGTCGGGCCTCTTCATGCTGCTGCCGCTCCCGGTGCCTTTGAGCAATGGACTCCCGGCATCGGCGGTCGTGCTCCTCGCCGCCGCGGCGCTGGAACGCGACGGCATCTTTTTCATCCTCGGCTGCATCATGTTCGGGATTTCGTCCACGTTCTTCGTGCTGCTCGCGCTGGGCGGACGCGAAGTGCTCGACCGGCTGTGGCACGCCATCACGGTGGCTGCCCCGCCGCTGGCCGGGTTCCTCGCGGATGCGCAAGTGACCCAGTGGTAATCGCAGCCCCTGCATTTCTCACAGGACGGGCGCGATTCTCTGCCTAGCCTCTCATGCGATTTATCCGGACTGATTGCCTGAAAGCAGGCGGCGGCGGTGGCGTCGCGTGGCGAAGCTCTCCAGAGCTGCGCAACACGAGGCTTCACCTGCGGAACCACCCGCGCAGCTCGCGAGAGCTACGCTACTTTTCAGTCACGCGCCGCCGTCTGGCAACAGGACTGTCCAACTCGTATCACTCTGCAATCCAACGGGAGTGAGATCGCGGCGGCAGAGGCAGAACCACCTGCAGGCACCTTCCCCAAAAGTGTGAGAGATGCCGCCTACGGCAGTTCGACCACGGCCTTGATGACCCCGCTCTCGGGTTTGAGCCAGGTCGGAAAAACGTCGATCATTTCATCGAAGCGCGCGTGGTGCGTGATCCACGGCACGGTGTCGATCCAGCCTTCCTCGATGAGGGAAATGATCCGCTTGAAATCGGCAGACAGCGCATTGCGCGACGCCATGATCGTGACCTCGCGGCGGTGCAGGATCGGCGCATGGAGAAAGCTCACCTCCTGCTGCGTGATGCCCACATACACCAGCCGCCCCGCATACGCGCAATACGCCAGCGCGCCGCCCATGCTCTTATTGCTGCCGGTGGCGTCCACGACGACATCGGCGAGCTGCCCGTCGGTGATCGCGCTCAGTTGTTCGATTGCCTGCGCCTCGCCGCCCGGCGCGAGGAGGATGGTGTGCTCCACGCCCATTTTTGCGCGCACAAAATCGAGCCGCTGCGCATTCATGTCCATCACGATGGTGCGTGCGCCGCTGATCCTCCCAAACTCCACGACCGAAAGCCCGATGGGCCCCGCACCGATGACGAGCACGCTCTCGCCCTTCTGCGAATTGCCACGGTCCACGGCGTGGCAGCCGATGGCGAGAGTCTCGACCAGCGCGAGTTGATCGAAGGTCAGCTTCCGCGAGACGTGGAGCTTGCGCGCCGGCACGAGGAAGCGCTCGCACATGCCGCCGTCGCACATCACGCCGAGGGTCTTGTGGGCCACGCAGCAATTCGTGTGGCCGCGCCGGCACGAGTAGCATTTCTGGCAGTTGATGTAGGGCTCCACCGAGCAACGGTCGCCGGGCTTCACATTCGTCACGCCTTCACCCACCGCGAGCACCTCCACGCCGAGTTCATGGCCAGGGATTCGCGGGTAGCTGAAGAAAGGCATCTTGCCGAGATAGCCGCCGTAGTCCGTGCCGCAGATGCCGATGCGATGGATGGTGACGACCGCTTCGCCCGCGCCGGGTGCGGCGGGTTCAGGAATATCGATCTGGCGGAACGATTGCGGCTTCTCGAGCTGGATGGCTTTCATGGAGGGGTGGGATGAAAGCCGACTCCGCCGTGCGGATCAACGTTGCACGACGACGGACGAGATCTCGCATTGCAGCAGCGTCCACGCCGTGATGTCGAAGCCGGTCCACGGCTTTGCCGGTGCGTCGCATCTTCGTTCGACTCCGTCCGTGGCAACGCGCTTCCAGCCCGAAACACGCCTCGGCCAGAGCAGGCGCCCCATGTGTCGCAGAACCTCATCCGGGCTTGAAATGTCGCCCCTCATCCGCGCACTCCTTGCGTGTCGTGATCGACCGCACCCGCATCCTCTCCTACGCCCAGGCCGTGGCGCGCGAATTTCGCCCCGAGAAAATCATCCTCTTCGGCTCCTGCGCCTACGGCACGCCCACCGAGGATTCCGACGTGGACTTGCTCGTCGTCATGCCACACCGCGGCCATCCGGCGTACCAGGCCGCGGCGATCGAACTCAAAGTGCAGGCCGGCTTCCCGCTCGATTTGATGGTGCGCTCCCCCGAGCGCATCCGCGAACGCCTCGCCGATGGCGACCGCCTTGTGCGCGAAATCCTCGAACGCGGCTCGCCTCTCTATGAATCCGGAAACGCCTGGGAGCCTGTTGAAATACCGGCATAGGTCTCACGGAAAGGGCGCGAAGGACGCAAAGTTCTTTGAAGAAAATCCCCTTTGCGTGAGGCTTTTTCAACAGACTGCCAAGAGGCTGGGTAAGGCTGTCCCTGCTCTCTCTGCTTCCCTTACTTCCGTTCAGCCGCTTGCCCCCGATTCATTTCCTGATAGCGTCACCTAGCCCGCATTTCTCACACTCCCTGTATGCGGCACGACAGAGTCCAGTGGCGCCGCGGGAGCGCAAAGTAGTCCGGGGCTTTAGCCCGTACGGGCCGCCTTGCGGGCTAAAGCCCCGGACTACTTTGCGCCGCAGCCGCGACTCCCGTGGCAACCTGCGAGAAATGCAGGCTAGCGTCACCGCGAGATGATTCTATCAGTCGAAATGCCAGACTCGATAGCCAGGCAACTGCACGTTGACGGGCCGCAGGGCAGTCGTCGCGCGCTGGAAAGGCTCGCGCTGGACACCTTTCGCGGGGGCAGGTCAGCGAGCTTCTGGGCATGTCGTTTTGGGAGACCGAGGCTTTTCTCAAAGAGCATGGCTGCGGCACGGGCCTCAGCTTTGAGGAATACGAGCGAAGCTCCAGGCAAATGCGGGAGTTTCTCGCGCGATGAGTCTTATTGTTTCAGACACGACACCGCTCAACTATCTGATCCTGACCGGGCACATTGATGTGCTTCCGCGCCTCTTCGGGAAGCTGCTGGTTCCGCCCGCGGTAATCCATGAAATGCGGCATCCTAAAGCCCCGGCAGCCGTGGCTGTCTGGACGGCAGCCCTCCCCTCGTGGATCGAAGTCAAGGCTCCGCACACGGATTTGCACCTTGGCCTCGGCGCAAGTGAGGATGAAGCCATCTCCCTCGCCGTGGAACTCCGCGACGCCGCCATCCTTATGGACGACAGGAAGGCCCGGGCCGCCTCCGAAAGCCGCGGCCTTCTCACCATTGGAACCGTCGCCATCCTTGACCTCGCAGACGAGGCCGGGTTGCTGGATTTCGAATCGGCGATCTCCCGCCTGCAACCCACGACCTTCCACGTTGAAGCCGCGCTCCTCCAGCCCGTGCTCGCCAGGGTGCGCGCTCGAAAAAAACCGTAACCGGCGCTGCCGCGACGCGAATAATCAGTGCGTCCCTTGTCCCCCACGACGTCCCGCACCGGCAGTTCGTCTTCACCTTCCCGAAAATGCTCCGCGGCATCTTCCGCAAGCGCCGCCATCTCCTCCACCTCCTTTTCCAGACCGCCACCGAATGCCTGCGCGACGCCTTCCGCACCCGGCTCGGCCTCCCGGAAGGACGCATCGCCGCGGCCGCCGCCGTCCACACCTTTGGCGACTACCTCGTCTTCCATCAGCACCTGCACCTCTTCGCCGCCGACGGCCTCTTCGACGAGGAAGGCCGCTTCCACTCCATGCCCGACGAGCCGAGCGGCGGCGGCAGCCGCGAGACAGACTGCGAGGTAGGAGCAGCCCTGGCGCGCAGCGGAAGGGTGAAGGAGCCGGGAAGGCGACTGAACCAAAGCCTCGCCCCCATCACCGAACTCTTCCGCCACCGTTTCCTCCACATCCTCCGCGACGAAAAACATCTCAGCGCCCACAAAGTCGCCGACCTCCTCGCATGGAAACACAGCGGCTTCCACATCGACGGCGGCGAAAAGCCCATCGGCCCCGGCGACACCAAAGGCCGCCAGCGCCTCGCGGAATATCTTTTGCGTGCGCCATTCTCCCTCCAGAAAATCCACTGGAACCCGAAGACCGGGACCGTCATCTACCGCTCCCGCCGCAGTTGGCGCACCAAG
>Ga0105048_10009970_pt1 | contig 15062 bp, 7 predicted proteins | sample MAT05_FD_78382 | JGI IMG/M metagenome (GOLD analysis project Ga0105048, IMG submission 78382) | Freshwater microbial communities from Lake Fryxell liftoff mats and glacier meltwater in Antarctica - MAT-05 | ecosystem: Environmental > Aquatic > Freshwater > Ice > Liftoff microbial mat | place... | reverse complement strand
GCCCACAGCATCTATTTTAGTTACCGGCAACTCCAATTCAATTACACCAGGATCAATCACAACATCCACTTTGGATTTTACAAATTTCGGAAATGTAACCACAAGAAATTATGTGATTCAGAATAGTTCTGTTACTGGAACACTTTATATAAATACTGTTAGTTTTAGTGGAGCTAATGCAGGAGATTTTATAATTTCAACACTTCCAGCCTCATCTATTACAACAGGATCAACCAATTTTGTGATCACATTTACCCCAACGGCGCTTGGAACACGGTCTGCAATTGTGACTGTAAATAGTTCTGATTGTACCTCGCCGAATTATAGTTTTGTTATCACGGCGAGTACATCGCCTGCAAGTGCATTGGCTTTTGACGGGGTTGATGACTTTGTTGACTGTGGAACTGATCCTAGCCTTGATATTACATTAGGAACATGGGAAGCTTGGGTTAATCTTTCGACACTGGCTTCTAACAGCCGCATATTTTTTAAAGAAAATTTTAACGGAGGTGGATTAGGTATGTTCGAGTCGTATTACCTTGCCAGTTCTGGTAAGTTTAAGGGCGATCTTAAAATTGGAGTAACGAATTATTTTGTAGAAGGATCATCAAATCCAACAACCAACGTTTGGTATCACGTAGCACTGACTTACGATGGTACTTATTTTAAATTGTACCTAAACGGAGTTTTAGATGGTGTTTCAGCAATTTCAGGAGGTACCATGAATTCAGGTACTGGCAATCTGAGTTTGGGAGCTTCTATTACAAATCCAAACAGTTCGGGATTAACGGGAAAGATGGACGAAGCTAGACTATGGAATGTGGTGAGAACCCAATGCGAAATTCAAACTTTTATGAACTGTGAAATTCCAACTACCGCAACGGGACTTGTTGCAAATTATCATTTTAATCAGGGAATTCCTTCAGGTTCAAACACAGCCGTAACTACTTTAACCGACGCAGCAGGAAGCAATACAGGTACTTTAAGCAATATGGCTTTAACAGGAACGATTTCCAATTGGGTTTCTCCTTCGATTATTGCTAACGATTACACCACTTCTGTTGCACCAACCGGGGCACTTACCCTTTATGGAAATGCAAATAGCATTCCTATGGGCGCTGCAACAACTACTTTAAATAATACAGATTTCGGAACTTTAAACAGCCGTGTATTCTTAATTCAGAACCCGGGTGCGGGTCCTTTGTATGTTAACTCGGTTTCTTTTAGTGGAGCCAACGCTTCTAGTTTCTCGCTTATTACTGTCCCATCTAACAGTATTGCGAGTGTGGGTAACAGTATTTTTACACTAAGTTTTACCCCAACTGCTTTGGGTTCTCAAAGTGCAATTGTAACCATTAACAGCTCTGATTGCGCTAACCCAAATTATACTTTTGTAATTACAGCGAGTACATCGCCTGCTTCTGCTCTTAATTTTGATGGAAGTGACGATTATATTAATTGCGGGAATATTTTAAATTCTTCTTATACGAAAGAAGCCTGGATTAAACTTAATATTCCGGTCACTGTTGCTAATAATATTATTTCAGGTGGTATTTCAGGGCCGCACGCATTTTGGTTACCTGGCGGTGTATTGTCCGCAGGACACAATCCTGGAATTCCAGAAGTAACAGATAGTGGCACCTTGTCCGCAGGAGTATGGCACCATGTTGCTGTGACATACGACGCACCGAGTACAAGCATGAGATTGTATAAAAATGGCGTTTTAATTTCTCAAAATAATAATGTTGCAGCTCTAGGGTCAGGGTTGATGACACTCCTGGGATCTTTTGAATTTTCTAATCTTTTTTATGGAACTTTGGACGAGGTCCGTATCTGGAATGTAGTCCGCTCTCAGTGCGACATTCAAAGTTATATGAACTGTGAGATTCCAACATCTGCAACGGGACTTGTTGCCAATTACCATTTTAATCAGGGAATTCCTTCAGGATCTAACACAGCAGTAACAACACTCACAGATGCCGCCGGAAGTAACAATGGAACACTCACTAACTTTGCTTTAACAGGTGCTGCTTCCAACTGGATAAATCCGGGAGGAGTAATTTCCGGTTCAATCCTACCTGCTCCGCCCACAGCATCTATTTTAGTTAGCGGTAACTCCAATTCAATAACACCAGGTTCAATTACTACATCTACTTTAAACTTTACAAATTTCGGAAATGTAACCACAAGAACCTTTGTAATTCAAAATTCGAATACAGGAACATTAAATATAGCCGTGCCCTACTTCACTGGACTGAATACCTCTGAATTTTCAGTAACAGTTTTACCTACCCTTTCTTTATCAGCTTCTGCGACCACTTCTTTTGTTGTTGTATTTACGCCAACCGTTCTCGGATTCAGAACGGCTACATTAAACATTAACACTAACGACTGTGGTATTCCGATCTTCAATTGTGCTATTGGTGGAACGCCTGTGCCCGCTTCGGCATTGCGTTTTGATGGGGTTGATGATTTTATAAACATTCCTTCGTCTTCATTACCATCAGGTAATGCTGATTTTACGGAGGAATTCTGGGTTAAGGTAAATTCTTCCCAAATAAGTCATCGCTGGATTAGCTTTTGGGGAGTTCCAGGAACTTCAGGAGAGATGGTCACCATTGGATATGATGGGTCTGCGGGAAACAAAATACGAATTCATCATGTCGGACCAGATTTGATTGCAAACACTGCTGCCTTGCCAATTGGGGTATGGACCCATGTTGCTGTCAACTATCATGGGTCTTCTAATTCGCACGGTATTTTTATTAATGGTAACTATATAGAAACCTTATCATTTGGCACCAATTCATTAAATATTCCCGCTTCTCCGAATTTACAGTTAGGTACTTTTAACAGCCTCCCTCAATATGCTGCTGATATGGATCTGGACGAAGTGCGGTTTTGGAACGTAGCCCGGACACAATGTGAGATTCAAGACAATATGAACTGTGAAATTGCAACAACAGCAACAGGTTTACTAGCGAATTACCATTTTAATCAAGGCGTTCCGTTTGGGCCTAATTCTACTTTTACTCTTGCCACAGATGCTACAGGAGCAAATACTGGGACACTCACAAGCTTTAGTCTCTCTGGATCTAGTTCAAATTGGGTTAATACGGGCGCTGTGATTAGTAATTCAACTTGCCCAATTGTTACCTATCCTGAAATTGATGTGCAAGGTAATTCCGTTTCCATTGTCAATAATTCAACATTAATCACGTCTTCTAACTTCACAGATTTTAATAATTCTTTTGTTGGCACCTCCGCTACCAGAACCTTTGTTATTTTAAACACCGGTTCGGCAAGCTTGAGTATTTCAAATTATAGTTTATCGGGTGTAAACGCATCTGCCTTTAGTATTACTTCCGTTCCCGCCATTGTTGTTGCACCTTCAGGAAGTACGTCGATAGTCGTAACTTTTTCTCCGGCAACCATTGGCATTAAAGACGCAACACTAAACATAATAAATGCCGATTGTAATGAAGCCGTTTATTCTTTTGCCATTCAAGGCAAAGGTATTCAACAAGCAGAAGCGTTAGATTTTGATGGTGTGAATGATTATGTGGATTTAGGCAGTACTGCAAATTTAAAGCCTACAGCAGCGCTCACAGCAGAAGCATGGGTAAATAGTAATTGGCCAAGCACTGATCAAACCATCTTTGGAAATACTGAAAATGCAGGGTATGGTCTATTCACCAGAACAACAGGAGTTCTGGAAGGTTTAGTTCGCAGAAATTCAACATGGGCTTCAGTAACTGTTTCACTTTCTACATTAACTTCGGGCTGGCATCATACTGCAATGACCTACGATGGTCGTTATACAAAACTTTATGTTGATGGTGTTTTGAAATCAACAAATGATGCTTTGGCTACTTATACCATTGATTACATTGGGAACAACACACTTATTGGTGGCGAGGCATCCGCGGGAAGTTCGCCCATATCAGGTTGGTATTTTGCCGGAAAAGTAGATGAATTGCGCATTTGGAATTTGGCGCGCAGTCAGTGTCAGATTCAAACATATATGGCCACAGAACTTCCCGGTGGCGCAACAGGTTTATTAGCTAATTATCATTTTAACGAAGGGCTTGTTGCACAAAATAATGCCGGTTACCCTACGGTTCCAGATTTTGCCGGTAGTTCTAATACAGGCACTTTAACAGGATTTGCCTTAACAAGTACTGTATCTAATTGGGTAATTGGTGGCGCTGTGCCTAGCGGTGTTAATGCGATGATTGCGTTAACGCCAACACTTGCTACTACAGGAAATGGAAACACTATTTCACCAGGAAGTAGTTCGACCAGCACCAATAATTTTACAGACTTTGGAACTTCCACATCAAGAACTTTTGTGCTTCAAAATTCAGGAACAGGAACGCTTTATATCAACAGTCCTGTTACCCTGAGCGGTGCCAATGCCAGTGATTTTAGCATTACAGCTCAACCTTCAGCTTCTATTACAAATGGTACTACAAATTTTGTTGTTAGTTTTATTCCTGCGGCAATTGGAACCAGAACCGCTATTGTTACTGTAAATAGCGCTGATTGTTCTTTTCCAGATTATAGTTTTGTTATATCAGGCACGGCAATAGTCGGTGCTGCCTTAAACTTTGATGGTGTAGATGATGGAGCATCAAGACCATTGCTAACCTCGGCAAACAATAGTATTACCTTACAAACGAAAGTTTTCATAAATGCTAATCCTACTACAAATAAAATAATAGCTTACAATGGTAGTTCTGGTGCTAATGGTTATGGATTATATATGTTCGCAAACAATCCTGAAGTAAATATTATTTACGGTGGTGTGGCCTATCTTCCTACTAGTTATTCGCTTACACTTAATCAATGGAACTCCTTAACTATGGTGATAGAAAATACAACTGTAAAGTTATACGCCAACGGGATACTCGCTTATTCCAATGTGACTATAACTCCTGCTGTACCTACAGGGAGCTTCCTTGTTGGTGTAAACAATATAGGTACAGAAAACTTCAACGGCAGCATCGACGAGGTGTTGTTGTGGAGTAGACCGTTATCACAGTGTGAGATTCAGGCGAATTTAAATTGCGAGATCGCTACTACAGGTAATTCGCTTGTGGCTAACTATCATTTTAATCAAGGCATTGCGGGTGGCACAAACACGTTAATAACCCTAACCGATGCCTCTGGAAACAACAACAACCTTACTCTCTCCAATTTTGCATTATCAGGACTCATTTCGAACTGGGTAAGCCCAGGTGCTGTTGTTTCAGGAAGCTCTTGCCCTGCTTTTATAGCACCGGAGATAAACCTGCTGGGTAGCGCGCTTACTATTTTAGATGGTGATATTACGCCTTCTTTAAGTGATGATACTGATTTTGGAAACATCAGCACCAACAGTTTGGTTACACGTTCTTACACCATTCAAAACACAGGGGGTTCTGCGCTTGCTATCAGCAGCATCACCCTAGGCGGAACAGGTGCCTCCCAATTTTCAGTGGGTGCTTTAAGTCCAGCCTCTCCTGTGGCTATTGGTGGCTCGGCAGTGTTTACAGTTACCTTTGCACCAACAAGTAGTGGTGTAACAACAGCCTCTCTTGTTATTACAAACAACGACTGTGATGAAAGTCCTTATGATTTTGTGATTACGGGAACTGCCAATGTGGGTGCTGCATTAACCCTCGACGGAACAAATGATTATGTAAACTGCGGTAACATACTACCTGCATCCTACACCAAAGAAGGCTGGATCAGGCTTTCTGCATCCTTAACCAATGGTAATAATGTAATCAGCGGCGGGAGTGGTTCTAACGGTCACGCGCTTTGGGCACCGGGATCTTTCGGTAACAAGCTCTCTGCAGGCCATAACCTAGGTTGGGCGCAGGTGCAGGATCCTACGGGTTTAAATTTAAATCAATGGTACCACGTGGCGGTATCTTATGACGCTCCAACGCAAACTATGATCCTTTATAAAAATGGATTGGTAGTTGCCACCAATAGCACTGTTCCTGCCGTGGTAGGTTCTGATCCTGTTTCTATTGGTGCTTTCAGCGGCAACTTCTCTATGAGCGGCGCTGTGGACGAAGTGCGCATCTGGAACAGAGCCCTTTGTCAGACTGAGATTCAAAACAATATGAACTGTGAGATCGCAACTACTGCTACAGGACTTATTGCCAACTACCATTTTAATCAAGGTGTCGGATATGGATCTAACCTCACAACCACTTTAGTAACCGATGTCTCCGGTAGTGCAAACACCGGAACTCTGGTGAACTTCGCTTTCACTGGAACACTTTCCAACTGGATCGCTACAAGTACTGTTACCACAGGATCTTCCTGCGCTCCGATTAGTGTCCCTGAGATCAATGTACTGGGCAATGCTGTTACTATAGTAGATGGAGATATTATTCCTTCCCTCACAGATCATACTAGTTTTGGCACTATTTGTATAGGGACTACAGTAACGCGTTCGTATACGGTTCAAAATGCAGGCTTTGCAAATTTAACTGTAGCAAGCATTACCATGAGTGGAACAGATGCTACTTTATTTACTGTAGGTGCTTTAACACCGGCCTCGCCTATTCTTCCGGGTTCTCAGGCAATCTTTACGGTAAACTTTAATCCTACAACCAGTGGGGTTAAAAATGCAACCATCAACATTATCAATAACGATTGTAATGAATCGCCTTACGACTATGCGGTTACCGGAACCTGCAATGCACTTCCTGTAGTAACTGCCAATACGGCCAGCGCAGTGATTTGTAGTGGCATCACAACTACACTTACTGGTGGTGGAGCTTCAACTTATACGTGGACCGGTGGAACACCAACCGTTACCAATGGTGTTGCTTTTAGCCCGACTACTTCACTTACTTACACTGTGAACGGAACAGATGCCTTAACAGGGTGTACCAGCACTAATCTTGCCACTCAGCTCATTACTGTAAATGCTAATCCTACTATCACCGCAAGCACTAATAACACAGTGATCTGTAACGGGGCTGCGTTAGCCATTACTCCGGGTGGAGCCGCAACGTATTCTGTAAACCCAGGAATACTTTCCGGAACAGGCTTTACACTTTCTCCTTCTGCTAACGTTGTTTACAGTGTTACCGGAACCAGTGCTAATGGTTGTGCCGGAGTAAACACAGTGGCCATCTCGGTAGCGGTTAACGCCTTACCGACTGTTACTGCCAATGCTACACAAACAGCTATCTGTAATGGCTTTAGCACCAGTGTTTTTGGTAGTGGTGCTTCTACTTACACATGGAGCGGTGCTATTAGTGCGACCAATACCGTGGCCTTTTCGCCTACTGTTACTTCTTCTTATACTGTGAATGGTACAAACGCTCTAACCGGTTGTACAAGTACCAATCTTGCTGTAGTATCTATTACAGTAGATAATACGCCAATAGTAACCATTGCCTCTTCTGGCTCTGTGATTTGCAACGGAGGTTCTGCAACTTTAACTGCTGTCGGAGCTGCCTCTTATACTTGGAATGCCGGGGTATCTAATGCTACCATTTTTGCGGTCTCTCCTTCTACTTTAACTACTTATACTCTTACCGGTTCGAGCCTTGCAGGTTGCACAAGCATGAACACGGCTATTGAAACCGTGAGTGTGAATGCACTTCCAATAGTGACTGCCTCGATCTCTAATACGATGATCTGTGCAGGTCAATCTATTACTGTAAATGGCAGCGGAGCTTCTACTTACAGCTGGACGAACGGTGCTCTTGATGGCGTTTCTTTTGCTCCTGCAATCTCTACTACTTTTGCCCTTACCGGGACCAACACTGCAGGTTGCACCAGTACCAACGTAACGGTTGTTTCTGTAACGGTAAACGCACTCCCTTCTCTAACGATCAATGCAACTAACTCCGCTATTTGTCTGGGTGGCTCTACCAAGCTCAGTGGAAGTGGCGCGGCTACTTATACCTGGAACACGGGCATCAGTGACAATGTTGTTTTTTCTCCCACCAGTACTGCTTCTTATACGCTAAGTGCCACCGATGCTAATAATTGTGAGAATACCGCAGTGGCTACCATAACGGTTAACAACTTACCGCTACTTTCTGTGAGTGGTTCTCCTTCGATAAGTTGTGAGGCAGAATCTTCTACACTCACTGTATCTGGTGCTGCTACGTATTCCTGGAGTTCGGGTGAAAACACGGCCAGCATCGTAATCACGCCAACTGCTACCAGCATCTTTACAATCAGCGCAACCGATGTAAATTCCTGCACCAACACAGTTGTTTACACCCAATCGGTAATGATCTGTCCCGCAAGCTTCACTGCTTTTGCTACTAAAAAAGACATTAGTTGTATTGGTAAAGACGATGGCTACATTGCTATTCATACTGTAAGCTCATACTCACGTTCCAGCATCACTTATGTTTGGGGTTCGCCTACACTTTGTCCGGCCAGCACCTGTGACAGCATCTTTAATCAAAAATCAGGAAGCTACAAGGTCACGGTAAAAATTACTTACACTGTAAATGGTTCACTCGTGAAAACAGATTCTGTGGTGATCGATCCAATCGTACTTACAGATTTGGGTGGTACTTGTGAAGTGAAAGTCTTTACCGGAGTTACGCCTAACGGTGATGGCATTAACGATGTGCTTTTGATCGATAACATTGAAGAGTTCCCGAACAACAAAGTTACCGTGTATAACCGTTGGGGAACACAAGTGTTTGAAATGAAAGGCTACAACAACCTTGACAAAGCTTGGCCAATGAAAGATGACACGAGTAAGCTTTCTTCCAATACTTATTTCTACTTAATTGATTTAGGTAATGGATCTAAGGTTATCAAAGGTTGGATTGAACTGATTAAATAAGCGATTAAACTATTCAAAAAAGCTCCCCTGACTTGATAAGTTCAGGGGAGTTTTTTATCTATTGTAAATCACGGTCAACGAATCCTTATCCTCCCAATTCACAATTATTTATAACGATTCCAAAAACAATATGGTCCAATTTCACTTAAGTTTATTGAACCATTTGTTTACAGGAACGGCATCTACCAAATGCCACGCAGAGGCCACGCACCCAAATATTATTTATGCTTTGGCCTAAATAATATTTGGATTTGGTATTACAATGCACAGGAAACTATCTCGCGCAAACTCGCTCTGACTATTAGCAACTTACGCAATAGTGCGACTTCCCATACACTATCCTTACCTTTGGGTGCGCTTTAGGTGGGCTTTGGATACGATGATCTGTACTCAAGCGTAAATTCCGGTCAATCAGACCCTCGCTCCGCAGGATTTGCAATCCTGCGGTAAAAACAGAATAAAGGAACTTGTAATTCCTTCCAAAACAAGTAGATTTAATTGTGAAAACTTCCGTCAAACAAACCATAAAAACTAACAAGGCCTATTTTCTTACTATGACAGTTGTAAACTGGGTAGATGTTTTTTCGCGTAAAAATCACAGGGATACTTTTATCGATTCTTTAAACTACTGTAAGCAGAACAAAGGATTAGTAGTATTCGCTTATTTAATAATGACCAATCACGTGCATTTGATTGTAAATACTAACGAACCATTTCTTTTAAAAGATGTCGTTCGTGACTTCAAAAAATATACTTGTAAAAAAATAGTAGAACAAATACGGGAAGAACCTGAAAGCGGGCGCGAATGGATGATACCGATTTTTATGATGAATGCTGCGAGCAGTAAAAAAACACACTGAGTACAAATTCTGGCAGGAAGGAAATCACGCAATTGAACTGTTCAGTGAAAAATTTATCTGGGACAAGATCAACTACATTCATAATAATCCCGTAGAAGCTGGTTTTGTTAAAGAACCAAAGAACTGGCTTTATTCGTCTGCCAGAAACTACTCTGGTTTGGAGGGGATATTGGACGTTGAGTGCTTACCACAAAGATTAATTACTGTGTGAGTGGATTGTAAATCCACATGTTGTATTGATGTGCCGCAGGATTGCAAATCCTGCGGAGCGGGGTTTTTTATTCTTGCGCAGGAAGAAGGCAAATCTTGCTCAGTACTTTAACTCGGTTGACACTTGCCGCTCCAAGTAGAAATCTGTAAATTTGTTTTAGTAAAATCATTTCAAATGAGCTTGTCCACTGAAAAAACAAAACTTACTCAAATGACCTTGAATATTGACAGTATGCCTTTATTAGAAAAAATAAAAGCCCTTATCAAAAAAGAAGATGCTGACCTGTGGGATGAATTGCACGATGATATTAAGTCAGACGTTGAAATAGCGATGAAAGAACTTGATAAGGGTGGCGGGACCTCTAACGAGCAGGTAATGAAGCGGTATGACAAATGGCTAAAAAAATAATTTGGTCGAATAGAGCAATCACTAGGTTTGAAAGAATTATAGAATATTTGGAAAAGAAATGGACTAATAAAGAACCAGAAAAATTAGTCTCCCACACAGAAAAGGTCTTAAAAGAAATTGAATCAGAATCCATAAAATTCAGAAGTTCGGGTAAAAAGGATTCATGAAGTTTTAATCACCAAACGCAATTTACTCATTTACCGCATCAGGAAAAATCAGATCGATCTTTTGGTTTTTTATGATACAAGACAACATGCGAAAAAGAAAATTCTTTAGAATAAATTAAAGCCCCTTAGACCGACTTTAGCTTTAAAGTAATTTTGTGGGAAAATTATAATTATTGATATCGTTTTGTACCCCCTGCGGCGTTTTTTTGTAAGTCCAATTTAAACATTTGAAAGTTAACCCACAAAAAATGCTGCAAGACCGCTGTTATAGCATCTTGTTTATTTAAGCTTGCAGTAAACGTCAAACTGTTTTGGTGTCGTGTTGGGAATATAAGTTGACTTTTCGCTACATTTATCTGCTGCCCTCGATTTATTGTGTGCTGAGATTGGATAGACACCGGCTCCATTTCCATTTATTCCTACATTACTTGCAACATTGTCGCAAATGCATGAATAATTCTTCTTGCAACTTGTTAAAATTGTCAGTATAAAAACGACTTTCAGAGAATGCTGTGCAATATTCATAGAGTGGATTATTGGTCTAAATTTTTAAGTGTTAACGTCTAGCAAATTGTATTATTGCCCTATTGTTTTATGAGTAAAGTCTAGCAATTGGCTATCACAGTTATTAATGTAACCATAAATCAGAATACGTTTTAGAAACTCTGTTAGAACATTTAATTCAGATGGACACTATATTTATGAACAAGGAAACAACGCCAGATACAAATTAGGAGATAAGGACTTTTTCTCCACGTTGTTTGACTAGTGAGGTGATAAACGCCAGCACCCCGCTCAGCAGGATTTATAATCCTGCGGTAAAAACAAAATTAAGGAATTCGTAATTCCTTCTTCTATAACCTCTAATCCCAAATACAATTAGTAATTTTAGCAGATCAAAAAACACATCATAGTTATTGGCGGCGGCGCTGCGGGTTTCTTCGCTGCTATTAACCTGGCTATGAAAAACCAGAACTTCGAAATTACCATTCTCGAAAAAACAAACAAGCTGCTTTCGAAAGTAAAAGTGTCTGGTGGCGGACGTTGCAACGTAACACACCAATGTTTTGAAACTACAGAACTTATAAAAAATTATCCACGCGGCAGCAAAGAGTTGCGACAGGTATTTTCAAGATTTAACGTGCAGGATACTATTGATTGGTTCAAAAAACAAGGAGTCATTTTAAAAACGGAAGAAGATGGGCGCATGTTCCCCGACTCTAACCATAGTCAAACGATCATTGATTGTTTCTTAAATTTAGCTACTGAACTCAAAATAAAGATCATCACACAGTGCGAAGTTTTCTCAATTCAAAAAATAAAAGAGCAATTTAGTGTAAAAACGAACCAAGACAGTTTTAGTGCTGATGCCATGGTCTGCGCCTTGGGCGGACATAACAAATCTGGCGCTTACGACCTTTTAAAAAATCTCGGGCATACCATCGATAAACCAATTCCTAGTCTCTTCACACTCAATCTTCCCAAAGAAGACATTAAAAAAGAACTGCAGGGCGTTAGCGTAAAAAATGCGCAGGTCCTCATTCAAGGTACAAAACTAAATTATAGCGGTCCCGTTTTAATTACGCATTGGGGACTCAGCGGCCCCGCCGTTCTTAAGCTCTCTGCCTTTGCCGCTCAGGAATTTTTCGATTTGAATTATACTTCGCAAATCCGCGTCAATTGGGCATATCCTTTAAAAATAGACGAAGTAATAGAAACTCTGAAAACACTTCAGAAAGAAAAACACAAGGCCCTGCCTTTATCCAACACAGCATTTGATCTTCCTAAACGACTGTGGGAATTTTTGTGTACATCATCAGGCATCACCAACGACAAGCCCTGGGCCGAGATCAACAACAAACACCTCAACAAGCTCGCAGAAAACCTTTGCAGCAGCACTTTTAAGATGGAAGGCAAAACAACTTTTAAAGAAGAATTTGTGACCTGCGGCGGTATCAATTTAAAAGAAATAGATTTTACAAGCATGCAAAGCAAAGTGCTGCCGGGTTTGTATTTCGCAGGCGAAGTAATGAACGTAGACGGGATCACCGGCGGCTTTAATTTTCAGAGTGCCTGGAGCACCGCCTGGCTCTGCGCGCAGAGTATCTGATGGCTGCGCACCTTTTTTGCCACTGATTTCACAGATCCGATAGCTATCGGATACGCTGATCTATATTTTGCGGGTATTCTTGAAGTATCTTTCACGTTTCAATTAACTAAATATCTTTTAAACGCAAATCACCGAAATCCGCGGCAACCTTCTGTTCCTGCACCGAAACGAAATGTTGAAACTATTTTCATAATAATCCCATCGAATCGCTTATCTTTAAGCCTTCAAAATTAAAACAGACACATGAAATTTTTTATCGACACGGCCAACCTGGCTCAAATCAAAGAAGCGCAGGATATGGGCGTTTTAGACGGAGTAACTACAAACCCTTCGCTGATGGCCAAAGAAGGCATTAAAGGACAAAACAACATTCTGAAACATTACGTTGACATTTGTAACATTGTTACAGGTGACGTAAGTGCAGAAGTGATCTCTACCGATTTTGATGGGATGGTAAAAGAAGGCGAAGCGCTTGCGGAACTGCACGAACGCATTGTTGTAAAAATACCAATGATAAAAGATGGTGTGAAAGCCATAAAATATTTTACCGAAAAAGGAATTAAAACAAATTGCACACTTGTGTTCTCTGCCGGTCAAGCCCTGCTAGCTGCAAAAGCCGGTGCAACTTACATGTCACCATTTATCGGACGTCTTGATGACATTAGCACAGACGGTCTTCGTTTAATTGAAGACATTCGTTTGATCTATGATAACTACGGTTTCGAAACTCAGATCTTAGCAGCAAGTGTACGCCACCCGATGCACATTATTGAGTGCGCAAGAATTGGTGCAGATGTTATTACAGGACCATTAAGCGCCATCAGTGCACTTTTGAATCATCCCTTAACAGATATTGGTCTTGCCCAGTTTTTAGCAGACGCAAAAAAATAATCTCAGAAAATATTACTTTCAGAAAATCCGGTTCAAACGACCGGATTTTTTTTTTGTGAGCATGCGGCATGGTTTTTGTAAAAATTTAAGGACAAGCTCAAACCCATGAAAATTTTTACACTGTCATTTTGTTTTCTGTTTTTTACACTCTCAAAAACACAAAATGTGTTCCAGTCCACTTTTTTCTTATTTTTGAATACACAAAAACCCATTTTATGAAAAAAATTATTACCCTTGTTTTAGGAATTGGATTATTCTCTTTTGCGAAAGCCCAAAGCACTGTGATTGTATGTTCGGGATCTTCGTATGTGATACAGGCAACGAATCCGCTTAACCTCACCAACCTTTCGTATTCTCTTTTTCCCCTCAACATTCCAGCTCCTAACGGCACATTCGCCGTTATGCCTTCCATAACGGTTACTTACACGATGGTTACGGGTGGACTCAATGCTCAGAATATTCAACAAACCAGTTCAGTGATTGTAACTACAAGTGTCGTTGGCCAGCCGCAAACGGCTATCACAGTCACACAGGCAAATTGCACGAGCACCATCAATTCTGTAAACCTGGGTTTAAGCTTTGGAAGCTTTCCAATGCCAGCCTACACAGTAAGTTGGACACCCTTACCGGCAACTGTATTTAATCAGCAGCAAACTTCTGCAACAGCACTAACCGCAGGGCCATATACAGTGACGGTAAATTCAAGCCACGGCTGCTCAACAACTTCAAACTTTACTATTTTTCCTAAACCATTACCTGCTTTTTTTTCGCTTACACCTGCACCGGGATACACAGTTAATTGTTACAATCCAACCCTAACAATTAACGCAAGTCCCGGCAACTATAATTTTAACTGGACAAGCCAAAGTTCTGCGCCGCTTACAGGCTCGGTGGTTAATCTCACCTCTGCAAATATTGGTACCTGGTCAGTGACCGGTTTTCATCCCATCTCAGGCTGTGCTTTAACTCAGAGCTTTTCTGTAGCACAGAATTTTTTAGTACCTAGCTCTACGATTTCTTCCCAACTTATAAACATCACTTGTAGTCAAACTGTGGCACTAACCTTATCGCTATCTGCGACACCGAGTGTTAATATCACACATCAAATTTATGCCCCTAGCGGAGGTACTTTCGCTGCAAACTCCTATACGGCGCTATACACACCCGGCGGTCCCGGAACGTATACCTACGCCCTCTATAATAACCTTAGTGGATGCGAAACGGTCAAAAATTTTACCGTAACATCTTCTGATATCTATCCTACCTATACCATAACGAGCGCAAACAATTTTACGCTGGGCTGCGGAAGTAAAAGCGTAACTTCCGTTTCAATTTTTTGTACTTTACCTACGAACACCCCAGGCGGTGCGGTAAGCTATACTATTCTTCCACCCGGAACGTCACCCTTGAGTTTACTGAGTAATCAAACCACTTACATGTTAAATATACCCGGCACCTGGACGGTGATGGTGCTTGACAATAACAATCAATGTATCACCAGTACTCCTATTTCCATTTTACAAAATACAATTGCACCTGATATCAGCGTAAATGTTCCTCAACAAATTCTCGATTGCAGAACGAACAGCGT
>Ga0105048_10009968_pt1 | contig 15065 bp, 25 predicted proteins | sample MAT05_FD_78382 | JGI IMG/M metagenome (GOLD analysis project Ga0105048, IMG submission 78382) | Freshwater microbial communities from Lake Fryxell liftoff mats and glacier meltwater in Antarctica - MAT-05 | ecosystem: Environmental > Aquatic > Freshwater > Ice > Liftoff microbial mat | place... | reverse complement strand
TCGATGTGCATGCCCAGGGTGAGCCCGAGCTCGGTCAGCTTGTCCTTGATCTCCTTCAGGGACTTGCGGCCGAAGTTCTTCGTCTTCAGCAGGTCGGCCTCGGTCTTCTGCACCAGCTCGCCGATGTAGGAGATGTTGGCGTTCTGGAGGCAGTTGGCGCTGCGGACGGAGAGCTCGAACTCCTCCACCGACTTGAAGAGGTTCTCGTTCGGCGCGGGCGCCTCGGTCGAGCGCGGCGCGGAGACGGCCTCGTCCTGCTCCTGGAAGTTGATGAAGATCTGGAGCTGCTCCTTGAGGATCTTCGCGGCGTAGGCCACAGCGTCGCGGGGCTTCACCGCGCCGTTGGTCCACACCTCCAGGGTGAGCTTGTCGTAGTCGGTCATCTGGCCGACGCGCGCGTTGGTGACCGTGTAATTCACCTTGCGCACCGGCGAGAACAAGCTGTCGATCGGGATCCACCCGATGGCCAGCGACGGGTCCTTGTTGCGGTCGGCGGGGACGTAGCCCCGGCCCATCCCGACGCTGAGCTCCATCGTGAGCTTGCCCCCGCGGGACACGGTCGCGATGTGCTGCTTCGGGTTAAGCACGCGGATGCCGGCGGCGGCGTCCGTGCGGATGTCCTCCGCGAGCACGGCCCCAGGGCCTTCCTTGTCGACGCGGAGCGTGTAGCGCTTCGCCTCGGTGGCCTGGAACACCACCTCCTTGAGGTTCAGGATGATGTCGGTGACATCCTCCTTCACGTCGTCGATCGTGGTGAACTCATGCAGCGCCCCCTCGAGGCGCACGGTCGTGATCGCGGCGCCCTGGAGCGACGACAGGAGCACGCGGCGCAGCGAGTTGCCGATGGTGATGCCGAAGCCTCGCTCCAGCGGCTCACAGACGAACTTGGCGTAGAAGTCCGTGTGGGCGTCGCGGTCCTCCTCGATGAGGGCCTTGGGGCGGATCAGGTCACGCCAGTTGCGGGCCTGCGTGGACGTGGACTGCGTCGTCATGGGAGTCTTCTGCCCTTTCATGGCGGCGCCGCGGCGCGGACGGGCCTCCTCTCGGCCCGCCGCAACCGCGGCATCGCGGGTGTTCACATCAGCGGCTGTAAAACTCGACGATCAGCTGTTCCTTGATCGCCACCGCGTTGTTCTCCTCGCGGACGGGGAGCGTCTTCACGGTGCCGGTGAAGCTGGCCTTGTCGAGCTCCAGCCAGGAGCTCTGCCCGCGCCGCTCGGCGCCCTCGACGGACTCCTTGATGCGCGGGATCTCCCGCGACTTCTCGCGGATCGACACCTTGTCGCCCACCTTCACCACGTAGCTCGGGATGTTGACCCGGCGGCCGTTGACGAGGACGTGGCAGTGCAGGACGAGCTGCCGCCCCTCGGCGCGCGTCGCCGCGAACCCGAGGCGGTAGGTCACGCTGTCGAGGCGGCGCTCGAGGAGCGCCAGGAGGTTCTCGCCCGTCACGCCCTTCGTGCGGTCGGCCTCGGCGAAGTACTTGCGAAACTGACGCTCGAGCACGCCGTAGACGCGCCGCACCTTCTGCTTCTCGCGCAGGCGGAGCCCGTACTCGCTGAACTTCACCCGCTGCGTCGGGCCGTGCTGCCCGGGCGGGTGGTTGCGGCGCTCGAACGAGCACTTGTCGGTGTAGCAGCGGTCGCCCTTGAGGAAGAGCTTCCCCTGCTCGCGACGGCAGAGCTTGCAAACCGGACCGATGTACCGTGCCATGGAATCTGTTCTCCGATATCTCTCTAAACCGTCACACGCGCCGACGCTTCGGAGGCCGACACCCGTTGTGCGGGATCGGCGTCACGTCGCGGATCAGGGTGATCCGAAACCCCGCGGTCGTCAGGGCGCGCAGGGCGCTCTCGCGGCCCGACCCGGGGCCCTTGATGAACACCGCGATCTCCCGCATCCCGTGCTCCGCGGCCTTGCGCGCGGCGTCCTCCGCCGCGACCTGGGCCGCGAAGGGGGTGCTCTTGCGCGAGCCCTTGAAGCCGCGGGAGCCCGACGACGACCAGGCCACGGTGTTGCCGTAGAGGTCGGCGATCGTGACGATCGTGTTGTTGAACGTCGCCTGGATGTGGCACACGCCCTTCGGCACGTTCTTCCGGGTCTTCTTCTTCATCTTCCCGCCGGCCTTCGCCGCGGGGGTCGTCGTCTGGGCCTTCGCCATCGCGTCCTCGGTTGTCTTTGCTGCCTACGCGTCAGTGGTCACTTCTTGGTCGGCGCGGGGCGCGCGACGGCGAGGCCCTTGCGCGGGCCCTTCCGGGTGCGCGCGTTGGTGTGGGTGCGCTGGCCGCGGGCGGGCAGCCCCTTACGGTGGCGGAGCCCGCGGTAGCACCCGAGGTCCATCAGGCGCTTGATGTTGAGCTGCACCTCGCGGCGCAGGTCACCCTCGACCTTGAAGTCGCCCCCGTCGATCACCTCGCGGATGCGACGGATGTCGTTCTCGTTGAGGTCCTGAGCCTTCTTGTCGAGGGGGATGTTCGCCTTCTCGCAGATCTCCACGGCGCGCGTCGGGCCGACGCCGTAGATGTAGCGGAGGGCGATGTGGATGTGCTTGCGACCCGGAAGGTCAACACCGGCGATACGTGCCATGGTTCGTTATCCCTGACGCTGCTTGTGGCGGGCGTTCTCGCAGATGATGCGCACGACGTTCTTGCGGCGGACCACCTTGCACTTGTCGCAGATCTTCTTCACCGAGGGACGGACCTTCATCTTCTCACTCACCGTAAGCGCCGCATCGCGGCGCTGAGCCTGTCACTTGTGCCGGTACGTGATCCGGCCCTTCGAAGGGTCGTAGGGGGAGACCTCCACGGTCACCCGATCGCCCGGGAGGATGCGGATATAGTACTGCCGCATCCTGCCGGAGATGGTCGCGAGCACGTCGAGACCGTTGTCACACTTCACCCGAAACATCGCGTTCGGGAGCGCTTCAAGCACCTTGCCCTCGAACTCGAGCTTGTCGCTCTTGGGCTCCCTGGGACCGCTCTCGAAACGTCTCCTCGCCATGAAACCTCAGTTCGCTCCGATCGCCCGAAACAGCGTCGCGCTCACCTCGTCGAGGGCGCCGACGCCGTCCACCCGCCGCAGGAGCCCGCGGTTCGAGTACCACGCCACAAGGGGCGCGGTCATCGCCGCGTACTCCGTCAGCCTCGGACGAACAACCTCTTCGCGGTCGTCTGCCCGCAGAAGGAGTCGCTCGCCGTTCTCGCCGCGGTCCGACGAGGGGGGCGGATCATACTTGAGATGAAAAATTCGTCCAGAGGTCTCTCCGACCCGGCGGCCGGTGATGCGCTCGACGATAAGCTGGTCGGGCACCTCCAGCAGCACCACATGGTCGATCCGGCGCCCCACCTTCTGGAGCATCCGGTCGAGCGCCTCGGCCTGGCCCACCGTGCGGGGGAAGCCGTCGAGCACAAAGCCCTCCTGGGCGTCCACCTGGGTCAGGCGTTCCTGCACGAGGCCGATCACCACCTCGTCGGGCACCAATAGACCCTTGGCCATGAACTCGTCGGCCTTGCGCCCGAGCTCGGTGCCGACCTTGCGGGCCGCGCGGAGCATGTCACCCGTCGACACCTGCGGGACGCCGAGCTTCGCGCAGAGCCGCTGGGCCTGGGTTCCCTTACCGGCGCCCGGCGGCCCGATGAAGATCAGGTTCTTCACGCGGCCCTCCGGCCTTGGATGCGCGGGCCGTTGGGGCCGGCGAAGCCCTCGTAGTGCCGCGAGATCAGGTACGACTCGATCTGGTTGGCCGTGTCGAGCGCTACGCCCACCACGATCATGATCGACGTGCCGCCGAACTGGAACGGGATCTTGAGGTACTGCCGCATGAAGTCCGGCAGCACGCAGACGATCGCCACGTACAGCGCCCCCGCGAAGGTGATGCGCATGAGCACCTTCTCGATGTAGTCCGCCGTGGGCTTGCCCGGGCGGATGTTGGGGATGAAGGCGCCCTGCTTCTTCAGGTTGTCGGCCACGTCCACCGGGGGGAAGGTGACCGCGGTGTAGAAGTAGCAGAAGAACACCGTCAGCAGCACGAAGACCGTGGTGTAGACCCAGTCGCCGCGCCCGAGGTGGTCGCGCAGCGTGTCCATGCCCGGCACATGGAGGCCCGCGAGGGTCGCCGGGAGCGCAAGCATGGTGGAGGCGAAGATCGGCGGGATCACGCCCGACGAGTTGACGCGCAGCGGGAGGTGCGTCCGCTGCCCGCCGTACATCTTACGGCCGATGATGCGCCGCGAGTACTCGATGGGGATGCGCCGCTGGCCGCGTTCGAAGAACACGATCGCCATCACCGACGCGATCACCAGCACCGTCGCGATGAGCAGGGACGTGGGCTGGATCTGTCCGGTGCCGGCGAACTGCCAGGTCTGCGCGAGGTTCGACGGGAATTCCGCCACGATTCCCGCGAAGATGATCATCGAGATGCCGTTGCCGATGCCCCGTTCAGTGATCTGCTCGCCGAGCCACATGATGAAGGCCGTCCCGGTGGCCAGGGTGAGCATCGCCATGAAGCGGAAGCCCCACCCCGGGTCGCGCACGACGCTCACGAGGTCGGCGGTCTGCCGGTTCTCGAGGTAGAGGGCGATGGAGAAGCCCTGCACGAGCGCGAGGCCGATGGTGGCGTAGCGGGTGTACTGGTTGATCTTCCGCTGCCCCATCTCCCCCTCCTTGCGGAGCTCCTCGAGCGGCTTGAACACCGACGTGAGGAGCTGGAAGATGATGGAGGCGGAGACGTACGGCATGACGCCGAGCGCGAAGATCGACACCTGCTCGAGCGCGCCGCCCGAGAAGAGGTTGAGGAGGTTGAGCAGCGACCCCGTGTTGTCCTGCCCGATGAACTCCTGCATGGCCTTGCGGTCGGCCCCGGGGACGGTCACGAAGACCCCCACCCGGTAGACCGCGAGCATGCCCAGGGTAAAGAGCATCCGGCGACGGAGCTCAGGGATCCTGGCGATGTTGGCGAGCGCGCTGGTAGCCATCCGGTGGTTCCTCGGGAAGTCGGGCGCCGCCCTCTAACACAGAAGGGCGCGGGGTTGGGAGGGGGTGCGTGACGATTCACGCACCATTTGTGTTCCTCTCATACCCGCGGGGCGGTGACTTCGTTCCCTAAGCTTCAGAGGCCTCCACGAGGAGTTCGACCGTGCCGCCGACGGCCTCGACCTTCGCCCGGGCGCCTGCGGAGATCGCGTGCACCTTGAGCGAGAGCTTGACCGTGAGCTCGCCGTCGCCGAGCACCTTCACGCGCGTCGCGCCCTTGTCGACGAGCCCGGACTTCACCAGGGCGTCGAAATCCACCAACGAGCCGGCGGGGAAGCGCTTCTCAAGCGCCGACACGTTCACCGCGATGGTCTCCGTGGGGAACGGCACGCGGAAGCCGCGCTTCGGCAGGCGGCGCTGGATCGGCGTCTGGCCGCCCTGGAACGCCATCTTCGAAAAATTCCCGGCGTGACGGGCCTTCTGGCCCTTCTGTCCCTTGCCCGCGGTCTTGCCGAGGCCCGAGCCGACGCCGCGACCCTTGCGGGTCTTGTTCCGGACCGCACCCACGGGGGGGTGCAGGTTGCTGAGCACGTTAGCCATCGATCTCCTCCACGGAGACGAGGTGAATGACCTTCTTGACCATGCCGCGGAAGGAGGGCGTGTTCGCCACCACCACCGTGGACTGAGGACCGCGGAGCCCGAGCCCCTTGATCGTCTTCTCGAACTGGTGCGGTTCGCCGATCGTCGACTTCTTCTGCACCACGCGGAGCTTCGCCTTCGCCATGACCGAACTCCCTCCTCAGACCTGCGCCGGCGCCTGCGCGACGACGTCGGTCATGTCTTCGGGCCGGCGGTTGCGCTTGGCCGCCGTCGCCTGGATGTCGCGGAGCTGCTTGAGCGCCGACACCACCGCCTTCACGGAGTTGTGCGGGTTGCGGCTGCCGAGGCTCTTGGTGAGGATGTCGCGGATGCCGACGCTCTCCACCACCGCCCGAACCGCGCCGCCGGCGATAACGCCAGTGCCAGGCGAGGCGGGACGGAGCATGACCTTGCCCGCGCCGTAGTGCCCCATCACCTCGTGGGGGATCGTGTGGCCGACCAGCGGGACGGTGAACATGTTCTTCCGCGCTTGATCGTTGCCCTTGCGGATCGCCTCGGGCACCTCGTTGGCTTTGCCCAGCCCGACGCCCACGCGGCCGTGTCCGTCGCCGACCACCACGAGCGCCGAGAAGGAGAACCGACGTCCGCCCTTGACCACCTTGGCCACGCGGTTGATGTGAACGACCCGCTCCTTCTCCTCAGGCTCGTGGGTCGCGTTCATGTCCATCGTCATCGATCGATCTCCCTCAGAAGCTCAGGCCGGCCTTGCGGGCCGAGTCGGCGAGCACGCCGACGCGGTTCATGGCCTGGTAGACGTAGCCGTTGCGGTCGAACACCACCTTGGTGATGCCCTTGGCCGCGCACGCCTTCGCGATCGCCTCGCCCACCTTCCGCGCCTGGTCGAGCTTGCGCTCGTCGCCGAGCGCGTCGCGGATCTCCTTCGTGAGCGTGCCGGCGAACACGAGCGTCTCGCCCGTGTCGTCGTTGATCACCTGGGCGTAGATGTGCTTCGACGAGCGGAACACAGTGAGCCTGGGGCGCTCCGCCGTGCCGTGGATCCTCGCGCGGATCCGATACTTGCGCCGCAGGCGCGTGTCGGTCTTGTTGCTCATCGTCCCGCTCTCACTTCTTGCCGCCCTTGCCCGCCTTGCCCGCCTTCTGGGTGATCTTCACCAGCTCGGGCTGCGCGGTCTTCGCCTTCTCGTTCATCACTACGAGGCGCACTCCCTTGCCCTTGTAGGGCTCCGGGGGCCGGTACGACTGGAGCTGCGCCACCACCTGGCCGAGGACGTCCTTGTCGGCCGTCTCAAGCCAGAGCACCGTCTGCTTGCTGTCGGGGGTCACCGTCGGCTTCACCGCCGCCGGCACCTCGTAGATGACCTTGTGCGAGAGCCCGAGGGTGAGCGTCAGGCGCTGGCCCTTGAGCTCCTCGACCTTGTAGCCCGTGCCCTCGAGCTTGACGGCCTGCACGTAGCCCTTGTCCGCGCCGTTGACGGCGTTGGCGAGGTGCGAGCGCACGGTGCCGGTCAGCCGCGACGCGGCCTCGGGGGTCACGTCGGCCTTCGCCGTGACGTTGGCCTTGCCGTCCTTGACGGTGACCTCCACGTCGGCCGGCAGGGCGCGGCGCACGGTGCCCTTCGGGCCCTTGACCTCGAAGTAGTCGGCCGCCGCCGTGACGGTGACGCCCTTCGGCACATCCACTGGACGCTTTCCGATGCGTGACATGGTTATCTCCTCACCACACTTCGCAGAGAAGTTCGCCGCCGACGCCGCTCTTGCGCGCCTCGCGGTCGCTCATGAGCCCGCGGGATGTGCTGAGCACGGAGATCCCGAGGCCCTGGCGGACCTTGTGGATGTCCTTGCAGGCGACGTACACTCGGCGGCCCGGGCGCGAGACCCTGCGGAGGCCCTCGATCGCGGGGTTGCGATCGCGGCCGTACTTGAGCACGAGCGTGATGTGCTCGCGCCCGTCGTCGCCCGGCTCGTTTTGAAACGAGGCGACGTAACCTTCGCTCACCAGGATCTTCGCCACTTCGCGCTTGAGGCGCGAGTCGGGGAGCGTCACGCGGTCGTGACGCGCCATGACGGCGTTGCGAATCCGGGTCAGCATGTCGGAGATGGGATCCGTCAGCATGTTCGACCTCTCACCAGCTCGCCTTGATCACGCCAGGGATCTCGCCGCGCAGCGCGTAGATGCGCAGACAGATCCGGCAGAGTTCGAACTTGCGGTAGTAGCCCCGCGCCCGGCCGCAGACCTTGCAGCGGTTCCGGTGACGCACCGAAAACTTCGGTGTGGATTGGAGCTTCGCGAATGCGCCTGCACGTGCCACGTTGATCTCTCCACTGTCTCAGGTACGGAACGGCATCCCGAGGTGTTGGAGGAGCGCGCGGCCTTCCTCGTCCCTCCTCGCGGTCGTCGTGATCGAGATGTTGAGCCCCTTCACCTTCTCCACGAGATCGTAGTTGATCTCGGGGAAGATGATCTGCTCCTTGATGCCCAGGGTGAAGTTCCCGCGGCCGTCGAAGGCCTTGGGGTTCACGCCCTTGAAGTCCCTCACGCGCGGCAGCGCGAAGGTGATCAGCCGATCGAGGAACTCCCACATCCGCTCCTGCCGGAGCGTGACCATCACGCCGATGGCCAGGCCCGAGCGGAGCTTGAACGTCGCGATCGACTTACGGGCGCGCGTGATGACGGGCTTCTGGCCCGTGATCGCCGTCACCTGCTCGACGCCGACCTCGATGATCTTGCCGTTCGAAACCGCCTCGCCCAGGCCCATGTTCACGGTGATCTTCGTCACGCGCGGCACCTGCATGGCGTTGCCGTAGTTGAACTGCTTCATCAGGGCCGGCACCACCTCGGCGCGGTACTTGTCGCGCAGGCGGGGCGGGAGCTTCTCCTGCGAGCCGGCCGCCACGACGGGGGCCTTCGCGGCCGCCGCGGGCTTCTTGCCCTTCGACGACGCGCCGGCCTTGGCCGGGGGCTTGGCCGCGGCGGGAGCCTTCGCCCCACCCTTATCGCCGCCGCCCTTCTTCGCGTCGGCGCCCTTGTTCTTCTTATCGTCCGCCATGGTCTTTCCTCTGCGTCCGCGTTTCGTCAGCGATCACTACCCGCCGACGGCCTCGCGAGCTCACACCGACTCGTGCCGGATCTCCTTGCCGCTCTTCGCCAGACGGGTCTTGGATCCGTCCGACTCCACCCGGGTCTTCACCCGGGTTCCCTTCCCCGTCTCGGGGTCGACCGGCATCACCTTCGAGGCGTGGATCGGGCGCTCGCGCTCGAAGATCCCGCCCTCGCGGCTGCGCGTCGTGGGCTTCGTGTGGCGCTTCTGGACGTTGACGCCCTCCACCACCACGCGGCCGAACTCAGGGAAGACCTCGAGGACCTTGCCCTTCTTGCCCTTGTCCTTGCCCGAGAGGACGACCACGTTGTCGCCCTTGTGAATCCTGGCGAGGCTCATGTCAGATGACCTCCGGCGCGAGCGAGATGATCTTCATGAAGTTCTTCGAGCGCAGCTCGCGCGCGACCGGCCCGAAGATGCGCGTCCCGATGGGGGCGTTCTCCTTGTCGATCAGCACCGCGGAGTTGGCGTCGAACTTCACGTACGACCCGTCAGGCCGCGCCTGCTCGCGCGTCGTGCGAACGACCACCGCCCGCGCGGTCTGCCCCTTCTTCACCTTCATGTTGGGGAGCGCTTCCTTCACGCTCACCACGATCACGTCGCCGAGCGTCGCGTAGCGCCGACGCGAGCCGCCGAGCACCTTCACACACTGGACGAGCCGGGCGCCGGAGTTGTCGGCCACATCGAGAATCGTGCGCATCTGGATCATGGCGTCCTCCTCAAGTGCTCTCGGGCCGGCTGACCAGCCGGATCACCGTCCAGCGCTTCTCGCGCGACAGCGGCCGGTGCTCGCGGATCTCGACCACGTCGCCCGCGGCGTACTGCGAGGTCTCGTCGTGGGCCTTGTAGCGCTCGCGCCGACGGACGTACTTGCCGTACACCGGGTGCTTGATCGAGCGGACCACCTCGACGACGACGGTCTTCGTCATCTTGGCGCTGGTCACGCGCCCGACGAGGGTGCGCTTCTGCCCGTGCTCTTTGTCGCCCGCTGCGGGGGCGCTCGCCTTCGTGTCGGTCATTGCTCTGTCTCTCCCCTCACGCCTTCGCGGTCGCGGTGGCGGTGAGGGCCGAGCGCTCGGCCCTCACGGTGGTGGCGCGCGCGAGGTCGCGGCGCAGCTTCCCGATCTTCGACGTGTCGGCGAGCTGGTTCGTGTAGTTGTTGAAGCGGACGTCGAGCAGCTCCTTCGTGGTCGTCTTGATAAACGCCCCGAGCTCCTCGTCGCTCTTGCCCCGCAGGTCAGACATGTTGATGGTCTTCGACATGGTGGTTACTCCGTCACACGATCCCGCGCGTCAGGACCTTGCACGACAGGGGGAGCTTGTGCCCCGCCAGCCGGAAGGCCTCGCGCGCCATGTCCTCGGGCACTCCGCCGAGCTCGTAGAGCACGCGGCCGGGCTGCACCACGGCGACCCACTCCTCGACGTTGCCCTTGCCGTGACCCATGCGGGTCTCGAGGGGCTTCTTCGTGATGGGCTTGTCCGGGAAGACCCGGATCCAGAGCTTGCCCGCGCGCTTCACATGGCGCGTGATCGCCATACGAGCGGCCTCGATCTGCCGGGCGGTGACCTTGCCGGGCTCGATTACCTGCAGGGCGAAGTCGCCGAAGGACACGTCGCACCCGCGGTACGCGATACCCTTCAGGTTGCCCTTCTGCTGCTTGCGGTGCGCGACCTTCTTGGGGGAGAGCATCGTCGTCCTCTACGTCAGCTCAACGGGCCGCAGGGCGGCGCTTCTTCTGCTGAAGAACCTCGCCCTTGAACAGCCACACCTTCACACCGATCGAACCGTAGGTCGTGTGCGCCTCGCCCGTGCCGAACTCGATGTCGGCGCGGAGCGTGTGCAGCGGCACGCGGCCCTCGCGGTAGCTCTCCACGCGCGCCATCTCCGACCCGCCGAGGCGGCCGGCGCAGCGGATGCGGATGCCCTTGGCGCCCAGCTTCATCGCCTGCGTCACGGCCTTCTTCATCGCGCGGCGGAACGACACGCGGCGCTCGAGCTGCGTCGCCACGGCGTCAGCCACCAGCTTCGCATTGGTCTCGGGCTTGCGCACCTCCTGCACGTCGATGACGATGTCATCCGCGGAGGCGTTGGTGTACTTCATGAGGCCCGGGAAGGCGGGCGTGCCGCTCTTCTGGCCGGGCTGGCGGGCCTCGGCGGGCTTGCCCTTCTTGAGCTCCTCGACGCCCTTCCCGCCCTTCCCGATCACGATGCCGGGGCGGGCGGTGAACACGATGACCTTCACCTTGGAGGCGGCGCGCTCGATCTCGACGCCCGAGATGGACGCGTTGGCGAGGTGCTCGCGCACGAGGCGCTTGAGGGTGATGTCCTCATGGAGCCAGGCCGCGTAGTTGCGCTCCTCAAACCACTTGGAGGTCCAGGTCTTGATGACCCCGAGCCGGAACCCGTACGGATGAACTTTCTGTCCCATCGTCTCGTCGTCCTTCGCTCAGCCCGTGGCCGTCTCGGTGGTGACAGGCTTGTCGCCCGCGCTCTTCTTCGCGGCGTAGGCCGCCTTGCGCTCGGCCTTCTTGGCCACGCGCTGGGGCTCGGTGTCGCTCAGCGTCACGGCGATGTGGCTCACGCCCTTCTCGATGCGCGTCGCGCGCCCCATGGCCCGCGGGCGCCAGCGGCGCATGTTGCCCGTGGGGCCCTTGTCCACCGACGCCACGCTCACGTAGAGCGTGTCGATGTTGACGCTGGGGTCCGCGTGCTTGGCGTTCGCGAGCGCCGACTCGATCACCTTGCGCACGATCGGCGCAGCGGAGCGGCGCGTGAACATCAGGGTGTCGATGGCCTCGGCCACCTTGCGGCCGCGGACGAGGTTGACGATCGTGCGCGCCTTCCGGGGCGCGATCCGCGCGAAACGCGCAATCGCAAAGGCTTCCATGGGCTTTGTCTGCTTCCGCTTCACTCGCCAGTGCGTCCACCCTGCGAAGGGGTGCGGCCACCGACATAGACTGTGTCTCCCAGAGATTTCCCAGGGAGGGCGCGGCTTCTAGCACCCGCTTGGAAAGATGGTCAACAGCAATGTGTTATTTTTCGTCAACGCGCTTGCTACAAGCAGAATGCGCGCAGGTGCGGGCGGCGCGTCGACGGGCGTTGAGCGATCTGCGGGGCTGGTGTACACCATAATTTGTCTCGCGCACCCACACGCCGGGGTGGCGGAATGGCACACGCAGCGGATTCAAAATCCGCCGTCCGTAAGGGCTTACGGGTTCGAGTCCCGTCCCCGGCACCAGCACCCACGCGATGCACCGCAGGATCGACGATCCCGACGTCCTCCCGCCCCAGGTGGCGCGGCACAGCGTGGCGGTCGACCTCCACGACGAGGCCCACGACCTCGACTCGCTCTTCGCGGGGGTGGTGCTGCCAGAGGCTTCGCGCGGGGCGATGCGCAAGCGCCGCATCGAGGTGCTGGCGGGCCGCTGGTGCGCGCGGGAGGCGATGCGCGCGCTCGGCTCGCCCCACGCCGACGCCCCCGTCCCCGCGGACGCCGCGCGCGCCCCGGTGTGGCCCGACGGGCTCGTCGGGTCGATCACCCACACGCAGGGCTTCGCCTCCGCCGCCGTCGCCGAGGCCGCGGTGGTGCGCTCCCTCGGCATCGACACCGAGCAGCGCTTCACGCTGGAGCGCGCGCGGCGCCTCGACGAGTACCTCGCGCACCCCGGCGAGGTCGCGGCGCTGGTGCGCGGCGGCGGCCTCGACGAGGACGAGGCCGCCACGCTCGTCTTCTCTGCGAAGGAGAGCGTGTTCAAGTGCTTGCACCCCTTCGTGCGGCGCTTCTTCGGCTTCCACGCAGCGCGGGTCGTGCGCGCGGAGGGGAGGCGCTTTGTCTTGCGGCTCACCGAGGGGCTCACGGCAGAGTTCGTCGACGGGTACGAGCTCCACGGGCGCTACGCGGTGGCGGGCGAGCACGTGCACACGGCCGTCACGCTGCCGTGGCGGCCCCCGGGCGACGGGTGGTAGGCTCCGCGGCCGTGCATCTACGTAACGGGTTCGTCGCGCTGGCCCTCGCGTGCGGTTGCTCCAGCTCCAACGACACCTCCGCCCGCGCGGAGCCGGCGCGCACCGGCGCCACCAACGCCGCCCCGACGGGGTATCAGTGCGCCGTCAGCGCGCGCGTCCCGGTGGCCCCGCGCTACACCAGCGCGACGCTCTCCGAGGCCTCGCCGTGGTTCGTCGGCGGCCCCTCGGGCGTGCGCGCCTACGCCTGGCTGGGGAGCGGCGCGGAGCTCCGGTGGAACGACGGGCGTCGCTCCCTCTCTGCCAACGCGCCCATCGCCCTGCGCGAGGGCCGCTTCGCGTGGACGGGGGAGCGCTACCTCGCCGTCACGAGCGAGCGCGTCGACGACGCGGCCCCCTTCGCCGACCCCCTCGAGCTCTCCGCCACGCCCGACTGGCGCAACCACCGCGTGTACACCACCGACGGCGCCCACGGCGACCTCCGCCCGGTGCGCGCGGGGCTCCCGCCGAACGCTTGCGACGTGCGGGTCACCGAGACGAGCGGCGGCGCGCTGGTGACGTGGTTCCGCCGCGGCCCCGGAGGCTGCGACGCGGGGGAGCCGTGGGTGCTCGCCTTCGACGGCCACGGCGACGCGATCGGCGCCCCGCGCTCGCTGGGCGTCGCGGGCGGGGTGCGCGTCCAGTCGCTCGCGGCGCGCTGGGATTTCGGCCGCGCGGTGCTCACGGGCCGCGGCGACGTCACGCACACCTGGGTGCTCGACGCGGCCGGCGCCACGATCGCCACGGAGGCGACCGGCGACGTCGCCTGCCCGCGCTCGGGCTGCGCGCGCGTCCGCGTCGAGGTGGAGGTCTCCACCACCAACGTCAACGACGAGGGCGGCGCCAGCGCGCTCCGCTTCGACCCCCTCGGCGTCGACCGCTTCGGCGCCCACCGGGGCTTCAGCGTGCGCCTCCAGCGCGCCACCGTGCGGGGCTTCGCGGTGTCGGGCGACCTCCTGCTCGTGCTCCACAGCCCGCAGGGAGGCGGCTGCGACCTGTCGATCCTCGACCTCGAGGAGCGCGTCGTCGTCGCCGAGCACCACGAGAACTCCACCCGCTCGTGTGAAGAGCGCCACGTCCGCGCCCTCCCGCGGGGCTTTGCGCTGGCGGGCTTCGAACTCCCGATGGGGGCCTTCTCCGTGGCCTTCGACTGCTCCCGCCCGCCGCGATGATCGGCGTCCTCTACCGCGACCACCTCCGTCCCCGCGCCTTCACCCTCGACGCCGAGCGGGCCCACGAGCTCGCCGCCCGCGCCCTCACCGCCGCGCACCGCTCCCCGTGGCTGCGCTCTCTGGTGCGAGACGCCCTCGCGCCGCGGCGTGATCCGGCGTTGGTGACGCGGGTGTTCGGGCGGGAGTTCGCGTCGCCGGTGGGCGTGGCGGCGGGCTTCGACAAGGGGGCCGTGATGTACAACGCCCTCGGCGCGATGGGCTTCGGCTTCGTCGAGGTGGGGACGGTCACCGCCCTCGCCCAGCCCGGCAACGATCGTCCGCGCCTCTTTCGCCTCCCCGACGACCGCGCCGTGGTCAACCGCATGGGCTTCAACAACCCCGGCGCCGCGGCCGCGGCGGCGGCCATCCGCGCGGAGCCGCCGGTCGACGTCGTGCTCGGCGTCAACCTCGGCAAGTCGAAGGTCACCCCCCTCGAAGACGCCGCGTCGGACTACGCCGCGAGCGCGCGACGGCTCGCGCCGCTCGCCGACTACGTGGTGATCAACGTGTCGTCGCCCAACACCCCGGGGCTCCGCTCGCTCCAGTCGGTGGCGTCGCTGCGGGAGATCGTGCGGGCGGTGCGGGGCGCGGCGGGGGAGGTCCCGCTGCTGGTGAAGATCGCGCCCGACCTCGCCGACGAAGACGTCGACGACGTCGCCGACCTCGCGCTCGCGGAGGGCCTCGCGGGCGTCGTCGCGACCAACACCACCGTTTCGCGCGCGGGGCTCGCTTCGGCGCCCGAAGTGGTCGAGGCCGCGGGGGCCGGCGGGCTCTCCGGAGCGCCGGTGCGCGAGCGGTCGACGGCGGTGATCGGGCGCGTGTGGAAGCGGACCCACGGGCGCGTGCCGGTGGTGGGCGTCGGCGGGGTGTTCAGCGCGGAGGATGCGTGGGAGAAGGTGCGGGCGGGGGCGTCGCTCGTGCAGGTGTACACGGGGCTCGTCTACGAGGGCCCGACGCTCGCGCGGGAGCTCTGTGAGGGGCTTTCGAAGCGGGTGCGCGAGGGGGGCTTCGCGGGCCTCGCGGACGCGGTGGGGAGCGCCTGGAGCTGACGGGGCGCGTCAGGCGAGGCCGACGTAGAGGCGCTGGACGTCGTCGTCGCTGTCGAGGGCCTCGAGGAAGGCCTCCACCTCGGCGCGCTTGGCGTCATCATCGAGGGTGACG
>Ga0105048_10009967_pt1 | contig 15065 bp, 7 predicted proteins | sample MAT05_FD_78382 | JGI IMG/M metagenome (GOLD analysis project Ga0105048, IMG submission 78382) | Freshwater microbial communities from Lake Fryxell liftoff mats and glacier meltwater in Antarctica - MAT-05 | ecosystem: Environmental > Aquatic > Freshwater > Ice > Liftoff microbial mat | place... | reverse complement strand
CTAGTAAAGATAAAATCTGTGAACCCTCCTTTTTCAGAAAGTCTAATTTTATCTTTGCCGCTAAGCTTAATGCTGTAAACGTCGCGATTGATTGCTCCAAGTTCTGTCGATACAAAATAAACGAGATTGGTTTTTTCGTCGAAGCCTTTAAATGCCACCACATCCCAAGAACCCTTGGTTATCTGGTTGATGAGCTTTCCATTTAGATCGTAATAATATAATTGATTATAACCGTCGGTTTCGCTTGAGATAATAAATCCTTTGTTGCCAACAAACGTGAGATCGTCATTTATTTCCACGTATGTTTTACTTTCGTTGCTGCAGATCACAGAACTTTTTCCAGTTGTAACGCTCGCAAATAAGTATTCAAGTTTGTTTTGCAAACGATTAAGACGCTGAATGCAGAGCACTTGCGGGTTGTTGGTAAAATGGATGCGGGGAATATAAATATCTGTTTCAGCACCCACATCGGCAAGTACCGTTTTTTGGGAAACCAATTCGTAAATATGTACAGAAACAATAGAGTTATCTTCCCCAGCTTTGGGGTATTTGAATGTATTTTTTGTTGGATAAGGTTCGCCGTTATATAGATCCATTGTGAATTCTTTTACCCTGCTCTCGTCAAATTTTAGATACGCGAGATGCTGGCTGTTGCTGCTCCATTCAAAATAATTGGCTTTCGAAAATTCTTCTTCATAGACCCAATCACCCCAGCCATTTTTTATTTTGTTATTCATTCCGTCGCTTGTCACGGCTGTCTCGCTGCTTGTTTCGATGTCCTTAATAAAAATATTGTTGTCGCGCACATACGCTACCTTTTTTCCATCTGGCGAAAAAGTTGGGAAAAACACTTTACCTTTATCGCTAAGCGCGATCGTTTTTTTTGTGGTAATGTCAAACACGTAATAATTGGCGCGGAGTGAACGGCGATACACATTTTCTCTACCGTCGTATAAAAGAATTTTATCTTCGTTGGGACTAAAAATATAAGTATTTAACTCCAAAAAGCGGTTATTAAATTTTACATCGTTGCCATTAACAAGGTCTTTTATTTTTTTTCCGGTTTTGAGTTCGTATTCACTCAAAACAGCGACGCCAGTAGCAGCGTCGGAACTAACGTTGGCGTAATTTAACCCGTTGTTTAATACGTTAAACCCTGCTGCGGTTTTAGAGGCAAAAGCAGATCGGCCCCAAATCTCTTCGAGCGTTAATTTTTGCTGCGCGAAAAAAGTCGACGGGAAAATTAGCTTAGTAACTAAGGTAATAGCTAAAAATAATTTTTTCATGGCTGTTTGAAATATTTGCATTCCGGCGAAATTAATAATTTATAGGAAAATAGTGGTCACATTGAAATATATTATAAAACTTAGGCTTCAAAATAAAATTAAATTAACTCTTAGATTCAAATCCCAGATATTTATTTTTGTGATCACATAAGGAATTTATTTTGGGAACATAGAAGCTCTAAAACTCGCTCTTTAAATGAAACTGGATCTCAGGAAATTTCTCCTGCGCCATTTGCAGCAACCAGGGGCTTTCCGCCAAAAAAACCGGCCTGCCCTCTTTGTCTATCGCAATATGAGCGTTACGATCTTGCATAAAGGCGTCGAGCTTTTTCTTATCGTCGGCGCTGATCCATAAAGCTTTATACAAATTTAACTGGTCGAAACTGGCACTGGCGTTGTATTCAGATTTTAAGCGGTGCTGGATTACCTCAAACTGAAGCGCTCCCACGGTTCCAATAACTTTACGCCCATCGGCCTTTTTGGTAAATAACTGCGCAACGCCTTCGTCGGTAAGTTGTTCGAGTCCTTTTTGAAGTTGTTTAGTTTTCATTGGATCCATATTGGTGACATACCGAAACAACTCGGGAGAAAAACTCGGAATTCCCTTAAAATGTAATTTCGCGCCTTCGGTCAAAGAATCGCCTATCTTAAAATTACCGGCATCGTATAAACCGATCACATCGCCCGGAAAAGCTTCGTCAATTACCGATTTTTGCTGCGCCATAAAGGCCGTTGGGTTGCTAAAACGAAGCTCTTTCTTTTCTCTAACATTGTAATAATATTTGTTTCTTTCGAATTTCCCTGAACAAATTCTTAAAAAGGCAATCCTATCGCGGTGTTTGGGATCTAAATTGGCATGAATCTTAAAAATAAAGCCGCTAAATTTAGAGTCTTCCGGTTTAATAATACCTAGATCCGTATCTCTGTTCTTAGGGTACGGGGCGATGTCTACAAAACAGTCGAGCAATTCGTGGATGCCAAAATTGTTAACAGCACTTCCGAAAAAAACGGGGCTGATTTGCCCGTCGAGATATTTTTGCACGTTTAAATCGCCGTATACACCATCGATCAAATCCACGTCTTCCCGCAATTGTTTAGCGAAATCCGAGCCTATGCGTTTGTCGATGGTTGGATCATTAATGTCTTTGATTGTTAATACCTCGCCCAAAGTAGTTTTACTATCGCTTTCAAAAAGATTAAGCGAGCTTTTGGTGAGGTTGTACACCCCTTTAAACGATTTACCAATGCCAATTGGCCACGTAAGTGGGCGAACCTTGATTTTTAGTTCTTTTTCGATCTCATCCAGCAGATCGAACGGGTTTTGGCCTTCACGGTCTAACTTATTGATAAAAACGATCACAGGGGTATTGCGCATTCGGCACACTTCAAGGAGTTTGCGGGTTTGAGGCTCTACACCCTTTACGCAGTCTATCACCATGATTACGCTATCAACGGCACTTAGTGTTCTGTAGGTGTCTTCTGCAAAATCTTCGTGCCCAGGCGTATCTAAAATATTTACCTTGTAATTCTTGTAATCGAAGGCCATCACAGAGGTAGAAACTGAAATACCCCTCTGTTTTTCGATCTCCATAAAATCGGAGGTCGTAGACTTTTTAATTTTATTGGATTTAACGGCGCCAGCGGTTTGAATTGCGCCTCCAAAAAGCAATAATTTCTCGGTCAACGTTGTTTTCCCCGCATCGGGATGCGCAATGATAGCAAAGGTTCTGCGGCGTTTAATCTCTTCTAAAAATGTCATTTTATTTACTGGGATGCAAAGATAGAATTAAATAGCCCAAATATTAAAAGTAATTGCTTGCTTCAATAATTTTGTATTCTAAAATAAACGTTTAAATTTGCTTCAACAATTACAAACACAAACCAATGAGAGTATTTTTTACGGTAGCTTTAATAACGTTAACCTGTTTTGCCCAAGCACAAACAAAAGCGGCAGATTCTTACAAAACTTATTTCCAAGAAGGTTTGTACCTTCTATTGGAAGGCAACTACGAACAAGCTCAGGACAACTTTGAAGCAGCCTATAAAATGGATTCTTCTACTGCCAACATCAATTATCTTTTAGGGGTTTGTTATATCAACTCAGCTCAAAAAAAGGCCAGCGCCGAAAGGCACTTTGCTAAGGCAATAAATAAAATATCAAAAAGCTATAAGGCCGATAATCCCGAAGAAAAATCAGCTTCGCCTCTAGCATCGTTTTATTACGGAAAGGCCTTACATGTTAACTACAAATTCGATCAGGCCATCGTGCAGTACGACGAATTTTCAGCAAAATATGCCGATTCAAAAGAATGGAAAAAAATGGCGGCAAAAGAAAAAGCTACAAGTGTTCTGGCTAAAGAGATTGTAGCAAACCCGCTAATTATCAAAATAGAAAACATGGGAGATAGCGTAAATAGTATCTATCCTGAATACAGCCCAGTTTTAAGTGCCGATGAGCGAACGATTATTTTTACTACCCGTCGCCCCAACAGCACCGGAGGCATAAGAACGCCTGATGGCCAGTACTTTGAAGACATTGTAGTGTCTTATAAAGACAACGCAGGTAAATGGAGTTCCCCTGTGCCGCTTAGCAAGAATGTTAACACTGAAGGTAATGAAGCTACAATTAACCTAAGGCCCGACGGACAAACCCTTATCGTGTACAGAGATGACGCCGGCAATGGAAACATCTATTACAGTACCTTTGAAGGTAACGACTGGTCGGCTTTGCAAGAATTTGGATCGGACGTAAACTCTAAGTATTTCGAATCACATGCTTGTTTAAATGTAGACGGAACTATTTTGTTTTTTACCTCTGATAGACCAGGTGGATTTGGTGGAAAAGACATTTACCGTTGCATTAAGTTACCAAACGGTAAATGGAGTAAAGCTTTAAACGTAGGACCAGATATTAACTCAGATGAAGATGAAGACGGTGCGTTTATGCATCCTGATGGCACTACATTTTTCTTCGCGTCGAAAGGCAAGAAGTCAATGGGTGGATTTGACATCATGTTTGCAACATTAAATGAGGACAATAAATTTACTGACATTGCCAATATAGGATACCCAATCAACACCACAGATGACGACGTTTTTTATGTAACCTCGCCCGATGGTAAACGCGGATATTTTACTTCTGACAAAGTTGGTGGTTTCGGTGAAAAAGATATTTATAAATTATCGATTCCTGAATCAAAAGAAACGTCGCTTGCTTTATTTAGAGGGCAAATCCAGGCCGCTCCTGGTGAAAAACTTCCTGAAAATTTGTTGGTAGTAGTTACAGATAAATCTACGGGCAAAATAGTAGGCACTTATCTCCCGAAACCAAATGGCACTTTTTCAACGATCCTCCCTCCGGGGCAGGAATATAGTTTCTCTTATCAAACAAATAGCGGTGAAGAGTTTTACAACGAAGATATTTTTGTGACGAACGAATTGACCTACAAAGAGATTAGCCGTGAAGTAATACTTGAACCAGTTAAGATAAAAGGTAAGGTAAAAGCTAAAGAAAAAGCGATTCTTTTAAACGTCGTAACACTTGAAAATAGCCGTACAAAAACATCAGTGCCTTCTGCCAAAATTACAATCGAAGAAGCTGGTGCTAAAAATAGAATCTTTACTTCAACCACCAGTGGCAGGTACGACGGCATCGAACTTCAAAAAGACAAAAAATACAGTGTGTACGCTGAAGTCGGAGAAAACAAATCTCTGGTTTCAACTATTAACACGGCAGGTGTAAAATCAGGCAAAATTATAAATCAGATCCTCTATTTAAAAAGTAAACCTACCAAAGTCACCTCGAAAGAGCTTAAATTAGGGGTGATTGTAAAAAACTCACGCACGCTTAAAATTGTACCAAATGCCAATATCACTTTAACCGACTCTGAAGGTGAAAATTATGATGTGACCACGAACGATAGGGGTGAGATTGAAGGAATTGAATTGAGCCCGGAAACTAAATACGAGATTAGAGCCACAACGCCTGACGGCGGTTCAATTTCTGAAAAACAAAGTTTAACAACAGTTGGTGTTAAAGGCAGTAAAAACTTTACAAAAACTTTACTGATCGATGAAGAAGATGCGACCGCTGTGGATTTTAAACCTCTTAAATCACGTAAAAAAATAACGTCTAGACAATTATTGTTAGGAGTAATTGTTAGAAATTCTAAATCATTTAAGATTATACCAAATATAAAAATCACTTTAATTGACGCCGACGGAGAATTTTACGACGTGACTACCAACGATAAAGGTGAAATTAAAGGCATTGAATTGAGCCCTAATACAAAATATGAGCTGCTTGCTACCAACGACCAAGGAACAACATCGAAAAAACAAACGTTTACAACAGAAGGTGTGAAAGGTCAAAAAACCTTTAATAAAACCTTGTACATCGATCAGGACATGGGTACTGACAATGGAGAATACCGAGCGATGAACAAACGTAAAAAAATCACTTCGAGACAATTATTATTAGGCGTCATCGTAAAAAATTCTAAAACATTTAAGATCATTCCAAATGTTAAAATCACTTTGATTGATGCCGATGGGGAATTCTATGACGTTACTACTAATGAAAAAGGCGAAATCACAGGTATTGAACTGAGCCCGGATACTAAATACGAAGTCATGGCTACAGGAAGTGATGGTGTCACTTCTAAAAGGCAAGTGTTCAGCACTGAAGGTGTAAATGAAAAAACGTTCAGTAAAACACTCTACCTTGATCAGGGAGACGCTTCTTACGATGCCTCTTCAAGCTTCGAAACCACTTACAAATACAACGTGGATGACCTCGATGCAGAAGACGGTGCTTTTAAGGGCTTTATTACACAGTTGGCTGAAAAGAGTAAAGCAGGTCGATTAACGATTAAGGTTCTAACTGGCGCTTCAAAAGTTCCAACCACTAAATACAGTACCAACGAAAACCTTGCTAATTCAAGAGCGACCAATCTCGAAGCCAAGATCAAAAAATCTGTGATCAATAAAGGAGGTAAAATCGAAAATATTACGTTTACAAAACGCGGTGAAGTTGGCGGACCAGAATACAAGGGTGATGCCGGTTCGGGTCGCGAAACTTACGAGAAATTTCAGTATGGTAGGGCTACCATGAAATAAAATAATAAATTTAATTTTTGATAAAGCACCGGCAATAAAGGTCGGTGTTTTTGTTTTTAGTAAATTGCGCTATGAATAATGCCGAGTGGTATGTAGATTGGTTTGATTCACCTTATTATCATCTACTTTACAACAACAGAAACTTTGACGAAGCCAATTTTTTTATCGACCGTCTCTGTGGACACCTTGAATTAAAACAACATGCAAGGCTTTGGGATATCGCCTGCGGTAAAGGAAGGCACGCGATCGCTTTGAACAAAAAAGGATTTGATGTAGTGGGAACTGATTTGTCGCGAAACAGCATAAAAGAAGCCCTGCTAAACAGCAACATACATCTCGACTTTTTTATTCACGACATGCGAGATCCTTTTCGGGTAAATTATTTCGACGCGGCCTTTAATGTATTCACCAGCATGGGATATTTTAAAAATTTTAAAGATAATTTTTTGGTTTTCAAAAGCGTGGCCAATGCCCTAAAACCCGACGGCGTTTTTGTCGTCGACTTCTTTAACTCCGAAAGCGTTGCCAATTCCCTGCAAGACGATTATATTGAGGAAAGGGGCGCCGTTCGTTTTCACATTCAAAAAACCGTTCTGGCAAACGCCATTCAAAAGAGAATTGAATTTACCTGCGACGGTAAAGATTATTATTTTGAAGAGTCTGTTTCGCTTTTTAAGAAAAAAGACTTTGAGAGCTTTGCTCAAGAGGCGGGCTTAACGTTAGTGCGTAGTTTTGGCAACTATCAACTCGAAGACTTCGATGAAAAAAAATCCGAACGATTAATTTTAATATTTAAAAAATAAATTTGAATCCGTTTTTGTCGATAATCTGTTTAATAGCGCCAATTCTTGTGGCTGGAACGGTGGCTTTAAAAATAAAAATCAATCAGGTTAACTTGAGACTGTTGCTGGCTTTTAGCGCGGCATACCTGTTTGCCCTTTCAATCATGCATTTGTTGCCCGAAGCTTTTGTGTTGGGTAATGTTAAACAAATGGGCTTGTTTATTGTATTAGGCTTTTGCCTCCAACTACTTATCGACACTTTTAGCACTGGCATTGAACATGGTCATGTGCATCTGCATAGCCATGATTGCAAAACGCATTTGCCAACTGGCATCCTCGTGGGCTTAATGCTCCATTCTTTCTTAGAAGGACTTCCGATTTACAGTTTGGCTCCAGGCCATTCAGCCACGATCAACAAGCAACTCATTCTTGGCCTTGCTTTACATAATATTCCTATTACCATCGCTTTTGTATCACTCCTCAAAGAACATGAATCAAACAAGGGTAAAAAATGGTTATTATTATTGCTCTTTTCGATAATGACACCCATAGGTTATCTCTGCAGTTATGCGCTACAAACCTACGGCCTCAAAAATTACACGTTATTCAGTGGACTAGCTTTTGCTTTAGTAATCGGAATTTTTCTGCACATATCAACAGCTATACTTTTTGAAACCAGCGAACATCATAAATATAACAAAACAAAAGTAATAATGATGGTGGGTGGTATCTTACTCGCATACTTAATTAGCTGATGAATGATTCTGAGCATATAGATGGTCAAAGTACATCTCATAGCAAGGCAACTGGAGACGCCTCGCTTATACGAAAAAATCCTGTTGAAACTTTTTTTGTGGATGTCATCGTTCCGCTGGGCGTTCCCAACAAATTCACCTACAGGGTTCCTGCGGACATCAACGCTGAACTGGCAATCGGCAAAAGGGTGTTGGTGCAGTTTGGCAAATCAAAAATCTATACCGGCATTATCTACAAGATCCATCAAAAAGCGCCAACCGATTACACCGTCAAGTATATCGAAAACGTTTTGGATGACTTGCCTGTAGTGACCGAAAAACAATTGCAATTCTGGGACTGGCTTAGTTTTTATTATTGTGCCAACCCGGGAGACGTTATGAATGCCGCATTGCCATCGGGCTTAAAACTTAGCAGCAATTCGCACATTCAATTAAATACAGATTTTAATTTTGAAGAGATTAACCACACACATTTTACTGATCGCGAACATATCATTTTGGATGCCCTGCATGCCACGCCCAATATGAGTTTCGACAATTTGATGGGAATACTTAAAATAAAAACTATTCAGCCCATCGTTAACAATTTGCTTAAAAAAAATGCCGTCGTTGTTTATGAAGAAGTAAAAGATAAATACAAACCTAAATTGCAGTCTTTTTTGAGACTTAACGAACACTCGGTTAATGAACATACGCTGCAAGATATTTTAGCGCAACTCGAAAAAAAAGCTTTTAAACAGGCTGAAGCGTTGCTTTACTTTTTACACCTTAGCAAAACAGACGAAAAATTACAAGGCGGTTGGGTAAAAAAAGCAGCATTACTCAAAAAATCAGACAATACCGCAATTGCTTCGCTGGTGAAAAAATCGATTTTTATTGAAGAACATTTTGAAGTTGGCCGTTTGCTCTTCGAAAAAAGTAACAATACAGATAAAAAACTTAGTGAAGCCCAATGGAAAGCCTACCAGCTCGCAAAAGAAAAACTTTTAACCAACAAACCTGTTTTGCTTCATGGCGTTACTGGAAGCGGAAAAACAGAAGTTTATATTCAGCTCATAAAAGATACCTTATTACAAAACAAACAGGTATTATTTCTCATTCCAGAAATTGCCTTAACCACACAGTTGATTACTAGACTGCGCGCGGTATTTGGAGAAATTGTTGGTGTGTATCATTCAAGGTTTAGCGAAAATGAACGGGTGGAGACTTGGAATAATGTTTTAGGGAGCCAACATACAGGAAGCAAAGTGAAAGACAGCAGAAATATAAACAGCAAGGCGCAATATAAAATAATCTTGGGCGCGCGCTCAAGCTTATTTTTACCTTTTGCCGAACTCGGGTTAATTATTGTGGATGAAGAACACGACAGTTCGTTTAAACAATACGACCCTGCGCCACGCTATCATGCGAGGGACGCGGCGCTTTACCTAGCTGCACTTCATCAAGCACAGATCGTTTTGGGTAGCGCTACGCCATCTCTCGAAAGTTTTTACAACGCGAAACTCGGTAAATATGCATTGGTAGAATTAAACAACCAGTTTGTATCAGGAGGCGGCACCCACGTTGAAATTTGTGATGTAAAATACTTCGAACAAACACAGCAAATGAAAACCTGTCTCACACTTCCTTTGTTTGAAGCAGTTTCGGAAGCTTTACAAAAAAAAAAGCAGATTATACTATTTCAGAACCGTCGGGGTTTTGCGCCTTATACAGAATGTAAACAATGTGGGCATGTACCGCAGTGCGTGCAATGCGACGTGTCTTTGATCTACCACAAGCAATTACAAAAGTTAAGCTGTCATTACTGTGGCTATTCTGTTACTCCGCCTAAAACCTGTTCGGCCTGTGGTAGCAATCAATTGCACTACAAAGGGCTTGGTACCGAAAAGGTGGAAGAAGATATTGAAATTCTTTTTTCAAATGCAAAGGTCGCCCGAATGGATCTTGATAGCACAAGAAGCAAATATGCCTATAAACAACTCATCGACGATTTTGAAAACGGAAATATCGATATTTTAGTAGGTACACAAATGGTTACCAAGGGCCTTGATTTTGATAATGTAAATGTGGTTGGGGTTTTAAATGCAGACTCTAGTTTTAATTTTCCAGATTTTAGGTCTTTTGAAAAATCTTTTCAATTGATTACGCAGGTGCGTGGCAGGGCAGGTCGAAATAAAGACAAGGGACGTGTGTTTGTGCAAACTACGCAACCGCAACATCAGGTACTTAAATATATTCTTGAAAATAACAGTGCCGCTTTTTACAAAGATACGTTGCTAGAGCGTGAACAATATTTTTATCCGCCCTTTTCGCGGCTTTTTGAAATAACCGTTATTTCGCGAGACGTCAATGAAATCAACCATCTGTCGGCAGAATTGTTCGCTTTGTTAAAACCCGCATTCAACCAAAATTTGTTAGGCCCTGAATTTCCTTTGATATCGCGCATCAAAAATCAGTACTATAAACGCATTCTCATTAAAATATCCAAAAAGCAATCTCCCTCAGAAATCAGGCATCTTATTTACACGGCAATTAACGACCTGCAAAATACTTACAAAAACTGGCGGTACAGGATCGCTATTGATGTGGATCCTGTATAGCATTTTGGCAATTTTCAAATACTTCGAGTAAAACATGAAGCCCTAAAAACGGCCTTTAACAACAAAAATTCAGTATCTTTGCGCTTCGCGATGAAAACGAAAACGCTTAAAAAAAATAAAGTTAATGTTGTAACACTGGGTTGCAGCAAGAATCTGGTTGACAGTGAAGTGCTGATGGGACAACTTAAAGCCAATAAATTTGATGTAGAACACGAAAGCGTTGGAGACGACCACCAAATTGTGATCATTAATACCTGCGGCTTTGTGGATAATGCAAAACAGGAAAGCATCGACACCATTCTCCGATATGTGGAAGCCAAAAAACAGGGCGCGGTGGAAAAGGTTTATGTGACTGGCTGCCTCAGTGAACGTTATAAAAAAGAGCTTGAAATCGAAATTCCAGAAGTAGATGCTTATTTCGGCACACGCGACTTACCAAAAATTTTAAAAACACTTAAGGCAGATTACAAACACGAGCTGGTTGGTGAACGTTTGTTAACTACACCCCAGCATTACGCCTATTTTAAGATTAGCGAAGGCTGCGATAGACCCTGTAGTTTTTGCGCCATACCTTTGATGCGTGGAAAACACATTAGTGTTCCCATCGAAGATTTAGTGTCTCGCGCTAAAACCCTTGCCACTAGGGGTACTAAGGAATTATTGTTAATAGCCCAAGATCTTACCTATTATGGTTTGGATATTTATAAAAAACGTGAACTAGCTGCTTTGTTAGATAAATTAAGCGGTGTAGAAGGTATCGATTGGTTAAGATTACATTACGCCTTCCCAAGCGGCTTTCCAATGGAAGTGCTCGATGTGATGAACGCCAAAAAAAATATTACAAAATACCTTGATATGCCTTTGCAGCACATCAGCGATAATATGTTGAGTAGTATGCGCCGAGGTATCACTAAACAAAAAACCATTGAGGTTGTAAATAAAATCCGTGATAAAGTTCCCGGCATCGCCATTCGCACAACGCTGATTGCTGGTTATCCTGGCGAGACCGAAAAAGATCATGAAGAAATGCTGCGATGGATTGAAGAAACAAAATTCGAGCGCTTGGGAATTTTTACTTATTCGCACGAAGAAAATACGCACGCGCATTTATTAAAAGACGACGTTTCTGAAAAAGTAAAACGCAGACGCGCCGATGCTGTAATGGCCGTTCAACAAGAAATTTCTCATAAGCTTAACCAACGAAAAATTGGCCAAACATACAAAGTGCTTTTTGACAGGAAAGAAAATGATTATTTTATTGGGAGGACAGAATTTGATAGTCCGGATGTTGACAATGAAGTGCTTCTAAAAGCTGATGAAAATACTTTTGTTCGCCTCGGAGATTTTGCAAATATTAAAATTATAGAAGCTACGGATTTTGATCTTTACGGCGCGCTTATTTAATTGCCTTTGAATATTTAAAATTATAAATTTGAATTAAGTAAATGGCACACCGAAACATATTACGCGCCCTTTCGATGGCCATGTGGAGTAACTAAAATTTTCTCCTATATACAATTGTTAAGTTGACAATTTACACATCATAAAAAAATTTAATATGGCATCAAGAGAAATTAAAAACATAGAATACGGTTTAGAAAAAATATTCGAAGGCGCGCAGGATTTTCTGCCTTTATTAGGAACAGATTACGTAGAGTTTTACGTAGGCAACGCAAAGCAAACCGCGCATTATTATAAAACCGCCTTTGGTTATCAATCTCATGCATACGCGGGATTAGAAACTGGGCTGAAAGATCGCGCTTCGTATGTTTTAAAACAAGATAAAATTCGTTTGGTTTTTACAACCGCTTTAAATAGCAATTCTGCTATTGGAGAACATGTGAAAAAACACGGAGATGGCGTTAAAGTAATAGCGCTTTGGGTGGAAGATTCCCGCAAATCTTACGAAGAAACGATTAAACGCGGCGCAAGGTCGTTTTTAGAACCTGTTGTAGAAAAAGATGAACATGGCGAGGTGGTTCGCTCGGGCATTTATACCTATGGTGAAACTGTACACATGTTTGTAGAGCGCAAAAATTACACTGGCGCATTTTTACCGGGCTTTAGAGAATGGAAAAGCGATTACAACCCAACGCCTGTTGGTTTAAAATTTATTGATCACATGGTTGGTAATGTTGGCTGGAACCAAATGAACGCTACGGTAGAATGGTATGAAAAAGTAATGGGCTTTGTAAACTTCTTGAGTTTCGATGACAAACAAATTACCACCGAATATTCTGCATTAATGAGTAAAGTGATGAGTAATGGTAATGGCCGCATTAAATTTCCCATCAACGAACCAGCCAAAGGCAAGAAAAAATCGCAGATCGAAGAATACATTGATTTTTATGAAGATGCAGGTGTACAACATTTAGCTTTGGCAACAGATGATATCATACAGACTGTTGCGCAACTAAAAATGCGCGGCGTTGAGTTTTTGCCGCCGCCGCCGCAGGCTTATTATGATGATATTCCTAGGCGCCTGGGGGTGCACATGGACATTATGAAAGAGGACATTGGTGAACTTCAACGCCTTTCTATTTTGGTGGATGCCGACGAAGAAGGTTATTTGTTGCAAATCTTCACTAAACCAGTGGAAGACCGTCCTACGCTTTTTTACGAAATTATTCAACGTATGGGCGCCAAAGGTTTTGGTGCGGGTAATTTTAAAGCTTTGTTCGAGTCTATTGAAAGAGAACAAGCCTTAAGAGGTACTTTGTAATCTTGATCTTTTCAAAAATGGAAGCATACCTAAATAGTGTCTGTCCGAAAACTAGTTGTTTAGATGGAAAAACTCAGTTTCGAGGCGTGTTAAAAAAATGATTGTTAGGTTTACTGGGGTAAATGAGCGATTATTTTTTTTGACACAACGGCGAAAATGGAGTTTTCGGCCAAACACTAAATAACCTGCTTTTTTTGCTCAATATGCTACCATTTTGATTTGTAAACTGCTGCCAATGGACAATGAACAAATCATAGATGGTATTGTGCCGAGGGAAAATAATTGGCTTAAATTATTTCTCAGGGTTTAGCACAAAACGTTTAAATTCCTTTTCGTTAAAATAAGTGTTGGCCAAACGTTTTAAATCCTCAGCTTTTAAAGCATTTACCCAGCTATTGTAAAGGTCGATGTCTTTTAACGATTCATTATATGCATCCGCCGAACTGATGTAACTTAACCAGAAACTATTTTCTTTTAGCTGTGTTTCGCGTTCTTTTAAAAGTGTTTCTTTTATTTTCCCAAGATTGATAGCACTGCACGGGTTTTTCTGTGCAGTGGCAATTTCTTCCCTCGCCGCCATTACAAGTTTTTCAACATTGTCGGGAGAACAAGAAAAAACACAAACAAATTTGTACGCGCCTTTAGGAAAATGTTCCATCTGGGGGTACAAACCCACACCGTAAACCCCTCCTTTATCTTCACGGAGATTTTCCCTTAATGTGATGTTTAACAAATTACTTAAAGCACGCATTTCAAAACGATTTTTTCGATTGTAATCAAAATCGCCAGACCACATCAGTTGAACACTACTCCGGGGCTCGCTTCCTTTCTTAAATAATTTCGATAAATTGCCTTTGGGAACTTTAACTCCAAGGTCTTTAGCAGTCTCGCGTTTTATCGGTGCCGAGATACCGCCAATATAAGTCTCAATAAGGCCTTTTATAGAATCTAAGTTAAAACTCCCCACAAAACTGAAAACAAAATCAGAGGGATCAGAAAACCGCTCTTTGTAAATTGCAAAGCTACGGTCTAAGTTAACTTGGTTGATAGTCGCCTCCGACTCAGGTTTTGACCGTATATTATAGCCCGACATGATGTAGCGGATTGAGTCGTTAAACACCTGTCTTGGATCTGAAGAAGTGTTTTGAACAAGTCCTTTTTGATTTTGTATGTAAGACCTAAAAGCCGAAGAGTCCATTCTAGGCATCGCAAAAGCAGCATAGGTTAGTTGCAACAAAGTCTCCACATCTTTTTTGCTGCTGCGTCCGTTGAGTGTTTCATTTAACGGCCCAACACCCGTGTTCACCGACGCGTTTTTATCCTGCAAATATTTTTCAAGCGAAATTGCATCAAAGTTTCCAAAGCCCATTTGTTCTTGTACGGCATTACTAGCATCAGCAGAATAAAATTCGCTGTCAGCGTACAAGTTGCTACCACCCCAACTAAAGGCTGTCATTAATACTTCGTCGTCTTTAAAATTTGTAGGTTTCAATAAAATGCGCGCGCCGTTCCCTAAAATCCATTCTGTGATGCCGTATCCCTTATCACCAGTTTTTGTAACTTTTTGTTTAATGGGTTTTGAAGCAATTAACGGCTCGTTAATCACTTTATCTTGGTAAATAGCTATCGTCTGGTCATTTTCTGCCTTACCGAACAGGTTTAAAACTTCATCGTTGGTCGGCATTACATTGCCATCTTTTTCGGCCATCATCATAATGATCATTGCGTTATCGCCTTCTGCCCTGATCCACTGTTTTGCCAAAGCGTTTACTTCTTCGAGGCTAATACCCGGTAATAGATCT
>Ga0105048_10009966_pt1 | contig 15066 bp, 11 predicted proteins | sample MAT05_FD_78382 | JGI IMG/M metagenome (GOLD analysis project Ga0105048, IMG submission 78382) | Freshwater microbial communities from Lake Fryxell liftoff mats and glacier meltwater in Antarctica - MAT-05 | ecosystem: Environmental > Aquatic > Freshwater > Ice > Liftoff microbial mat | place... | reverse complement strand
CCCTGAAGCTAATAATATCGGTTGGCGGGTGATCTATGATCAGTTGGGGGAGGTAGTGATCGAAGAACCCTGTGCGATCGCCCCCGGAACCGTGGTGACAGTGAATAATTTATTTAACGGCTGGCAAAATCGCCGTGAAGCCCTGCCATCCCCTGCCCAGCAGTTACGCTTGGTACAAAATACCTTGTGGCAGATGGCCCTTTGTCATCCCCAAGTGACTTGGCAAGTGCAAAAAGCTGATCAACCTTGGTTCCGCATCAGTCCGGGGCAGAGTGGAAAGGAAATTTTGTTGCAAATTCTCCATCAAGTCCAGCCTGCGGATCTGCAATACCTCCAGCAAGAAATTCCCCTCACCCCAAACCCTTCTTACACGGGGGGAGAGGGGTCAAGAAAGGCTCAAATATCTATAGTTTTAGGGTTGCCCGATCGCGCTTCTCGTCGCCGTCCAGATTGGGTAAAGATAGCAGTAAATGGCAGGATGATTAAATCCCCGGAGCTAGAACAGGCTATTTTGGCAGCCATGACCCGGATGCTGCCGCGCGATCGCTACCCCATTTGTTTCGCCCATCTTACTGTCCCTTTAGAGCAAGTAGATTGGAACCGCCTGCCGGCTAAATCAGAAATTTATCTCCATAATTGTTCCTACTGGCAAGAGCAAATTAAGGAAATTATTGCCCAAGCTCTTACCCTCAACCCCACTACAATTCCTGAAGCGACCTATTCCCAACGGGTAGGCAAATTAATCACTGCTGCCGAAGCTCCCACAGCTTACCGGACTATTAGCCAAACGCCTAATCAAGTATCTTCTCAATCCCTTAATTACATCCCTAATCAGGGTTTCAATCAAGGTTCTGAAGAAAAATCTTTCCTTAATTCTCTTAATCCCCTCAAAGCCCTGGCCCAAGTCCACAATACCTACATAGTGGCAGAACATAGCTCTGGCTTATGGTTGGTAGAGCAGCATATTGCCCATGAACGAGTACTTTATGAGCAACTGTGCGATCGCTGGCAACTCCTGCCCCTCGAACCTGCTGTAATTCTCAGTCATCTTTCCCCTAGACAGGTAGAGCATTTACAGAAGTTAGGGGTGGATATTACGACTTTTGGGGAACAACTGTGGGCTGTACGGAGCGCGCCTGCCCCTCTGATCCAGCGAGAAGACTGTGCCGCTGCCCTGCTAGAAATTAGTCAAGGGGGAGATTTGCAAACCGCTCAAGTGGCGATCGCCTGTCGTACCGCTATTCGGAATGGTAAACTCTTGACCTTGCCAGAAATGCAAACCCTCCTCGATCAATGGCAGAACACCCGCCATCCCCGTACTTGTCCCCACGGTAGACCAATTTATCTCCCCCTAGAAGAATCAAGGTTAGCCCGCTTTTTCCGCCGCCACTGGGTGATTGGGAAGAGCCATGGAATTTAAAAATAGTTAAAAAAAGAGTGCGTCGCACTCTCTTTTTAACACCCTCTTTAGTTTCAATTAATTTAATTTTCAATTTGCCCTTGCCAATTAGGGGCTATGTGGTTTATAGTAAGAAAAGACAACGCGGGATAGAGCAGCCTGGTAGCTCGTCGGGCTCATAACCCGAAGGTCGGTGGTTCAAATCCGCCTCCCGCCATTACCCAAACCCCCTCCAACCCAGTACTTTTTTAGTGCTGGTTTTTTGGTTTCTTGAAATTTATTTGACATCCGCTAACTCTTATGGTTATGATGCCCATTCATAAAGTACATTATCTCGACCAAGTTACCGGAGATTACAGGAGGACTTATGACATTATCAATCAAGTTTCTGCAACAGATAAAAAGATTTTGGAGATTTATCGCATTATTTCTCGTGGGTGTAGGGTTGGCAGGAGCGATCGCCGCTTGCGGTTCCAGCACCAATACAGCAACTAACAATCCCGGCAGTAAACCCGATACCGAATTGACCCTAGTTTCTTTTGCAGTCACCAAAGAGGCTTATACAGGGATTATTCCTAAGTTTGTAGAGAAGTGGAAAAAAGAACAGAACCAAACTGTCACTTTCAATCAGAGCTATGGTGGCTCTGGCAGCCAAACCCGTGCTGTATTAGATGGTCTAGAAGCAGATATTGTTCATCTTGCCCTAGAGCCTGATACTGCAAGGATTGAAAAAGCTGGACTTATTGATCCGGGTTGGCAGAAGGAATTTCCTAATGAAGGAATTGTTTCCAAATCTGTAGGGGCGATCATCGTGCGGAAGGGCAACCCCAAAGGGATCAAAACTTGGGCAGATTTAGGCAAAGAAGGGGTAGCAGTTGTCACCGCCGACCCAAAAACCTCCGGGGGTGCAAGATGGAATATCCTCGCTCTGTGGGGTTCGGTCACCAGAACCGGTGGGACTGAGGTAAAAGCTACAGAACTAATTTCGCAGGTAGTTAAAAATGCTCCTGCCCTACCTAAGGATGCACGAGAAGCCTCGGATGCTTTCTTGAAAAAAGAACAGGGAGATGTGTTGATCAACTACGAAAATGAAGTGATCCTTGCCAATATTAAGGGGGAAAAGGCGGAATATGTGATTCCTGATGTGAATATTTCCATCGATAATCCGATCGCAATAGTAGACAAAAACGTAGCAAAGCACAATAACAAGGAAGTTGCTGAGGCTTTTGTCAAATATCTCTATACACCAGAAGCTCAAATAGAATTTGCCAAGGTAGGTTTCCGACCAGTAGATGAAACTGTAGCCAAGCAAAAGGAATTTACCGATAAATTCCCCGCAATTAAAACTCTATTCACTGCTAAAGACTTAGGCGGTTGGGAAGTAATTAATAAGCAGTTTTTTGCAGAAGGAGCTTTATTTGATAAGGTACTACCCCAAGTTAGAAAATAATGCTAAATCAACTTTACTTGAGCTACTGATTTTTTGCTTAAACTCTCTGGGCACAAGCCTTGTGCCCCTACTACCCTAACCAGATTTGGGATAAATCAAAGATACTCTTGCAGCGCGGGGGTATCTTTCTCAAAAAAGTATTGTTTCTGTGGTACAGCCGTAGCAGAAACCTGAAATAATAGATTCACTAATCTAACTTCTGTTGTAGTTTATGAATCTGCCTGCTGTGCTTACTTCTAGCCATTTTATAATGATTTGCTTATTGCTAGGGTTTGCGATCGCCCATAGTGGTTTAGCTGCCCTACGTCCTTGGGGAGAACAGAGGATCGGAGCCAGATTCTATCGAGTATTATTTGCCTTGGTAAGTATTCCCTCAGCAACTATTTTAATTATTTATTTCTTTAATCATCGCTACGATGGGGTGCAGTTATGGCATATGCAGGAAGTACCGGGAATTAAAATTGGAGTCGCGATCGCTAGTGCTATTTCCTTTTTCTTTCTCTATCCAGCTACTTTTAATCTGTTAGAAATTGCAGCGATCCAAAAACCAGAAGTGCACCTATTTGAAACAGGTATCATTCGTATCACCAGACATCCTCAAATGGTCGGGCAAGTTATTTGGTGTATCGCCCATACTTTATGGATTGGCACAAGTTTTACCTTGCTCACCTCCTTCGGTTTAGTATTACATCATCTATTTGCAGTCTGGCATGGCGATCGTAGACTCCAGCAGCGCTATGGTGAAGCCTTTACTGCTGCCAAAGCCCGAACTTCCGTAGTCCCGTTTCAGGCAATTTTTCAGGGTCGTCAGTCTTTAGAATGGATAGAATTTTTCCGCCCCTCTTACTTGGGAGTAACCGGTTTCATTATTCTTTTATGGTGGGGACACCCATGGTTAATGCAAGTTACAGCCCTAGTACCTTGGTAAAACTCTATTCAAACTCAACCTTGATATTGATGAAAAACAGGTATTATTTGTGTCGATAACTGCCCCTAATCTGCGCCATTTAATGATTGTGCATTTTCTCTACGGAGTCCTCTCTGAGCAGGTAAGTCAAAGCTTTCCTAATTGGTTTGTTGCCAACTATGTGGTAGGAGTAAGCTCCCCATCACAGCAGTTACACTATCCAGAAATTAGTGTTGTAGCCATGGAATCTTTGTTTAGTCTCGATCGCCACAACACAATTTTGGGGCAACGTCCTCTACAGTTAGTCGTGGAGGTAGTCAAACCCGGACGGCGAAACCACCAACGAGACTATACTCTCAAAAGATCCGACTATGAAAGCTTAGAAATTCCCGAATACTGGATTGTTGATCCCCAAGAAGACCATATCATCATCCATAATCTAGTCAATAGTTACTATCGCTCTAGAAAGTTCAAAGATATAGAACGAGTTATTTCCCCGACTTTCCCGAAGCTATTATTTACTGCAGCCCAGATTCTCTCTGCATCTGTAGCCTAGGCATGGGAATAAATATGCCTCTTCTCAAGGCTTCAGGAATCTCAAGTCTTAACATCTTCTTCACACGACAATGAAGGGGATCAAGTTAACCTAGTTGGCAGTAAATTGAGAATGCCCAGCAATTCAAAAGAAGTTCAAGGAAATTCTATGACACAGCAAAGCTTTGGAGTAATCGGTCTGGCAGTGATGGGAGAGAATATCGCTTTGAATGTGGAGCGCAATGGGTTCCCGATCGCAGTCTACAATCGCACAGCATCAAAGACAGAAGAATTTATGGCAAAGCGGGCAGTAGGTAAAAATGTTGTAGCAGCCTACTCGATCGAAGATTTTGTCCAAGCCCTCGCCCGTCCCCGCAAGATATTAGTAATGGTTCAAGCCGGGGCTCCGGTGGATGCAGTGATCAAACAATTGCAGCCATTGTTAGAGAAAGGTGACATGATCATCGATGGGGGTAACTCCCTCTACGAAGATACTGAGCGCCGCACTAGAGAATTGGAACCTACTGGTTTGGGGTTTGTGGGCATGGGAGTCAGTGGTGGGGAAGAAGGAGCTTTGAATGGCCCTAGCCTCATGCCGGGGGGAACAGAAACAGCTTATAAAGAGTTGGAGCCAATCCTGCTCAAAATTGCTGCCCAAGTGGATGATGGGGCTTGTGTTACCTACATTGGTCCCGGTGGGGCTGGTCACTATGTGAAGATGGTTCACAACGGCATTGAGTACGGCGATATGCAACTTATTGCCGAGGCTTATGACCTCTTGAAAACTGCTTTGGGTCTCAACAATCAACAGTTACACGAGATATTTACAGAATGGAATACAACTGATGAACTTAATTCCTTCTTGATTGAAATTACTGCGGATATTTTCAAATATATTGACCCCGAAACTCAGCAGCCCTTGGTAGAATTGATCCTTGATGCGGCTGGACAAAAAGGGACAGGACGCTGGACTGTGCAGAGTGCCTTGGAACTGGGGATACCTATCCCAACGATGATCGCCGCAGTTAATGCCCGAATTACTTCTTCTTACAAGGCAGAGCGGGTAGCTGCTTCCCAAGAGCTAACAGGGCCTACGGGTAAGTATGAGGGAGATGCTAAAGCCTTTATCTCTAAGATTCGGGATGCGTTGTACTGTTCCAAAATTTGTTCCTACGCTCAAGGCATGGCTCTTCTCAGCAGAGCCTCTCAGGAGTATAATTACAATCTTACCTTGAGTGAAATGGCTCGTATCTGGAAGGGTGGCTGCATTATTCGAGCAGGATTCTTGGATAAAATCAAAACAGCTTTCCAAGAAAATCCAAATTTGCCTAACCTGCTTTTGGCCCCGGAGTTTAAGCAAACTATCCTCGATCGCCAGGCGGCATGGAGGGAAGTGCTAGTAGTTTCTAACCAATTAGGTATCCCAGTTCCAGCTTTCAGCGCGTCCTTAGATTACTTTGATAGCTATCGCCGCGATCGCCTACCCCAAAACCTCACTCAAGCTCAACGAGATTACTTCGGCGCTCATACCTATAAACGGCTGGACAAAGAAGGAACCTTCCACACTGAGTGGGCTGAACAAGCCTAGGATTAGGAACTAATCGGTTTTCTCTGTACCTCTTGAAAAGGAGGGTAGTAAATCTTAAAATCCTCCTTTCTAAGGGGGATTTATTCGGTTATCTGATATTCAGTTGTCTGTTTTATAATTTATAACTTGTGTACACGGTAATCTTTTAAGGAGGATCCGGAGGGATCAGCGACTAATATCACCTATGGAAACTTACAATCACAGCATCAAGAGAGTTATCGATCGCCTAACTAAAACTATTGAGAGAGATAGCTTAATCCAAGAAGCAACAACCCTAATCCGTCAAGAACTTCAAGTTGATCGGGTAGTTCTATACTACTTTTATAGTCAATGGCGGGGACAGGTAACTTTTGAATCTCTTGCTGATGAGAAGTTTTCTATTCTGGGTTCTACCGGAGGAGATGACTGTTTTAATGATGAGTATGCCGAGCTTTATTTAGCGGGACGGGTGCGGGCGATCGCAGATATCCAAGCCGAGCCTATTCAACTCTGCCACCGAGAATTTCTAGAAAGTCTGCAAGTTCAAGCTAATTTGGTAGTGCCAGTATTAACACCCAAGGGTCTATGGGGCTTACTAGCCGCCCACCACTGTCAGGCTATTCGTCCTTGGTCGGCACTGGATGTGAACCTAATGCAAGGGGGAGCCAGAGTTTTAGCTGAAGCTCCCACGATTCGAGATAGTTAGGTGTTATGGCGTTGCTGAATCATGATATGAAAAAGCCCTAATCAAAAAATTAGAAGCTTTGTAGGAAATAGTTTTTTATGATTTACTTATTTAGACGTTCATAACTTAAATCAGCAACGCCAGAATTTTTATGATGTAGGGCGACAGACTAAATATAAAGTTGAGATGCTGCGTCAAGAGGCTTTGACACAGATGCTGACGACTATAGAGGTCATCTCCTAAAAAGTAATTCTTAGGGGGGTATACCGTTGTCCATGCTGTAACAGCCATCTCTTTGCTGCGGTATTTTCACAATCTTGCTTTTCTTTGCTTCGGAAATCATCTAGGTATCCCTCTTCGTCTAGCTTCTGGAATATTTGCTCAAACACAGGAAATACCTGTTTGGGCTTGGCTGGGTCTAACAAGTCTCGGATATGGTTGTCACTGGGTATCTTATGAACTCCAAATAGGCTCTGGACCTTACTGCGTTTGATGAGCCAGAAAGGATGGAGTTTGGGTGAAAAATACGCTGAAAGCACTCAGGGCTGCATCCTCTAGGCCATAACGCAATACGGTTCAGTTAACGCTCTTAAACGAATTTAATCTCACGAGTTTACAGGAGATACAGGCATTTTTAATACCTCAGACTTTTCTTAAGTGAACAGTATTGGGCCATAACGAGTATTCTTGCCTGTGCGTTTGTCAGGTAAGGATTCTAGTACTTGGTGGAAAGTGCTTATAATGCTGTCGAAGGAGCCTAGCTGTTTCAACTGTTGGATTCTAGGTTATTCATCTTAATACTGGGCATAATAACCCTATCAAGCTCTTTTATACTTGATTTTCATAATGAGAATTGCTACGTTGATAGGTTCCAAGAGATGATTGGCGATCGCCCCTAAGTCAAAATTGTTAGCTTTGTTGAATGAGTTCACAAAAAAGCGATGGGTTAATTTTCATCAAAAAATTGGGTCTGAGACCACGTCTTTTTAGGACTGCTTTGTATTATATTAGTGGAGTTAAGGGCGATAACCAAGCTCTTAGTAAACAAACCAACTTTTGAATACCGCAGGGCTTGCGGGAAGGCTTAAGCCTAAAGTCTGCCGAGCGAACATACAGCACTTTGCAGATAAATGGGGTACAGGCAAGTCCTTATAAAACGAGGACTTAAAGCACTTGTCTGTACCTCACCAAAACTAAAAGTGCTGTAAGACCATAAAACCCTAGAGGTGGAGGCGGTTGCGAAACCCCAGTTATGGGAGGAAACAGAAACCTAATCCGTGAGGCTTAGGAATCACTGTTGCTTTAGCTCGGTGAGGATGTCAAAAGGTAATAAATTAACCGTAGAACCAGAATCTAGCAAGGCATTCACGGAGACAGGCAAGTTTGCATAATTCAGAATTATGGGAATCAGGGGTAATGCTTCCTTGTTAGAAAAAGGAAATTCAATCCTACTAGGCACGAGTAGATGCCTCTTGGTCATCCCGAATCATCTGCAATAGAATGTTTGAAGCTTCTGTTTCGTTATAGGGCGACCAAACCGGATACTCTGAGGCAGAGAAGATAGCTTGCAATTCAGCATCTGGAACTTGTGCAGCCAGAAGTTTGAAGAGTGATAATTTATCTGACTGGCTTAGATTATTTACCAATGGAATTAATTCAGCTAGAGACATTGTTTAAACCCCCAGACCTATGAGAATGCAATCATCATAAGCGATCTGTGAGATACTACCTAACAATTCCGTTGCCTACCGACCGTTTCAAGTTTGGCTGGCTAAATCTGAGAATCAATCGGTGGCGGGTGAACGGGGGTGTTATGCCAAAGTTATAAGTCCGTTAAGAAAGCAAGTTTTCCTTTGAGATTTGGCAAGCAAAAATAATTGACTTCGTTGTTAAGAGAGAAGAAATTATGGGCGATTGTGGCGACCACAGCTTCGATTGTGGCGACCACAGCTTCGATCGCAAAGCCCAAACAATTGCTGCTAGAGGTAGGCGATCGCTTGCGCTACGGTTGCCGTAATCGCTTCAAATATTTTGGTCGCTAAACCTGAGCGACAATGACCTCTCTTGGCTCACTATTTTCTTGTTTTTGGATAACCGCATATAAACGGTTAAGGGCATTGATATAAGCCAAGGCAGAAGCAACTACTACATCGGTATTCGCCGAGTGACCAGAGTAGATCCGTCCTTGGGAATCTCGGAGCCGGATCGTAACTTCTCCGATCGCATCAATGCCAGCGGTGACCGATTGCACCGAGAACTCGATCAATTCATTGGGAACTTGGACTACTCGATTAATTGCTTTGTAGATTGCATCCACAGGGCCAGTACCGATCGCTGCATCCATCAATTCTTCTCCAGAGGGAGTTCTTACGGTGACAGTAGCTGTAGGTTGAGCATTACTGCCGCAGGATACTTGTACAAGTTCGAGCTTGAATAATTCAGGAGCTTGTTGGATTTCATCATTGACGATCGCTTCTAAATCCCAATCTGTAATTTCCTTTTTCTTGTCAGCAAATTCCTTGAACCGGAAGAAAGCATTATTCAATTCGTTGTCTGCAAGTTCAAACCCCAACTCCTTAAGCCGAGTCCGAAAGGCATTGCGCCCGGAATGTTTGCCCAAGACAATTTGGTTATCATTAAGCCCGATGGATTGAGCATCCATAATTTCGTAGGTGAGTTTGTTTTTTAACACCCCGTCTTGGTGGATACCAGATTCATGGGCAAAGGCATTGGCTCCTACGATCGCCTTGTTAGGCTGCACTAACATTCCCGTCAAGTTAGACACAAGGCGAGAAGTTTTGTAGATCTGTCGCGTATCAATATTGGTCAAAGATGCTTCAGAATTTTCTGGGCGACCTAAGAAAGGGTTAAAGTACTGCCGTCGCACGTGGAGAGCCATCACCAATTCTTCTAAGGCAGCATTTCCAGCTCGTTCGCCAATGCCGTTGATGGTACATTCCAACTGCCTCGCCCCATTTTTAACTGCTTCCAAAAAGTTTGCCACCGCTAATCCAAGGTCATTGTGACCGTGGACAGAAATAATTGCTTGGTTAATATTGGGGACATGCTCTGTAATCCCTTTAATCAAAGCCCCAAACTCGCTAGGAGTGGTGTAACCAACAGTATCAGGAATATTAACTGTGGTAGCTCCGGCGGCGATCGCTGCTTCTAAAACTTCGTACAAATATTCGGGATCCGTGCGGACTGCATCCATCGGCGAAAATTCCACATCGTCCATAAAGCTTTTGGCGTAAGCAACCATCTCTTGAGCAATGTGTAAAACTTCTTTGCGAGTTTTCCTTAATTGATATTCCAAATGAATGTCAGAAGTAGAGATAAAAGTATGAATCCGAGCTTTGGCAGCAGGTTTGAGAGCTTTTGCCGCAGCTTCGATATCACCTTTGATCGCTCGGGCTAAACTACAGATTACGGGGCCATCAGTTGTACCGACCTGATCTGCAATTTTCTCCACTGCTTCAAAATCTCCCGGACTAGCAAAGGCAAACCCCGCCTCGATTACGTCTACACCTAACCGAGCTAATTGCTTGGCAATACTCAATTTTTCATCGACATTTAAGGTTGCACCGGGGCATTGTTCGCCATCCCGGAGAGTAGTATCAAAAATAATAATTCGGTCTGATTGATTTGATTGATTTGATTGATTTGATTGATTAGTCATAGTGTCTCCTCTGAGCCTTCAGCTCAAGTTCTGGTTCGATAAATAATTGGTACAAAAATTGGCTCAAATCTAGCTAAGTCTAGTAGTAGAGCAGGGGGCTTGATTAGGACTATATTAAGTTTCTAGATTTAATTGAGACAGAAAACCCAAACTTTTTTTCTCTCACTTCACTTAAAAGTACGGGAAGTTGGGGATTACGATCGCTTTCCTAAGTCAACAGGTTGAATACTGTTGCAAGGAAATAACAAAACATTAAAAATGACAGAATAGCTCAATATTAAGGGCGGCTGCCGCCCAGTTGGAAATTACCCAGTAGAAATTGGGGACAAAAGGTGAGGAGGGTTTTAGCTTGAATAATCATAATCAAGGCTTTAGAGATAAATAGGATATCTAGATGAGCTTTCTGTAGGTGAGATAAAATTATAAACTTAATTAAATGTTATGAACAGGGCTAACGGATTTAATAATCAGTTTTCTCGATTTTATCACGCACATCATTTAGGTCTATATAGCGATCGGTAACATTTCGTAGTTCTCTGGCAATCATGCCTTCTGTGGATACTACGGTAATGTGGGTATCCTTTGAGCGGAGGAGTTCGATCGCCCGTTCAAAATCTCCATCACCACTAAATAATACTACGCGATCGTACTGATTCACAGTATTAAACATATCTACCACAATTTCTATATCTAGATTTGCCTTTTGAGAATAGCGTCCAGAGTCATTATCATAATATTCTTTAAGTATCTTAGTTCTAACGGTATAACCAAGACTAATTAAAGCATCTCTAAATCCCCTTTGATCTTGAGGATCCTTTAAACCAGTGTACCAAAAAGCATTGACCAAACTAACAGATGGATCATTAGTAAAATGGTCTAATACTTTTCTGGGATCAAAAAACCAACCATTTTTTTGTTGAGCATAGAACATATTGTTCCCGTCTACAAATATAGAAAGACGGTTCATACCACACGGCATAGAACTTAAACCCATAAATTTTTATATAATTAATAAAGCTACTTTAGGGTAGCTGCTAGCTTGTAATATAACTATCACGAACTGCTAAGTACAGCCGGATGGATTTAATTTATTTAGTTCTGCGATTACCAGCAATTTTTAGTAGCTGATAGTCAAATAAGGAAACAATTAGATAATAATTTTTAGATAGCATTAGATTTTTAATAATTTTAGTTGTAGGTAAAATTTCACTTTGATCCACAATTATATATAAAGTAGCAAGAGAAAAGTATCATAGATAGCAAATAATAGTTTTAATGAAACCAAAAATTAGTGGTAGTCCTAAAAAAGCAATGATTTTTTAATAAGGATTTCCCCCGCGCTGTGGGGGAAATCCTTACCGGTTTAGCACTACCAAATTAGTTTTCTAGAGAAGGATTAATTACTTACAAATAAGAACACCAGTCACTCCAGCTACCAGAATATAATTTTCCAGTTTTAATCCCCGCTATTTCGAGCGATAGGAGGTTAACACAGGCAGTGACCCCAGAACCACAATACACTATAATCTCGGCAGTTTCTCGTAGTGCATTCCACCTTTCCTGATGGATCCCTGAGGGTTGGGCATAACCTTGAGCATCTGTAACCTCCTGCCACGGGTAGTTTGATGCTCCCGGAATGCACCCAGCTACAGGGTCAATGGGTTCTCGCTCTCCTCGGTAGCGCTCTGGCTCTCGAGAATCTACGATCGCTACCTGATGTTGATCTTGGCGGGCTTTTACCTGATGGATATCTACCAGCATTTCTGGATGCAAGTGGGGAATGAATTGCCCAATTTTCGGTGAGGGAATTTCTGGAGTGACGGGATAGTTTTGGTTTTGCCAACTGGAGAACCCGCCATTTAGGATAAAGGTGCGATCGTGCCCCAGATAGCGCAGGAGCCACCACAACCGAGCCGCAAAAGCAAACCGGGAATCATCGTAGGCAACCACTAGAGTTTCGCCCCAATTTATGCCCATAGCAGCTAACTTTTCAGCTAACTGTTCTGGGTTTGGCAAGGGATGCCGCCCTCCATGGGGTTGGACTGGGCTAGACAAGTCTTGATTCAAGTCTAAGTAATAGGCTTCGGGAATATGATTGGTTTCGTACTGCCTTCTGCCCAAAGCTGGATCGGCAAGGGAGAATCGACAATCGATAATTACTAAATTCTGGGTTTGGGAGTTTTGATCTAAATTTTGCTTTAACCAATTGGCAGTAACTAAAGGCGAAAAAAATGAAGGGTTAATAGCCATAGAAGTATTAACTTTAGAGAGTTTTATTTATGTAGTAATCATCATAAAATCTAGGGCAGATTTGGCTTTGAAGATTCTTAATATTTTACCAGACTCATTTACCAAAAAAATGACAATATCTCATATCAAATCCAGTTTGCATAGGATACTAAATTGCTGCTCAAACCTTCTGGGCGCAAGCCTTGCGCCCCTACTGACCTAATCGGATTTAGTATCAGTTCAACATTGTTACGTTGCGATCGAGATTATTTGCTTCTGAATTTAAGGATTGAGGAATACTATAGCGAAATTGTTCTTCTTCCATAGCAGCAAAGAAAATATTAATCGTCTGAGAATTAATAGGGGCAGTTATAGAATATGAATGACTAATTCCTACCCCCCTTTCTAGATAATTTACCTCAAATCCTAAGGTGGTAATAGCAGTTAACCCCAATACTAAACTTTGGTTCCCTAACCCTAATTTCCTCTGGAGTTTTTCTATAGTAACTACCCCGCCAGTACGACTAAGATATTTAGCTATTCCTAGTAGTTGTTTCCAGGTTTCTATAGGAGGTAAAGGGAGGTAAAGGGAGGTAGAGGGAGGTAAAGAAGGTAAAGGACTGTTTTTTGGTAGGGGAAGAAGAGTGATTAATTCTACTTGGGTACGCTTGCGATCGTTGTTGTAATCTAGTTTGACGATCGCATCAACTACTCCTTTAGGTAAATCATCTTTACTATGTCCCCACCACACTCCCGGAAAACCAGATTCCTCACTGCGATCGCAAATATCAAATTCAGTTTTTAAGTAGGAAACTTTCTTCCCTTTTATATCAGAAATATTTGCGCTTTTAATAGGTTTAAACTGACAGCTTTTAATCAACAATTTAGGAGAAGGATTACCCATCCCACAAGGCTCTAAGAGTTTCAATTCTTGATATAGTTCTAAACCTAATTCTGCTACAGTTACAATTAAATCAATTTGACTACTTTCGCTATCTATAATTTGACTATAGTTACTGACCACCCTTCGATTAAGCTCTCTAAGCCCCCCCTGATTTTGTAGCTGATGGTTCAAATTAATAGCACTTTTTTGACGTAGTTGTTGATTAATTACCTCTGTAAACAAAGGAAGACTATCTACAGGCAAACTCAGTTCAGCAGCAAAGGGATGACCCCCAAAATTGTGCAACAATTGTGCTTGAGATGCTACCAGTTCGTAGAGATCAATATCTCCAAAAGATCGCGCTGAACCTCTTGCGAGAGCGATTCCTTCAAAGGGAGACCTTGCTGATGTTTCTATTACCTCCTCCACCTCTTGGGGTATTAATTCTTCAGTATGAAAAAGAATTGTTGGTCTGCTGTATTCTTCAGCAATTTTTCCTGCTACCAAGCCTAAAATACCCACCTGCCATTGAGAATCTGCCAATACAATAACTCTGGTAGTAGATAGGTCTAGGTAATTAATTTTCTTTTTCACCAAGGCTAAAGTATCTTTTTCTAGAGCCTTGCGGCGAGTATTTGCTAGTTCTACCTGCTCGGCTAAAGTATTAACCCGCTCTTGATTCGTGCTAGTCAAAAATTCTACTAAAACCCCAGCATCTTCATGAACCCAGATGATGGCATTGAGACGGGGAGCTATCCCAAACCCAATATCTGTAGGGCGATCGCCACTTTTTTGGCAACTCTTGAGTAATTCCTGTAGTCCTAGTCTTGGAGTTTGCGCCAGGTGCTTAATACCCAATTGCGCCAAGTAACGACAGTCTCCGGTGAGTTGCACTAAGTTGGAAACTAGCCCGATCGCCACTAAGTCTAGTAAGTCGGTTACAGGTTTTTGAGGTAGTTCTGGGAGAAATTCATAAAGAGCTTCAATTAATTTATAAGCTACTGCCACCCCAGATAAATTTGCTAATTGATGATTCCTAGGGAAGTAGAGGGGATTAAGAATTGCCACCACAGGAGGGCGTTGCTTAGGCAGAGTATGGTGGTCAGTAATGATCACCTCCAGTCCTAACTCGTGGGCATGAGCAATCTCTGCAATACTTGTACTGCCGGTATCGCAAGTGATAATTAACTTTGTCCCCCTACTTGCTAGTTTGGTGATTCCTGCACAGTTCAAGCCGTGAGATTCCGTGAGGCGATTAGGAATGTAATAATCTAAGTGATAATATTTATCTGCTGGTAAAAATTCTTGCAACCCTGACCAGAGAACTGCTGTAGAAGTTATCCCATCTATCTCAAAATCTCCCCAAATGGTTATTTTTTCTGACTTGGCGATCGCTTGTTTAATTCTGTTAAGCGCAAAATCTAGTTCGGCTCCAAATTCTCTAAAACTGCCCGGTTGATAAAAATCAGGCTGGAAAAATGCTTTTAATAACTGTGTTTCTCTAATTCCTCGTTGCCATAGAACTTTTGCTAAGTATGTCTTAGGGGATTTTGATGTATATTTTTGAACCTCACTAAGAAAATAATCAGGGATATCCTCAAGCATAGATTTTGGATGGTACTATTTTTTATTTTCACCGAAAAATTGGGTAGAAGCCCCGTCCTTCAGGACGGCTTTAATTTGAGTTTTCTCAGCAACTCCCTAACCACATCTGATTGAGTTCTACCAGCTTG
>Ga0105048_10009965_pt1 | contig 15068 bp, 12 predicted proteins | sample MAT05_FD_78382 | JGI IMG/M metagenome (GOLD analysis project Ga0105048, IMG submission 78382) | Freshwater microbial communities from Lake Fryxell liftoff mats and glacier meltwater in Antarctica - MAT-05 | ecosystem: Environmental > Aquatic > Freshwater > Ice > Liftoff microbial mat | place... | reverse complement strand
CGAGCGGCAGATTAAGAACTACCAAGTCGAACAACCGGACGCTAGCGCGTGGCGGCTGATTTTATTAGCCGCAGGGCGCTAGCCCCCGGTTTTCGACGGTAACCAGAAATCTGCCGCTCGCCTTATCAACGAAGTGCATCTGCCGCGACCGCCTCGGTGCTGCTGGGTCAGTTCACAAGCGTCATCGAAGTCGTCTGTTTAATCGTCTGATCAATGACCTGGCCGAATGACTTCACTTGCATCTGCATCGTCAGGTCAAGGTCCGATTTTGCAACGCGACCTTTGGCGACATCAAACAGCACAATTCCTGTACCTTCAGATTTTGTGAGTATCAGTGTGACTGGCGCTCCCGGTTTGGGAGCCACTGAAATCACGGGGATCATCGCAATTTTTGCATGCCCACTGCTAGAATCAATTCCCTGATAAGTCAACTGAGATTTGACCGACATCGTGCCAAACGGCAGCTCAACCTGTTGCACGCTGTCCCATGAAAATCCCGGAATGATCGGTTTTTCGGGGAGGGTGATTGCAGACTGTGTCATCATTTGTTTGAGCGTCGCTTCATCCAGTGCATTGCCCGTCGAACCGGTTTGCTTCAACGCATCAGTCAGCGACTGCGGAACCGAGACCTGATCGATCTTCCCGGTCGTTTTCATGTGGACGCCGAATTCCTCACCAATGATCTTGCGAAACACTTCGGCCATGGACTTCCCGAGAGGCGTTGCCGGAATCTTGTCGCCAGCCGAATCATATTCAATGATCCCGATCGGACCACCCTGCGAAGTCATCTGGACACGATAGATCGTTTGAAACATGTTTGCGTCACCGTTACCTGAATCGACGTCGGCGATTTTCCAACGCATATCCATCGTCTGGTTCATTGCGATTGTCTGGGTCTTGCTCGCAACGACCATGGTCATATTCATATCCTGCTTTACAACATATTTCAGCGATTCACCGGGCGTGAATTTCCATGCCAGTTGTTCCTGAGCGGACACAACGGACCCGCTACTGACGAGCATCGTGATGGATGAGAAAACAGTCAGGCAACGAACGAACATCTCGGATCTCCGACGAATGAGGCGAACCTCGGAAAAAAACGACAGTACCTTAAATTGAATCAAACGGGTTATGTCCGTCAATACCAATTGCAAACGACGCTGAAGCTTAGCAGATATTCGGAAATCAGCAGAAGACCGATTGTCCAACGCAGGAATCAGGCCCCGTATTTTTCCAGCCGCCCGGCATGTGACAGTGCCTGCAACATCAGGTATTTGGCTTCAAATTGCCCCAATTCGCCTATGCGGCAGGCGGATTCACCAAATTGGCGGGATCCATCAAAACGGCAGTTCTCGGCGACGAGCATGGTCGGAACGGCATGTCCGCTGTGCGACTTCATCTTGGACGGAGTGCTGTGGTCGCCAGTGATGATCAACACGTCCGGCTTGAGTGCATTAATTTTCGGAATGGCCGAATCGAACTCTTCCGTGCGTTTGACCTTGGCGTCAAAGTTGCCGTCTTCGCCTGTGCTGTCGGTGTACTTAAAATGGATGAAGAAGAAGTCATATTTTGACCAGTTGGCTTCCAGGCATTTCATCTGATCATCCAGCGTGTGGCCAGCATCCAGGATGTCCATGTCCACCAGGCGCGCCAGCCCGCGATACATCGGATATACGGCTATCGCTGCGGCGCGAGTTCCATAGACTTCCTGGAATTTCGGAATCGGAGGCATTTTAGCGATGCCGCGCATGGTGAGCAAATTCGCCGGCGCGTCGTCCTTCAGGATGATTGCAGCCTGACGCTTGAACTCCGCAAGAATCTCAGCCGTTTTCTGCGATGGGGCGTCTGTTCCGTGTGGCTTCAGCGGAGGAACACCGGTTCGCTGCGGGTCGGTGTCGTTCACATTGCCACCAAGCCCCTCCCCACGAATCACGATGACAAGTCGATACTCTTTCACGTGACGCACTAAGACTTCGACGCCGGCGATCTTGATCTTGTCCAGCTTCTCGCACAACTTCGCCGCGATGTCACTCGAGATGCGTCCCGCGCGACGATCGGAGATATTGCCAGCCGCATCGATCGTGCAGAAGTTGCCTCGCACGGCCACGTCGCGATCGGTCAACGCAAAATCAATCCCCAGTGCTTCAAGAACTCCGCGACCGATGTCGTACTTCAACGGGTCGTATCCGAACAATCCCAGATGTCCCGGACCACTTCCCGGAGCGATCCCTGGCAGCACCGGAATGCTCATGCCCAGCACCCCGCGCTGCGCAAGTGCGTCAAGGTTCGGAGTGTTGGCCGTTTCCAGCTCGGTCTTTCCGCCAGGCTGCAACGGCAACCCTCCAAGCCCATCCGCAACGAAGAGTACAATTTTCGAATCCGCAACTCGCTGTAATCGTCGTGTCAAATCATGAATGTCGGTCATCGAAGCTCGATCCTGAAACCATTATGTTGAGTGAAATTCCATGTGCCCGATGAGCGGACTGGCGTCTGGCACCGGCAACTTGGCACCGGCAACTTGGCCCGATGTTAACGAAATGTCGCTATTTCAGCCAAACAGTTAGCTCGAGAATCAATGATCTGCCAGCCCCGGCTCAGCCCAAGATTACAAACCTGGCCGCAGATTCAAAGCGACTCGGCAACCGCTACTGATCCAGAGAAGTGGATGGTGATTTCACCGTAGCACAGGCAACCTGCCTGCTATGGGATTCGGAGATCCTCATCATTTGAAGGATGCACACACGCGAGCCACTTGAGCTACGGTCTGCCGCAAAAGTTTCGCAATACTCTGCGCTACTCGGAAACCGAATTGCGATCTGGCGCACGACCAGACCAAAAAGAGCCCGCCAGCAACCGCAGACAGAATGGCGAGTTGGCGACGCCGCTGCGACTGGACGGTGCTCCAAATTGTCCGTCCGGAGTTGTCCAGGACTTCGTACTCGAGCGACCAACGCCCCATTGGCTCGGTAATTTTTGACGCGATTCGACGACTCGTCCCTGGTAGACTCATGGCCTTCTTGTGAAGGAAGCTGCCGGTCTTACTTCCATCGTAATAGAATCGCTGGAAGCCGAAATCAGATCGCTCACAGTTCGCAGGATCGAAACCATACGACCAGCATTTTGGTGGAGTTCCAAGGTCCTGAATCTCGCGACCATTGCGATCAAGAACCAGCCACTGCTCTGGAGAATAACTCACGACGTGAATACCATCGTTTCGCCATGGCTGATTCCACCAGTCATTCCACACAGCGACGGAATACCATTTCGGCTCCACCCGAATTCGCCCTTCGCGATCGATGCAGCCCCATTTCCCATTTCGACAGACTCGTGCCAACCCGTTTGGGGCGAACCGTCCGACATCATCCCACTCGGGCTCTATCACAAACTCACCCAATGTATTGATCCATCCGTGCTTTTCATGGTCCTTGTCTCCAACTGCCGCACTCGCCAACCCATCCGCATCGAACACGCCTGCTTGACGGAATTTTGTGGGAATGACAACGTCACCATGGCGATTGATAAAGCCGAATCCGTTTTCATCGCTCACTCGGGCGAGCGATTCCGATCTGTCGTCAAATTCTGTGAAGCTCCACGCCGATTTCCACTTCAGTGGCGAAACCACAAATCCGTTTCGGTCGATCCAGCCCCACCCGGATTCACCGCTGACACAGCACCAGCCTTCCGAATCAAAAATCTTTTGTTTTGTGTCTCCCACATAAGCGCCTGTCGGACGCTCGCGCAGTCGGTGAATTTCAAGCCAGATCGGCTCGAATAGCAGTTGTCCAGTTTCGTTGATGACGCCGTATCGTCTCGTCTGGCGGTTGTCGGCCAGAAGACTTACCACTGCGAATCCATTGTCGTCGAACGGTTCGATAGAGTCCCACTTCGGTGCTGCAACTTCGTCGCCGGCGCGATTCACCAATCCCCAGGACCAGGAAATCTCGTGTGACTTCCAGGTTCTCGCTATGCCACGCGCGTTAAACGGCGGAAGAAAAGAGAACGGATAGCTTTCAATGATTCGGCCGCTTGTATCAATCAACGCAGTTTCTGATGTTCGACTCACCCAAGCGCGGCCAGCCGTGTCGAACGGATCAATCCGATCCCACTCAAACGGAATGGCGACCTCCCCGAGTCGGTTGATGCATCCATATTTGCCACGAGTATCGGATGCAATTAGCAATCCAAACTCGTTCATTAAACCAAGGCTCTTGTAGCAAAACGGGATCACCGTCTGTCCACGGTGATTGATGGCTCCGCATGGTTTTTCGAACCACATTTCCGACGACAGGATCAGATCTCCTTCAGCGGCCGGAACGACTTGATCGAGATGCCGTTGCCAGCCGGAGTACGCCAGTAAACTGAGTCCCGTAACCAGCGGCCCCAGTGTTTTCAAACGGAGCGTCGCGATGATTCGATTGGCGTTATTCACAATTCTGCACCTCAATGACAAGGAACGAACCGGCGTCATATTTGTCTGACGATTCGCGGTGAATTTCCCTCTTCGTTGATTTCCGCCGATCCACGTGACTTCAGATCGCGAATCAACACGGCAATCCGTCAAACGCCTCTGAGAGCGATACCGAGTGCCAACCCCCGATACCGAGCGCCAACTCCCAGCTTTCGACGGCCCAACGCGCCGCTTGGCCGTCGAACGCCAAGTTGTCGCGCAACTGCCGCACCAGCTTGGCCGCCAACGCCTCCGGCGGCAGTCCGCTGCTTGACCCGCGCAACTCGACCGGCACTCCTTCGCGCAGCGCGCTGATCAACACAAACGTCTCACGCTTGTATTCGTTTGTATTCGTGGCGCAGCAGGTCTTTCAACATCCCTTCCAACCGCCTGGCGTCATCGCAGAGCGTCGGGCCGTGTTTGGTCAACAGTTCGGACAGCTTCTGCCGAGGCAGGTCGTGCATTGAAGGTAGGCTCGATCAATGAGAATTGCAGGCTCTTCACACAATTGGAATTCACGGCGGAAGTGGAGCAGACTATACTGGCGTCGGTAGGGATGCAATCAAACTAAGCCAAGGGGCAGGTCGCCTGCATTCATTCTCGCATGAGGAGACAATTCGATGGTTTCCACCGTCACCGATCCCGTCGATCAAGCTTGGGAAACGGTCAGTACCTGGCCCGCGCCTTGGCGGCTGTCGCTGGCGACGCGGTTGCTGAATTCGCTCGATGTGCCAACGCTCGTCCCCGCGCCCACCGGAATGCCCGGCGATTTGGTGGGAGCGTGGAAAGTGCCGCAGCCACCTTCGGACGTGGATGTTGAGCGCATCCTCGACGAAGAACGTCAGCGAAAGTGCGGATGATGCGAGTCTTGCTCGACACCAATGTGTTGCTGGATTCGCTGCTTCAGCGAGCACCCTGGCACCTTGAGGCCGACGAGATTCTCCGACAGGCCCAGTCTGGAGTCCCGGAGTCCTGGAGTTGTCTGTCGCGGCGTTGTCGCTAGCCAACCTCTTCTATATCGGCCGTCGGATCGTCGGAACTGTGCAAGCTCGCGCCGATGTGCGTCGCGTCGCACAAACTTTCAACATCCTCGCGGTGGATCGCGCCACGATCCTGCAAGCCGATGCTTTGCCAGGCGCGGATTTCGAGGACAACCTCCAAATCGCCACCGCGACCAACGCCGCGCTGACAGCGATCGTCACTCGCGATACAGCGGGCTTCACCGCCAGTCCGATTCTGGTTTGGAGTCCTGCGGAATTGCTCATTCAACTGGCCAATGCTCGTGCGTCGTAAACAGGTCGTTCGCGCTTGGCGTCATCGCACAGCGTCACTCAACGGCGGCTCAAGCTCGGCCGCATAGTTAATCGACAGGCCGTAGCGTGCATGCTGGCAGACCGTTTCGAAGACTTCCTGAAGCGGAACAATTGCGTCTGGATCGCAGGGCTTGAGCGGAATTCGAATGGCAGGAAGCGGGTCGCGAAGTGTCCAGACATAAACTTCGCAACGCGGTCGCCGATTGGCACGACTGACGATCGCATAATAATCGCCAGGAGGCAAAGATCCGACCACCGGCAGTCGAACTCCTCCGCGAAGCAAATCGAGTTCCACCAGATGCGAAGAACTCGCCAGGATTTCCTCGCGCTTTGTCAGGTACTCCCTGCGACCATCGCCGTTTTGTCGCTTATTGGATGGGGAAAGCAGCTCAATCACCGTCACAACCTGCATGGTCTCGCGATCACGAATTGAAAGATACGTCTCGCGTCGTTCCACAGGCATTGGAAGTTCGCACTCGACCGTTGTTGTCCCGCCGGACTGCGGTATCAGGTCCGGGCTTGAAACAGATTCCACGGACACGATCGCAATATCGGCTCGACGCATTGTCTCTGGTTCGCCGCAACTACTGGCGTCAACGGTTGCTACGAAATTGCCGTGACGCCAGAAGGCGGAAGCGATCTGAACGTTTGTCAAGTCATTTGCCATACACCAGTCAGTCTTTCAACGACAATAAAATCGCAACTCGGCGTCATTTGTAAGTCCAGGAAAACTGAGTCAACCTGCCCGACTACCCCGAAAGGTTCGCCTAAATACAGCGGTCATCCGGAATCTGGTGCAATCCGAGCAAGAAGTACTCGAAATTGCCAGAAAAAGGTGTAAATTCGGCGCAATCGAAACTGAATGCTTCAGGTGACTGTCTGGATGTTCAGTTTTCGAGATCGCCAGAGGCATGGAGTCGCGACGAATACATGTTCCGCGTGTGTTCTGCTGCGAAGCCTCTGCGTACGATTCCGCGGAGCAACCAGATTCGTGACCCCTAACCATTGGAGTCGATGACACATGATCATGGCCGAAGCCGAAATTGACCGTTTGTATCCTTCCGGACCGCTTCCAACCTATACGTATTATCCCGGTTCCGGGATGCCTCACCCGATTCGCGATCCGAAAGGACACAGCCACGGTCGAAAACACGCCCCTGGCCAGGGCCCCAGAGCGTTAAGCACTGACACATGGCCAAACAATCGCAACTATCTTCTTGGATTGGACTTCTTCAATCTCGGTTTCTACTGGGAAGCCCACGAAGAATGGGAGCGCCTGTGGCGTGTTTCAGGAGCCGACACGACTGTCGGTCGCTTCCTGAAGGGACTCATCAAACTGGCGGCTGCGGGTGTCAAAGTTCGTGAACGCAGCATTCACGGAGTTCGGCGTCACGCTGCCTCTGCGGGTGAAATGTTTGCCGACGTTGCGGCCGAGGCCGATATTGATTCCTTTTGCGGACTCGAATTCATCCGATTGCAGTTTGCGGCGGACCGTGCGGCTCAACTTGCTTACAAGAAGCAGCACGCTCCGGGCACGGCAATTCGCGTGTTTCCGTTCGTGTTGAAGCCTGAATCGGCACCGATCACCTGATCCAGAAATCAGGACGCTTCCGACACTGGTTCGAAATTCCATCAAACTCGCGGTATTCTACCGCGAGTTTTTTGTTTTGTTGCACCCGCAGGACACGTCGTTCAATGAAGATTCTGGTTGTAGGTTCCGGTGGTCGCGAACACGCTCTGGTCTGGAAATTCAGCCAGTCACCGCTCGTCGAAAAAGTTTATTGCGCACCGGGAAATGCCGGCACGGCGCAGGATGCTGAGAACCTGAATATCCCGGCAGACGACGTCATGCGTTTGGCGAAGTTTGCAAAAGACAATCAGATCGAACTTACAGTCGTTGGCCCGGAAGCGCCGCTGGTGGCTGGAATTGTCGATGAATTTCGTCGGCAGAAACTGAACGTGTTTGGACCGACAGCCTCGGCTGCGCGCCTGGAAGGCAGCAAAGTCTTCACCAAGAAGCTGCTCCGAAGAGCCAATATTCCCACGGCAAATTTTGCCGTTTTCAGCCGTATGCCCGAGGCAATGCAGTATCTCGAAGACTGCGAAGAGCAACCGCTGGTCGTCAAAGCCGATGGTCTGGCAGCCGGCAAAGGGGTCTTTGTCTGTGCTAACCGCGCTGAAGCTCGCGCTGCCGTGAAATCCGTTCTGCAGGATCGCACATTCGGGGAAGCGGGTTCGCATGTTGTCATCGAAGAATGTCTTGTCGGTCACGAAGCCAGCATTCTGGCATTGGTCGATGGCGACACGATCGTGCCCCTGGATGTCGCGCAGGATCACAAGCGAGCCTGGGATCATGATCGTGGTCCAAATACCGGCGGCATGGGGGCCTACTGCCCTGCCCCACTCGTCACACCCGCAATTATGGATGACATCATCCGCCGCATACTGATTCCGACCATTCACACGATGAAGGTCGAAGATTGTCCTTTCTCCGGCGTGCTTTACGCGGGTATCATGCTGACGGCACATGGACCGAAAGTCCTGGAATACAACGTGCGGTTTGGCGACCCTGAAGCGCAGCCGGTGCTGATGCGATTGCGTTCTGACCTGGCTCACATACTCCTGCTGGCGGCCACCGGTCGTCTTGCGGAACTGGAATCACTGGATTGGGATCCTCGCCCGGCGGTGTGTGTTGTCATGGCGTCAGAAGGTTATCCCGGTGATTACGCAAAGGGGCGACCCATCACAGGTCTCCATGACGCCGATGCGCTACCGGATACGAAGGTTTTCCACGCGGGCACAGCCATGAAGAACGAGCAAGTCGTCAATACAGGCGGACGCGTGCTGGGCGTTACGGCTTTGGGTGACACAATCGCAGCGGCGAAACAGAATGCGTACGCTGCGGTCGAAAAAATTCATTGGCAAGGCGGCTGGTGCCGCAGTGATATCTCCGATAAGGCGTAAGTTCCGGCTTGCGATATCGCTGTTGATAGCGAACTTGCAGCTTGCCTGTAGGCCGGACCAAGCGCAGCGTAGTTCCGGCAATCGCCTTGCGAAAAATGGTGCGTTGCGCTTCGATTCACGCACCCTACACTGTAAACAGTTGGGAAATTGTATTGCTGAAAAGATTCTGGAACAACAGAATCGCAAAAACCGGAGACTAACGTCTCGCGGCTCGCCGATTCCCGGTGAGCGGGGGACGCCAGTCCCCTGATTGTGTTTGTTGCTGCGGCTCCATGCACCAGAACGATTCCAGTCGTTGGTCCCCAACCGACGGGATAACCATTCCCCGGCGAAGTTCCCACTGGCCTGTATCCCGGCGCGGTCATGCATCCCGAGATCAGCAATTCCGCTGACATAATGACCATGACTGACCTGAGTTAATGGAAATGCCACATGTCGAACCTCAAAGGAATTCAGTCTCTAATTCGGCGGCCTGGATGCCGCTGAATCATTGCGACCGGGCTTGTGAGACCGGGGAAATCAGTGCGTCAGGCCCTCTTTGACTTTCGATTTACTTCTGGAACGCCAACAATGGCCAGCAGGTGAACGGATTGAGCATCACGGAGCCAAAGTAGCCGTCTCGCTCCGTCGTGACGACCATTGTACCGCCGGAGTTCGCTGAACAAGAGAGGCAACTGGCCGCCAGTCCTCTCGACTTTGCAACTTGCGTTTCGTCGTCAGTGAGATCAAACTCTCCGGTTCAAGTCGTCCGCAGTGCTGTCGAAATCAAGGTTCAATTATGTCCAGGTGGCTTTTCCTTTGTGTCGTGTGTTGTCCGACGCTGTTGTTGAACCGCCTCGCTGCCGACGAGACAAGCAATCCCGTGTCGCAGATCGAAATTGCTGATATTGATCCGACGGACGCCGCTGTGCGAGAATCGGTCGTTCGCAGTCTGCCATTTCTCGAGAGTGCCGGGGTGGCATGGATGGAGGAACGCGGCTGCATGTCGTGTCATCATGTGCCGTTCATGATTTGGACGCATCGTGCCGCTCAGTCCAGGGGCGTGATGATTGACACGAATAAACTGGCGGAGTGGGATGAGTGGGCTCGCAAAGATTCACTGTCGCACCGCAATGCTTTCAAGCTGGAAAAGACCCTGTTCGCTGCCCTTGATCCGACGGCGATTCCCGAGGCGGTGCGAAGCAAATTGGCTCCCGTGGTCGATCGGGAATTTCCTGCCGAGAAAGATTTCGTCGCGAGGCTCACGGAAGTGCTGCAGCCCGAAGAATTGACGGCGCATCAGACTGTGCTCGTGAACACGTCAAAGCTTCCGATTTACTCCGCTTCCAGCAGTGGGGGTGGACTGGATGTCCTCGGCCAACTCCTGCTGAGCCGCGATGAAGCGGCTGACGATCCGTCGGTCAGCGAATTCTACAGCGGTGCGCTGGATCTGATGGAACGAATGCAGCTTTCGGATGGATCGTGGACTCCGGGAAATCAGTTTGCGACGATGCGGCAGTGGCCATTACCCGCCGCAAATCAGGCCACGACGATGTGGGCCGCGCTGGCAATCGCGGATTACGAGGGTCCGACGGGGACTCATTCGCAACAGGTTGATCGCGCGATCGCCTATGTGACACAACAGCCGGCTCAGCCTGACAATCACGAATGGCTCGCAACTCGATTGCTCTTTGCGCACCGTCCTGGAACTGCGGACGAAACGGGCAACCTCCGCCAACTCCTGCTGGACGCTCGCGGTGCCGACGGTGGCTGGAGCTGGATGAAAGGCGGAACGAGTGATCCATTCACCACCGGCCTTGCGATTTACGTCCTGTCGCGAGTCGGTGGCAGCGATCCTGCGGTCATCGCCAACGCTCGAAAGTACTTGCTGAATTCACAGCAGGCCGATGGATCATGGCTGACGCAGTCCAGGAATATCAGCAACACAACTGTTCCGGAACGCCTTGCAGCTCGTGATGAAATCTATCACTACTGGGGCACCGCCTGGGCGACGCTGGGGCTTTTGGAAACACTGTAGCCATCACGCTCCGCGTGATGAGCCTCGATCTGCGGCGTTCGAAATCCAGGATCCGTTTCCCTGTTCATGGTTCATGCCACACGGCGATGCGTTTCCCGGATTGACGGCTTTGGGCCGGTGACGCGAGAGAACAAGGCTTCGTCTCGACGGAGCGAGACGGCTACATTTATCAAGCCACGTTCATTGAGATCATCACGCCCGGATCTCATCGACCACACGACCATGAACATCCGTCAGTCGGAAGTCACGGCCGGCAAACTTGTACGTGAGCTGCAGGTGGTTGAGTCCGAGCAGGTGCAGCATCGTGGCGTGGAGGTCGTGCAGGTGGACCTTGTTTTCGACAGCGAAGTATCCGTATTCATCGGTGGCTCCGTAGCGAATGCCGCCTTTCACGCCGCCGCCAGCGAGCCACATCGTGTAGCCTTGCGGATTGTGATCGCGACCGTCATCTCCCTGTGCTACCGGCGTTCTCCCGAATTCGCCTCCCCACAGCACAAGTGTTTCATCCAGAAGACCGCGTGATTTCAGATCTGCAAGCAATGCCGCAATCGGCTGGTCAACTTCCAGCGCGTTGCGTGAATGATCTGCACGCAGTCCGCCGTGCTGGTCCCACTTATAGCTGTGAGTGCATTGCACAAAACGCACGCCTCGTTCGATGAATCGGCGAGCCATCAGGCATTGTCGTCCGAAGTTGCGTGTCTGTGGCTGGTCCAGGCCGTACGCCTTCTGCGTGACTTCTGACTCGTCGTCGATGTCCTGAAGTTCGGGCGCGGTTGTCTGCAGGCGATATGCCAGTTCATAAGAGTTGATCCGTGCTTCCAGCATCGAATCCGGCCCGGTTCGCTCCAACAGACCTCGATTCAGCGTCTGTGCGAAATCGAGTTCCTGTCGTTGCAGATTCAGGTCCAGATGGTCAGCGTTTTCGATAAACGGGATCTTCGCCTGATCAGACGCGATTCCTGCATTTCCGATAGCCGTGCCTTGAAAATCTGCAGGCAGGAACGACGATCCCCATGACGTGGCACCCCCGTGCGTCAGCGTCGGACAAATCGTAATGAAGCCGGGAAGAGATTCATTTTCCGTTCCCAGACCGTATGTGATCCATGAACCCATGCTGGGACGGACAAACGTGTCGCTGCCAGTGTGGAGTTCCAGCAGTGCAGCTCCGTGCCGTGAATTGGATCCGTGCATTCCGTTGATAATGCACATGTCATCGACGTGCTTTGCGACATTTGGAAACAGGTCGCTGACCCACGCGCCGCTTTCACCGTATTGACGAAATTCCCAGGGTGACTTCAGCAGGTTGCCCGTCTGTGATGAGAAGACCCGCGGCTTGTTGAACGGCAGCGGCTTGCCGTGATCCTTAATCAACTGAGGCTTGTAGTCAAACGTATCTACCTGAGAAGGGCCTCCGTGCATGAACAGGAAAATCACGCGCTTCGCCCGCGCGGGAAAGTGGCTGGGTTTCGGAGCCATCGGCCCTGCGATTGATGCGACCGAGGCTCTGTCGTGCATCAGCGCTGAGAGCGCAAGTGTGCCGAATCCGCACGCTGACGAATGCAGCATTTGTCGCCGACTGGGGCGGGTGTGAAGGGTTATGGGTTTCAATGGGAAAGCTTCCATTCAATTGACATACAGGAACTCATTGGTTGCCATCAGCGCGCGGCAGAATGCCTGCCATGCCTCTGGTCGAAGTTGTTCCGCCGCAGTGCCGCGTGAACGCAGCGCGTCTTCGTAACTGGCGATGAAGTTCAGTGAGGATTCGATTTCGGAGTGTGTCGGCGGGCGGGAATAGAATCGCTCGAATGCTTCAGTGACGCGACCAGCATCCGTCGCAATCGATTCCAGCAACGACGTTGCGAGGTTTTTGGATTGAGAAGCCACCAACTTGCTGTTCATTAAGAAGAGAGACTGCGGAGCAACCGTCGTCCGATCCCGTTGCCCGCTCATCGAACTGGGATCTCCAAAATCAAACGCCGTCAGATAATCATTCAGCGCGCTGCGCACGACAGGCAGATAAATGGTCCGTCGCGGAGTCTCATAAATGTCAACGTTGACGTTGGCCGTACTGGTGACGTACTTGCGGTTTTCGGTGGGCAGCAGCGTTCCTCCCACCGTTGTATCCAGACCACCACCAATCGCCAGCAGAGAATCGCGAATCGCCTCGGCCTCCAGTCGTCGCCGATTCATGCGCCACAGCAGTCGGTTTTCAGGATCAATGGCAGCTGCCGCCTGATTCAATTCCGTCGATTGCTGCCAGACTGCCGAATTGAGTATCAATTTGTGCAGCGATTTAATCGACCATCCGTTGTCGATAAACTCAGTCGCAAGCCAGTCGAGCAATTCGGGATGTGTTGGCTTATCTCCCAGTCGCCCAAAGTTGTCCGGCGACCGCACCAGTCCTTCGCCAAAGTGAGCTTGCCATACGCGATTGACGAGCACACGCGCGGTCAGCGGATGACTGGGCCGGGTCAGCCACTCAGCGAGTTTCAATCTTCCGCTTGTTCCATCGGTGATCGGTGGTGCGGCACCCTTAGCAAAAACATGCGGCATGCGTCGCGGGACTTCAACACCAAGTGTGGTATGACTGCCCCGCAGGTGAATACGCAGGTTCTGTGGCGATCCTTCAGAAACCGACATGGCTTCGGCAATTGCGGGGATCGCCGCTTCGATCGCAGCCTTGTTTTCCCGGAGCAATTTGAGTTCTGTCACAACCGCTACAGAATAAATGGATTCTCCCTGATCACCGAGCGTGAACGGGCTCTCGCTGCCGGACAGAAGCGTCTTCAGCAGAGCAAGATTCGGGGAATCGTCACCATTCGCAAGTTCCTGGTATCTCAACGCGAGAGCGGCCAGAGTTGTTGGCATCGGATCAGCATGAAGCATCGCATTCAGTGGTGAGGAATCCAAAGATACTTCCAGCCAACCAGATGCCCGAAGCTTCCACCACACCGCAAATGGTCCGTCGGCGACATCACGCTGCGCTGTCAGAAGTTTGACCCAGTTGGCAACGATCGGCGGATGGAGCTGTATGCCAGGCATGTTGATCGTCTCATCGATCGACGGCGAAGCTGGCGATCCGCCAACGACCGGTGCGATGCAGAGTTTATCGATATGCGGGAACGGGCCTGCGTTTTCCAGTCGCACCACATGCTTGCCTGCTGTGACCTCAACAATCGTCTCCACGAACCACTTTTGACTCTCCGCCGTCCAACTGCCGGTGACTTGACCACCAGCATTCGTCTTGATCGGTTTTCCATCGATCATCACGATCGTCGGTCGAGCTGCAGCGGCGGCGTAACGCAGATCGAACTGGTACAAGCCAGCCGCCGGAAGTTCAATGTCGTACTCGGTAAAGTTCGGCAACTCACCGCGATTCACGAGCACGCCGATGCCTGTCCCGTAGTTCGTTGTATCCTTCATCACGTTTCCGCGCGCGTAGTCCTCGGCCTCCAACAGCAAACACTCCGGAGCGGCTCGCCGGGTTTCGTGATCGGCAATCGGAGTGGCACCTGTCAGGAATTCTTCAACCCGCAGTTGTCGATCTGCCGCCAATATGTATGCGGCCAACTGCGTGCGTGCTTCGCCGGAGATGCGCTCCGTTTCCTGCTGCATGCGTTGCACGATATCGGCCTGTATCGCCTCGGCTGCAGCCTGCTGGCGATCTCGCTCCGCGACGACGTCTGGTGACGCGAGAGGACGTTCCTGCCATCGCGCGACGACGCCGAAATTGTCCATGGTTTTCGTGCTCTTGAAGATCCCCGCAAGCGCGTAATAATCGTGCGCAGAAATCGGGTCGAACTTGTGGTCGTGGCAGCGCGCACAGCCGATCGTCATCCCAAGCACCGCCTTTCCCAGCGTATCAATCTGCTCATCAATGATGTCCATCTCCATCTTGACCGGGTCGTCCTCAGCCAGCATTTTCGCACCCAGAGAAAGGAACCCAGTGGCGATGATTCTGCGCAACTGAATGTCCGTACTGGACGCTGCCGGAAGCAAATCTCCGGCCAGCTGTTCCCGCAGAAACTCGTCGTAGGGCAGATCAGTATTGAATGCCTCGATCACGTAGTCGCGATACCGCCAGGCGTTTCCAAAGGCCAGGTTCTCATCCAGTCCGTTTGAGTCGGCATAACGTACAACATCCAGCCAGTGTCGCCCCCAGCGTTCGCCGTAACGTGGCGACGACAACAGGCGTTCGACGACCGATTCGAAGGCAGTGGGCGACTCATCTGCGAGAAACGCTCGCACTTCGTCCGGCGTGGGCGGCAATCCGATCAACGCGAGCGTGCCACGGCGAATGAGCGTTCTTTTATCGGCAACGTGGTTG
>Ga0105048_10009963_pt1 | contig 15071 bp, 14 predicted proteins | sample MAT05_FD_78382 | JGI IMG/M metagenome (GOLD analysis project Ga0105048, IMG submission 78382) | Freshwater microbial communities from Lake Fryxell liftoff mats and glacier meltwater in Antarctica - MAT-05 | ecosystem: Environmental > Aquatic > Freshwater > Ice > Liftoff microbial mat | place... | reverse complement strand
CCGCTCGCTGTAGGGTTCGCCCACCTTGGTGGCCAGGTTGTCGAGCACACGCTCCTTCGTGATGGCGGGAGGCCCCACGTATTCCACCGTGATATCCTTGACGATGGGGCCGGAGCCCACCTGAGCATGGAGGGGGACAAGGGCGATGATCATCGCCACGGAAAGCGCGGTTGCAAATAGTCGGTAAAGTCTCATGGATGGCAGGCAGCAGTCCCTCGCAAGATCCCGCGAGGGAGAAGCTCGCAGTGCATGACGGAATGGGCCGATAAGGTCAAGCCGTGTTTTTGAAAGCAGGCGATTTGGCGATTTGAAGCGTGGCTGCACGGCACGCCAAACATTCCCGCACGGAAACTCATTGGGATTACCCAAACTCAGTTCCCGATGAACTTACCTCCCAGATCGCCTCGCTGGAAAGCTTTTAAAGAATACAAGATAAATCATTATTGATTTCCAAAAAAGCCTAAGTACCTTTCGCACTATGAGACACGCAACCCTCGATTTTTCGCCAGCCGGCACTTCCCTCGCCGATCTTAACGTTGGAGAATTGACGCACGGCTACCAGTCGTCTGCGGACGCCTGCAATACCTACCGGGCGCTTTTCGACGGCTTGGAAGATCTGGAAGAGGATCTGCACCGCCACATCCATCTTGAAAACAGCGTCCTTTTTCCCGCAGCCAAACGGATGGCCGCCCGATAGGAAAACCAGGTGGCTAAATGGGGGATTTTCTCTCCGCCATACAAACCTTCCAGTACAAAGAAACCATGTTCATTTACGGCAAAACAGCGTCGAATGCGATTTCTGTCATGAGCTACCTCGCGGCCAGTCCAGGCCTGCGCGCCCGATCAGGAGAGATCGCGCAGGCTCGGTCCATTTCCCAGCCGCTCACGGCGAAACTTTTGACCCAACTCGCGGCGGCGGGACTGGTCGCCGGGCAACCCGGTCCGGGCGGAGGCTACACGCTGGCGCGGCCGGCCGACACGATCAACCTCGCGAGCATCATCCGGCTTTTCGAGCAAACGGAACTTCCCTCGCTCTGCCCCTTCGGTCCCGAGTGGTGCGGTCACGGCAATCCCTGTCCCCTGCATGACGCGATCGGCCAGATGGTCAAAAGCAACCAGCGTTTCATTGAAGAAACCAGCCTCGCCGTGTTTTCGCCGTCGGCGGGTTGACAAAATCATTCCTTCCAATGTTTACCACCCTGAACCTGATCGCCCTCCTCACCGCCACGCTGACCACGGCAGGTCTGGTCGTTTCGATCTTCGTCGGTTCCCGCAATCTGGGGAATTTCGACCCCGCGCTCATCGCCTATCTTTTCGGCTGCATCTTTGCCTGTTTCGGCGTGGTCTATCGCTACACCGTCTGGCTGCAGCGTCCGCCGACCTGGCGGTATTTTGTGCGCGGGTGGCAGTTGTTTTTTTCCGGCAAAGCCATTGGGTACGGCTGGGAGCTGACAAAACACTTCGTGGTGAATTTTCTTGGCCAGCGATTCATTCGAAACCGCGGCAAGTCGCTCGGTTACGGGCATTTTCTGATGGCTTGGGGGTGCATGCTGGCTTTTGCGGTCACCTTTCCGCTGGTGTTCGGATGGATCCATTTCGGACTCAAACCCGGCGGCATCAACACGTACGAAATCTACACCTTCGGTTTCAAGACGATGGAATTTCCGCTGCACACCTGGTTGGCGGTGCTTATTTTTAATGCGCTCAACTGGTCGGCGATTCTGGTCATCGCCGGCGTGATGCTGTTGATGCGCCGCCGCCTGATCCACGCCGGACAGATCGCGATCCAGACTTTCGAAAACGACTGGCTCCCGCTGCTGCTGCTGCTGGCGATTTCGGTGACCGGCCTCGGCATCAGCCTGGATTACAAGTTCATGGAAGGTCATGCGCATCAGTTCATGGCCATCACCCACGCCATCACCGTGATTCTTTTTCTGATCTGGATGCCGTTCGGAAAATTCTTCCATATCATCCAGCGGCCGGCCCAGTTGGGCATTGCGATTTACCGCAAGGCCGGGGAGGAAGGCCCGCAGGCGGTCTGCCCGCATACTGGCGAAGAATTTCTACCGGAGATGCAGGTGGAGGATTTGAAAACCGTCACCGCTCAACTCGGCTTCGATTACACCCGCAAGGACGGCACCTCCCACCTCGATTACAGTCCACGGGGCAAACGCGCCCTGCTGGCCCAGGCCCACCTCAAAGCCCGCCGGGAATCCGGACGCTATTTCGGATAATTTTATGGCCACCCTCCCCGCTTCTCCCGAGTCCATCATCGCGCAATTCGGCCCGAGCCTGAATTTTCCCAAACCCGAAGGCATCCCCGGGCGCGACGAACCCGACGCGGTGGTGAAAACCCACTGCTGCTTCTGCGGCATGCAGTGCGGCATCAAGCTCCTCGTCAAAGACAACCACATCGTCGGCTTCGAGCCTTGGGAGGAATTTCCCTTCAATGAAGGCCGGCTCTGCCCGAAGGGCGTGCAGCGGTATCTGCAAAACGACCATCCCGACCGTCTGCTCAGCCCCATCGTCCGGGTGCAGGGAAAAGGTTTTGAAAAAACCGGCTGGGATCCCGCCATGGAACGCATCGTGTCGGAAATCCAGCGCATTCAGTCCGCCCATGGCAAAGACGCCTTTGCCATGCTCTCGGGCGTTTCTCTGACCAACGAGAAAAGCTACCTCGTCGGCAAATTCGCGCGCATCGCGCTGAAGACGAAAAATCTCGATTACAACGGCCGCCTCTGCATGGTCAGCGCCGGAGCCGGAAACAAGAAAGCCTTCGGCCTCGACCGCGCCTCGAACAACTACTCGGACCTCGCCCACGCCGAGATTGTGATGATCTGCGGCACCAATGTGAGCGAGACCTTCCCGACGCTCACCCATTGGATCTGGCAGGCCCGCGACAACGGCGGCCAGCTCATCGTGGTCGATCCCCGGCTTACGCCCATCGCCCGCACCGCCGATCTGCATTTGCCCATCCGCCCCGGCCGCGACTCGGCACTCTACGGCGCCATCCTGCACCAGCTCATTAAACACGACTGGCTGGACCACGACTTCATCGCCAACCACACCACCGATTTCGACAAGGCCTGCGAGGCTGTCGCGAGTTACGACCTCGACTGGGCCGAACGCATCACCGGCGTCGCGGCGGAAAAAATCATGCGCGCCGCCGAGATGTGGGGTCCGGCCCGCACAAGTTTCCTCCTGCACGCCCGCGGCATCGAGCATCACAGCAAGGGCGTGGATAACGTCCTCGCCTGCATCAATCTCGTCCTGGCCACCGGACGCATCGGCAAACCCTACTGCGGCTACGCCACCATCACCGGCCAGGGCAACGGCCAGGGCGGACGCGAACACGGCCACAAATGCGACCAGCTTCCCGGCAACCGCGACATCGAAAATCCCGAACACCGCCGTTACATCAGCCAGGTCTGGGGTATTGAAGAAAAGGACCTGCCCGGCAAGGGACTCACCGCCTACGAATTGATGGAAGCCATTCACCGCGGCGAAATCAAAGGCCTGATCAGCATTTGTTTTAATCCGCTCGTTTCCCTGCCGAATAACACCATGATCCGCGAGGCTCTGGAGAAGCTGGAGTTCTACGTCGCGATCGATTTTTTCCTCAACGAAACCGCCCGCCACGCGGACATCGTTCTCCCCGGCTCGCTGCATGAGGAGGAAGACGGCACCGCCACCACGGCCGAGGGACGCGTCGTCCGCATTCGCAAGGCCATTGATCCTCCCGGCGACGCCCGCACCGATACGTCCATCCTGCTCGAACTCGCCGACCGCCTCGGCGCCGGGGAGCACTTTCGCTACGAAACTTCGGAAGACATCTTCAACGAACTGCGCGTCGCCTCCCAAGGCGGCACCGCGGATTACTTCGGGATCACCTACCAGAAGATCGAGGACAACATGGGCGTCTTCTGGCCGTGTCCGAGCGAGGACCATCCCGGCACACCGCGGTTGTGGGAGGACCGGAAATTCAAGACCCCGGACGGCCGTGCGCATTTCCACGGCATCGCCTACCGCGATCCCGGCGAAGTGACCGATGCCGACTACCCTGTGATCCTCACGACCGGCCGCGTGGTTTCCCAGTACCTCAGCGGCACGCAAACCCGCCGCATCGGCAAACTTGTCCAGCAATACCCCGAGCCGCTTCTGGAGATTCACCCCAAGCTCGCCGCGAGCCTGGGCATCCGCGACCGCGAGTCGGTGCGGGTATCCACCCGCCGCGGCAGCGCCGAATTTCCCGCACAGCTCGTTGAAACCATTCGCGAAGACACCGTCTTTATCCCCTACCACTGGCCGGGCAAAAAATCCGCCAACCAGCTCACCTCGGGCCACCTCGACCCCGTGTCGAAAATCCCCGAGTTCAAAGTCTGCGCCTGCAAGCTGGAGCCGACCGGACACCTCGCCCCGCCCCCCGAAGAATCCAAAGCCTGGGCCTCCGTATGAACGCCTTCCGCACCGACCAGGAATTTTTCATGGACCCGCAGCGGTGCATCGGTTGCCACGCCTGTGAAATGGCCTGTGCCGAATGCGAAACCAACGGCCAGCTTCCCATGATCCATGTGGACTACGTGGACCGCTATTACACCCCGCAAACCTCCGTGCAGATTTGCATGCATTGCGAAGACCCTGTCTGCGCGAAAGTCTGTCCTGCCGTGGCCATCGAAAAGGACGAATACGGCATCGTCCACTCCGCCAAGACCGACCGCTGCATCGCGTGCTCAAATTGCGTGAACGCCTGTCCTTTCGGCGTCCCCAAAAAGATCCAGCCCATGGACCTGATGATGAAGTGCAACATGTGCTACGACCGCACCAGTGCGGGTAAGAAACCCATGTGCGCCACCGTCTGCCCCAGCGGTGCGCTTTTCTACGGCACCCGCGAGGAAATGGCCCGGCAGCGGCCGAACAGCACCCCGGTGAACTCTTTCAAATTCGGCAAACAAACCGTGAAAACCCGCGTCAACATCATGATGCCCAAAGGAGCCACCGAGTTGGTGGTTGACGACAGTGAATAATCCCACCCTTCCTCCAAAATCCGCGCCAGAGGTGGACTTCCCCATCGACCGCGTCGAAGCCGAACACGTCTCTCGCCGCGAGTTTGCCAAATTTCTCTGCCTGGTCTCGGGCGGCATGGCGGTGGGCAGCGGCTGGGTGGCGATCAAGGACAAAATCATCCCGCCCTTCCGCATCAAAGGCGAAGTTTTCGTCTGCAAAACCACCGACGTCACCCGCGGCGGCACCCATCCTTTCACGGTCGAAGGGTCGCGCGTTCCCTTCATCCTCATCCATCTCAACGACGGCAGCTTTCGCGCTTACGAGCAGAAATGCACCCACCTTTCCTGCGCCGTCTTTTATTCCCCCGATCACAACAAAATCGAATGCCCGTGCCACCACGGATTTTTTGACGCTTCCACGGGAGCCGTCCTGCAGGGGCCACCGCCCCGCCCGCTGCCCCACCTCGAAGTCGTCATCCGCGAAGACGAAATTTTTGTGCGCGAGCCGCAGGGCCACGACCAACAGACCTGAGTCATGAGCAATTTCCGCAACGCCCAAAACCAGGCCCACCCTTCCAAAACGAACACCCTCTCGCTCGGCATCATCTGCGTGCTGGTGCTCGTTCTCAGCATGCAAATCTGGCTGCTCACTGCGGCCCTCAACGAATCTCTCAATGGCAACAATGCCGTAAAATGGCCCGCCTTCTGGGCCTCGGTGGCTTTGTTTTTCAGTGGAGCGGCGCTTATCCGCTACCTACCCGGGCCCATGCGGGTGCCGATTCGACAAACGGTGAAGGAAAGTTTCCGCGACGCTCCGCTGGCCTGGCGTACGCTGGCCATCAGCGCCATTTCCCTGGCTCTCGCTTTTGCCGTGTGGTTCATGTGGTCGGCCATTCCTGTCCGATTGGTCGAGGCCGGGTTTAAGTTGACCCTGCCGCAGCTCTTTTGGCTCAGTTCCACGCCCGTCATTCTGGGTGCAATTCTCCAGATTCCCTACGGGCTGATCGTTTCCACCTTTGGCAGCCGCCGCAGCTATGCCGCCGTCACATCTCTGCTCCTCCTTCCCTGTCTGGCCACTGGCTTCGCCGTCCGCGATGCGAGCACTCCTTTCTGGATCCTCCTCGCCTGTTCGGCTCTCTCCGGCATCGCCGGAGCGAATTTCGCCACCTCTATGGGCGTGGTCAACCTCTGGTTCCCCAAGCAAAAACAAGGCACTGCTCTCGGCATCAACGGACTGGGACACATCGGCGTGACCGTTGCACAATTCACGATTCCTCTTGTGATCGGGTTTTCCCTCCTCGGCAGCTCCGAGGGCTCCCCCGCCTCCAGCAGTCCGCTCCACCTCGAAAATGCCGCTTTCATTTGGGTGCCCTTCATCCTCCTCTGCACTGCCGCCATCTGGTTTGGTACCAAAGATTTTCCGGCTCCGGCCAAGACCCTCTCCTCTCAGCTCTCCGCCGGAAAATGCCTCCACACCTGGGTGCTTTCCCTGCTCTATTTTCTCACCTTCGGCTGCTTCGTCGCCATGGGGGTGTCGCTCCCCCTCATCATCAAAGAAATTTTTGGCAATGCTCCCGGTGGCACCCCCAATCCCCTGCTCTACGCGCCGTTGGCGGCGGCACTTGCCATTTTCATGCGCCCGATCGGAGGCTGGCTGGCTGACAATTTGGGAGCCGGGTTCATCACCGCTCTTTCCATCGGCACCATGGCCCTGGGCGGCTTCAGCCTCTCTGCCTTTCTCAAGCCGGATGAATTCACAGGCTTCTACACCATCATTCTCATCATTTGTGCCGCCTCCGGTCTTGGCAACGGCAGCGTCTTCAAAATCATTCCTCTTGTGCTGCCCAAAGAACCCGCCGCCGCCATCGGGATCATCAGCAGCATCGGAGCGTTCGGAGGCTTTATCCCGCCTCTGCTTCTGGGCTGGACGGCCGACAAATTAGGCACCTTCGCATGGGCCTACACCGGCATGGCCCTGTTTGCTCTCGTCTGCTTCGGCGTCAACGCCTGGTTCTACCTCCGACGTTCGTCTCCCACGTATTGCTAAGCTCAGACTTTTTTCACAACTTCTACGTTTCGCCATTGGTTGAAAACTCTGTCGTAGCAACGCATCCGCTGCTACGGCGGGCTATCGGATGCAAAACCGCCAAGACGCAAGCGATCCCCCAACTTCTCCCGGTGTCGGCTTGACTTCACGCTCCTTCAAACTGAGCACATCTCAGATCTGCGTGATATAACTTTCGGTAATAATAAATATTTTTTGTTGCTAATCTGGAATTAGTCATCTTTTATTCTTTTATTCGAGCTAAAAGCTTATGAAACAAATCACGGACTGGCGTCCCGAGGACGAAACTTTCTGGAAAACAAGCGGCAGTTCCATCGCCTGGCGCACGCTCTGGATTACCACGTTTTCTCTCATTCTCTCCTTCACCACCTGGTTCCTCATGAGCGCCGTTGTGGTGCGGCTTCCGGGGATTGGATTTCAATTTTCCGAAACCGAACTTTTCTGGCTCACCGCCATGCCCGGCCTAGCCGGAGGCACCCTTCGGCTGCTGCATATGTTTCTTATTCCGATCTATGGCACTCGGGCCGTTGTCTCCCTGGCCACCTTCGCCAAATTGCTTCCATGCGTCGGCCTCGGATTTGCGGTCATGAATACAGGAACCCCGTTCTGGGTGTTTCTCGTTCTCTCCTTCCTTTGCGGATTTGGCGGTGGAGACTTTTCCTCCTTCATGCCCAGCACCAGCCTCTTTTTCCCCAAGAGACTTCAGGGCACCGCCCTCGGCATCCAGGCTGGTATCGGCAACTTCGGCGTCAGCATGACCCAATTCGTCACTCCCTGGATCATTTCGTTTGTGGTGGCCGGAACCTTCCTCGGAGGCCCCCAGACCTTCACCCGGGCCGGGCAATCCCAATCCATCTGGCTGCAAAACGCCGCCTTCTGCTACGTGCCGTTTCTGGTCATCCTCGGTGCCATTTCCTGGATCTGGCTGCGCCGGGTGCCGATGAAAGCATCCTTCCGCGATCAATTGGACATTTTCAAGAACAAGCACACCTATTATTGCACCATCACCTATGTCATGACGTTCGGTGCCTTTTCCGGTCTGGCCGCAGTCTTCCCCCTCCTGATCCGCGTGGTTTATGGAAACTTCGACAATGCCCCCGATCCCTTGGCCTACGCCTTCTACGGACCCCTCATCGGCTCGGCGCTTCGCGTCGCCTCGGGACCTCTCACCGATAAATTTGGCGGAGCCATCTTCACCCAACTCTGCGGCATCGGCCTGATCGCAGGCTGCGCGGCCCTGGTCTTTGGCGGCCTGCTTAATCCGACTTCCTTGGATCAGTTTCCGTGGTTTGTCGGTATCATGCTGGCGATGTTCTTTTTTACCGGGATCGGGAACGCTGCAACCTTCCGGCAATATCCGGTCATTTTCTCCCATTCGCCCCGGCAGGCGGCGGGTGTCATCGGATTCACGGCCGCCATTGCGGCCTACGGCCCCTTTGTTTTCTCCCTGCTTCTCGCCTCCTCAAAGAAGACTTCCGGCAGCTTCGACACCTTCTTCTTGGGACTCCTTGCCTACTGCGTTCTGGCGACGGGAATCAATTGGTGGCAATACGCCCGCCAGGGAGCACCCAAGCCCAGCTAGCACCGCACGAGAATACAGATTAACCCTCGCGCCGGTTTGGCAATGAATTCCACAAAACAAAACGCGCCTTACACGATCCTGACCCTTTCCACCATCGGCTTCACGCTGATGTTTGCAGTCTGGTTAATGTTTGGCGTCCTGGGCATCCCCATCCGCAAGGAATTCGGGCTGTCGGAGGCGCAATTTGGCTGGCTCGCCGCCATCGCCATCCTCAATGGTTCGCTCTGGCGTCTGCTGTTTGGTCTGCTGGCTGACCGCTTCGGCGGACGGAAGGTTTTCACCCTGCTGGTGCTTTTTACGGCCATTCCGGCATGGCTGGTTTCGCGGGCGAAAACTTATGAGGAACTCATGGTTTATGCTTTCCTCGTCGGGATGGCCGGAAATTCATTCTCGGTCGGCATCGCCTGGAACTCGGCCTGGTTCACGCGGGAGCATCAGGGCCTTGCCCTCGGCGTCTTCGGCGCCGGAAACGTCGGGGCCTCGGTCACCAAATTGATCGGCCCCCTCATGATCGCCCTCATTCCCGCCGCCGGTCTGTTCGGGGGCCTCGTTCCAGGAGGTTGGCGTTTTGTCCCCTTCCTCTATGCCATCCTGCTCGTAATCATGGCGGTCGGAATGTGGATTTTAACTCCGTCCCACGACCACATTCCCGGCAAAGGAAGGTCACTGGCTGAATTGCTACGCCCTCTACGGCAGATGCGGGTGTGGCGCTTCAGCTTTTATTACCTGGTTGTCTTTGGTGCCTATGTCGCTCTCTCCGTTTGGCTTCCCCGCTACTACGTAGATGTCTTTCACCTTCCCCTCTCGCAAGCCGCCCTGCTGACCGCTCTCTTCATTTTTCCCGCCAGCCTTTTGCGCCCGGTCGGAGGTTGGTTTTCAGACCGCTTCGGAGCCCGCCGGGTCATGTATTGGGTCTTCGGCGGCATGTCACTCTGCCTGCTCCTGCTGGCCGCCCCCAACGGACACATCGTCCTCTACACGCCCACCAAAACCGACCCGGACGCCAGCATCAGCATCATGCGCTTTGCCATGAATCCCTGGCTCTTCACCGCCCTCATCTTTTTGGTGGGCTGCGCAATGGGAATCGGCAAAGCGGCCGTCTACAAGTACATCCCCGAGTACTTCCCCCATGATGTCGGTGCAGTGGGTGGCTTGGTCGGAGCTCTCGGCGGCTTGGGCGGCTTTTTCCTGCCCCTGCTCTTTTCCTATGCCTGGGTCGGCACCGGCGTGCCTCAAACCACTTTTGCCATCTTGTTTCTCCTCACCGCGGCCAGCTTCTTCTGGCTGCATTTTGTGATCCTCCGCCTCCTTAGCGAAGCCACGCCTCACCTGAAAGACCAATTCGAACAGCAATGAAAACACCAACCATGAAAAACCGCCTCGTCCTCGTTGTGGCCGTGCTGGCCGCGATCACTTCCCTCCCCGCCCAATCCCCTGGCACCGAATGGTGGAACGGAAACCACGCCAGTGGCGGTTGGCTGGGGGCTCGCAACAGCATGGAAGACAAGGGCATCACCTTCGGCGGCGGCTGGAAGGCGAATCTTTTCGGCGTCGTCGATGGAGGAAAACAATCGCACGGGGCATTCGATGAGCAGATTCTCTTTTCTCTCAAGATTGACTTTGAAAAGCTGGCCGGCATTCCCGGCCTGAGCGCCCAGGCTTCCGCCTGGTACCGCGACGGACGCAGCGTCAACAATTACGTCGGGGCCTCCCCCGCCTTCAACCCTTCCGCCCTGCAGGTCGGAACTGGTTGGCGGCTGCTTCCCCTCTATTTGCAATGGGAATCCCGCGATTTGCTGCCGGTCAAGGACATGCTCACCCTCGCGGGAGGCTGGGCCAATCCCTACTATTTTTTCATCCAACAGTCTGCCTCGCAGTTGTTCGTCAACAACGCCCTCTTCCAAACCAAAGGCCTGGTCAACAGCGGGATTCCCTGGAGTGGCGCGGCCGACACCTGGGGTGGACACCTCAAGGTCAAACCGACCATCTGGTCCTACGCTCAGGCGGGCCTGTATATGGCCATCCCCGGAGCCCTCAGCAGCGGCAACCACGGCCTCTATTTTCAGGGCGCGTCCCCGGCCGAGAGCAATGGCCTCTATGTGATCGGCGAAACCGGGGTCACTCCCCAGATCGGCTCCGCCAAGCTTCCTGGCAAATATGCCTTTGGTGGCATCTATTTCGGAGTGGAAAACACAAGCTTCAACGGCACTCCCAATGAAGGTCGTTATGCCCTCTACTGGCAGGCCGACCAAATGCTGTTCCGCGAAGCTTCAGTCCCGACCGCTTCCCTCGAGGCACCCGGCGACGACAAGACGGTGGCGGACCCCAAGACCTTCAAGGAGCCGGTCGTCACCCCGCCGCTCAGCGAACAGGGACTCTATGCCTTCAGCTTCATCAGCTTTGCGCCAAAGTACAACAACGCCATGCCCTTTTATTTTCACACCGGGCTGATATACAAAGGACTCATTCCCGGCCGTGACAAAGACCAACTGGGCGCGGCCTTTGCGCTTGGCAGTTACAGCTACTACAAACTCCAAGCCGACGAGGCGGCGGGACGGCCCCAGCAAACGACGGAAGCCATTCTGGAACTTGACTACCGCGTCCAGATCACCAAATTCGCCTACGCGCAACCCTTCCTCCAATACCTTATCCGCCCCAACGGAACCGGCCGAATCGAGAACGCGACCATTTTGGGAGTCCAAATGGGGGTGACGTTCTAAAGCTTCAGCATTGATTCGGAGTCCACTGCTGACCTTCATGAAAAACACCACCACCCGTCCCGACCTGACCGGCCGCGCCGACATTATAATCCTCGTGGACCGCTTTTACGAACGCGTTCGTGCAGACGCCACATTGGGGCCGATCTTCGACGACGTCGCGCAAGTGAATTGGGAAACCCACCTGCCGAAACTTTACAACTTCTGGGATAGCGTGATTTTCGGAGCCAACACCTTCCGCGGGAATTTGCTCGGAGCCCATGCGCAGCTCATTCCCGCCGCCGGGATGGGACAGGATCTCTTCGATCACTGGCTGGTTCTTTTCCGCGCAACCGTCGCCGAGAATTTCGCCGGCCCCAAAGCTGGTCACATCGTGCGCTGCGCCGAAGACATGGCGAACGTCATTTTCAGCAAAATCCACCAGGTTCCCGACCCGCGTTTCGATCCCGCGAAGCTGACACCGGAACAGCGCGCCCGTTACGCCGCCTACCGGGAACAGCCCGCAAGCGGACAATGAAGCCCGTTTCCCGCACGCCTTCCGCAACCAACCTCGAACCCGAGCCGGGCTATTACGCCTTGGTGGCAGCCGGAGAGCCGTTCCGGCTATTATTTCCACTGGGGGCCGCGCTCGGAATCTTCGGTGTGCTGCTCTGGCCGCTTTTTGTCTGGAACGTCATGCCGTTTTATCCCGGCCAGATTCACGCCCGAATCATGATCGAGGGATTTTTGACCAGCTTTGTGATCGGGTTTCTCGGCACCGCGCTGCCGCGACTGCTGGACGCTCCGCGGCTGACGATTTTCGAAACCCTGGGGTTCGCGGCGGCGCTGGTGGGAATCACCTGGCTGCACTTCCGCAGCGAGACGCTCTGGGGGGACATGGTCTTTTTCATCCTGATGGCCGCGTTGGTGGTGACGCTCGGCGGGCGTTTCGCCATGCGCCGGGATACGCCGCCGCCGAGCTTCGTGCTGGCCGCCCTGGGCATCTGCTGCGCACTGTTTGGATCGGGCGTTCTGGTCGTCTCGCAAGTCGCGCCATCGACCTTGCCAGCTTGGGCAATTGCCACCGCCCGATTGTTGCTTTTCCAAGGATTTCTCCTGCTGCCCATCATGGGGATCGGGGCTTTTTTGCTGCCGCGCTTTTTCGATCTGCCAAGCCGCCAGAGTTTCCCTGAGTCGCACGCCTTGCCACCCGGTTGGAAACCGCGCGCGCTTTTTGCCCTCGTCTGCGGGTTGGCCGTGATCGCCAGCTTTTTGCTTGAAGCGGACGGCCAAGTCCGTTGGGGGATGGCATTGCGGGCCGGTGCCGTGGTTGTGTTTTTCGTGCGCGAGATCCCCTTTCATAGCACGGGGAGGGGTGGCGGAACTCTGACGCTGGGGCTTCGGCTCGCGCTGTTTTCCATCCCTGCGGGATACGCCTTGATGGCTGTGTGGCCGGAACGGGGCCCTTCCTTCCTTCACGTTGTCTTTATCACGGGCTTCAGCCTCCTGACCTTCATCGTCGCCAGCCGGGTCGTCCTCGGACACAGCGGCCAGTCGCAAAGGTTCACCGAGCCCCTCTTATCCGTGCGTCTTCTTGCAGCCCTCTTCTTTATGGCGATGCTAACTCGAGTGAGCGCGGACTGGATGCCGTCCATTCGCATGGTCCACTATGCCTATGCGGCGGTGGGTTGGATAGCCGGAGTGATCATCTGGGCTGTAGCCATCCTTCCCGGCGTGCGAAAAGCTGACGCGTAATCCGCCATGCCCGCCCCCGACGTCCTCCACCTTTTCCTGTCGCCCGGCCACAACTATTTCGGCCACCACGGCAGCCCGGCTGGCGATCATCCCGCGCTCAGCGTCTCCGAAATCGAATGCCTCGCCGGGCGCGGTCTTCGCGGCGACCGCTTCCTGGATTATAAGCCCGACTACAAAGGCCAGATCACCTTTTTCGCCTGGGAAGACCTTGTGCGCATGTGGGACGACCTTGAAATCCCGGAGGACTCCCGCGACCCCGCCGCCTGCCGGCGCAATGTCATTACCCGAGGGTGGGACCTTCCCGCAGAAATCGGCCGCGAGTTTTGCCTCCAGGGCGTGCGTTTTCTCGGCACCGAAGAATGCCGTCCCTGCTATTGGATGAACTCCGCCATTCACTCCCGAGCCGAAGCCTGGATGAAGGGCCGCGGCGGCCTGCGGGCAAAAATTCTCAGCGATGGGACGCTCCGTCGGGGCATGGCAAAATCTCTGCCAATCCGCCGGAACTAGAGTTTCTCCAGGATCCCCGGCAACTCCGCCAGTCCCGTGATCGTGTAATGTGGCTCCACAGGGTGATGCTCCTCCGACCCTGCCACCTTTAACCAGATGGAAACCATCCCGGCATTTTTCGCCCCGGCGATATCGCGTTCGAGACTGTTGCCCACCATCACCGCCTGCCGGGTTTCCACCCCCAGTTCGGCGGCCAGGCGCTGGAAAATCTCCGGCTGCGGCTTGCCGATGCCATGTTCACCGGAAACGGCGATGGCTTGAAAAAAGCCGCCCAGCCCGCTGGCGGCGATTTTTTCCCGCTGCAAATCCGGCGCGCCGTTGGTCAACATTCCCAGCGCGTACTTTCCCGAAAGGCGGGCCAGGGTTTCGCGGGCGTCCGGCATCAGGCGCTGGAGCCGCCGTCTTTCCTGGGAAAAATGTTCCGCGAGATCGTGGGCGCCTTCAGGGCTTTCAATCAACTGCTCACGCAGGGCCTGGTCAAAAACCTGCGGACGAAAAGCTCCCGCCCATGCGCGCAGCACGCGTAAATCCTCCGTCCCGCCTTCGAACTTTCCCCAGAGGCACTCGTAGGCGCTGATGCCGATGGCGCGGCAGAACGAATGAGCCGGACCAGCCTGCCAGAGGCTTTTGGCGTGGCGGGAAGCGTCGCGGGCGAACCGTTCGGCCTCCGCGCCATGGTGCTGTACGGCCTGGCGGGCGGTCTCCTGCAGGGTTTCGCGCGACACGGCCTCGTCCACCACCAAGGTGTCGTCCAAATCAAAAAAGACGGCTCGCAAGGTCATAAGTTTTTCACGACCGGGCCGGCCTCCAAGCCGAAATAGGCGGCGGCATTTCCATGGCAAATATCACGGACCATGCCGCCCAGCAGCGCCATGTCTCCGGGCAGTTCGCCGCGTTCCACATCGCCGCCCAAAAGATTGCAGAGAATGCGGCGGAAATATTCGTGGCGCGGGTAGGAGAGAAAGCTGCGCGAGTCCGTCAGCATGCCCACGAAGCGGGAGAGCAAACCGAGGTTGGACAGGGCATTCATTTGACTCTCCATCCCGTCCTTCTGATCCAAAAACCACCACCCGCTGCCGAACTGGATTTTGCCCGGCACCGAGCCGTCCTGGAAATTTCCGATCATCGTTCCCATCACGTAATTATCGGCAGGGTTGAGATTGTAGATGATGGTTTTTGGCAGGCTGTTGTCGGAGTCCAGGGCATCCAGATAGCGGGCCACGGAAGCGGCCTGAGGCCAATCCCCGATGGAATCAAAGCCGGTGTCCGGTCCGAGGGCTCCGACCAGACGGGTGTTGGTGTTGCGCTGGGCTCCAAGGTGGAGTTGTTTGACCCAGCCGCGCTTCGCATCCAGATGTCCGAAAAAGATCATCAGGAATCCGGAAAACGCCTCCCAATCTCTTGGGCTGGCCGGATCTCCCTTGCGGGCGGCGGCGAAGATTTTCCGGGCTTTTTTTTCGGTG